>Ga0315545_1004239_pt1 | contig 11892 bp, 9 predicted proteins | sample SalMarSW160210MG_FD_203096 | JGI IMG/M metagenome (GOLD analysis project Ga0315545, IMG submission 203096) | Salt marsh sediment microbial communities from the Plum Island Ecosystem LTER, Massachusetts, United States - Salt Marsh Sediment SW1602-10 ... | reverse complement strand
AAAAGTATATTTTTTAAACATTTTAATTAAACTCCTTTATGTTTAATGCTTATTAAGTTTATTTTTTGATTTGTATTATCAAGAATTATTATTACTTAAGACCTTTTTTCGCTACAAAAAGTTCCCCAATAATAGGATTTAGACGAATGCAGACTTTTCAAATTGTTAGTATTTTAGGCGGTTAAATCGTTAGGTGGTTTAAAAGGAATTTCCAAACTAATTAAACAACTATTTGACTATTTTTTAATTTGACTTAGTTTTGGGGACTTAACTTAATAGACATGTAGTATATGTATTGATTGTAGATTTCTTTTTTTCACTAGTTTACTAATAAACCAATCAACCGATCCGAAGGATTTTTTCCCCTTGAATATTTAGGCAAAAATGCGCATAATTATACTAACGGAGTAAAAAATGAATTGTCCGAATTGTGAAGAAAGCGAATTAACTCCGGTAATGACTAAAAACGGAGTGCTTGTAGATTATTGTCCGAGATGCGAAGGTATCTGGCTGGACAGGGGAGAAATATATTATTTCACAAAATCTCCCGAATACCTGCGCCGGAGGATTAAAGATGGATTGAAAAATTCCAGACTCTCTAAAAAATTAAACCCCCACACCCAAACTCCCCTTACCGCACTTCCCCTCAGGGGAGACAAAACGATAATTTACTACTGCCTTAAGACAGGCGGTATCTGGATAAATAAAGAAGTATTGGATGAATCACTAAAGGAAAAATATTTCTTCCTAAGGATTGAAATAGATAAAAACACCTTTCCATCCGAACTCACTCCCCCTAAAGGAATACCGTTTCATCTGCCTAACCTGGCTCTTACTTCCGGGGTAACTCTTTTTCTTCTTTACGGATTACTCTCTCTTGTCTTGATAACTCTGGTAAACCTGGACTATCTTGAACCAATCTTAGCTTTAATTATCGGAATCGGAATAACATTCATACAATTTACGCTATCTCCTTTCTTAATGGATCTAACTTTACGGTTTTTGTATAATATGAGATGGACTTCGCTTGAAAAACTCCCTTCCCATCTTCAGAATTTTCTAAAAGACCTTTGTCCTAAAAATAATATCAGAATCCCGCGTTTTGGTATAATTTATGATGGTGCGCCTAACGCTTTCACTTACGGACATACCCCCAATAACGCTAGAATAATTATAACTTCGGGACTTATAGACCTGCTAGGGGAAGAGGAACTCGAGGCTGTAATAGCACATGAGGTTGGTCATGCCGTACACTGGGACATGCTGATAATGACTATAGCATACGTAGTACCTTTGATTTTATATTATATTTATCGTACTTTAATTCGAATCAAAACAAGAGGAAAAGATAAAACCGCACCCTTTCGTTACGCGATTGCAATCGGTTCATATATTCTTTATTTGATTTCCGAATACATTGTTCTTGGATTTTCCCGTGTAAGAGAATTTTTTGCCGATAGATTCGCGGGTAATCATTGCAATCCGAACGATTTAGCCTCCGCTTTAGTTAAAATCGGCTACGGTCTCGCGGGAAAGGGTAAAAAAGATAATGACAGAAAACCACAGTTAGAATCGATAAAAGCAATGGGAATATTTGACCCAACATCGGCGCTCTCTTTAGCAATTTCATCATATCATCCGAGGTATATGGGAGGAGAAATCGATAAAGATACCTTAAGAAGAGTTATGAGATGGGACCTATGGAGTCCCTGGGCAATGTATTATGAACTACACTCGACCCATCCTTTAATCGCTAAAAGACTGCTTGCTTTAAGCAGACAGTCCGAAACTAAAGGTAAACCTCCTTACGTTATTTTCAACGAGAGACGCCCGGAAAGTTACTGGGATGAGTTTCTGCTTGACTTTTTAATAGTATCACTACCTATCCTTGCTGTTGTTTTAAGTGCGGCACTTTTCTTTATAAAACAGGATTTCATGTTTCTTAAATTAGGTGTTTTCTTGTTAGGTGGAACTTACCTGATCAGAACTGTTTTCTCTTACAGTTTCTCGTTTTTCCCTGAGATGAGAATCTCATCACTTTTAAAGAAAGTTAAAGTTTCCGGCGTACGCGGGGTACCCTGCATGATAAAAGGTAGAATTATCGGAAGAGGTGTACCCGGACTCATCTGGAGCGAAGATTTTGTCTTGCAGGATAGTACGGGAATAATGTTTCTTGATTATCGTCAACCTCTGGGCATATGGAATTTCCTTTTCGGACTACTCAGGGCAAAACAATATCAGGGTGAAGAGGTAAAAATTACAGGATGGTACCGCCGCTCACCCATCCCTTATATAGAAATAAAAACATTGGAAACATCTACAGGTAAAAGTAAATGCTATGTTTTTAACGTGAAAATTGTCTGGGGAATAATCCTTACACTTCTTGGTGCGGTCCTTCTTGTTTTACACTCAACCTAAATCAAAAAGGAGATATCATGAAAAGAATTGTATTTTTGTTGGTCCTATTTAGCCTTCCATATCTTTTATCCGCTCTTATAATTGACCATACCTGCGTTAATATAACACAAATTCCCGAATCTGCGATACTGACAGCCAAGGATTCGCTTCACATAGCCTATGGGCATACTTCCCATGGCAGACAAATAGTAACTGAAGGAATGGCAGGACTTGTTGACTTTGCAAACAATGGAGGGAAGGGGCTTTTCTTAACAGATAGTATCTTTGCATGGAATAACGGCGGAAGTGAAGGAGCTCTCGATTTGCATGATTATGCAATGAGTGGAGACGTCGGATACTATCCCGATTGGGTTAACGAAACCAGGACGTATTTAGATGACCCCTCTAATTCGGATGTTAATGTTATTATGTGGTCCTGGTGCGGTCAGGTAAGCGGAAAATATTCCTCAGGGGTTCTCTGGGATCAATACCTTGGACCAATGACACAATTGGAAATAGATTATCCCCATGTAACTTTTGTATATATGACGGGGCATGTCGATATAAATAATGACGCAAATAATAAAGCCGCAAACGACTCGATAAGATCATACTGCAGGAACAATGAAAAAGTCCTCTTCGATTTTGCGGATTTTGACCGGCATGACCCTGAGGGTAATTATTATGAATTTGTGCATGACAATTGTGATTATTATGACTCTGTAGGTGGTTCGGTGCTGGGAAACTGGGCAACCGAGTGGCAAAATTCGCATACCGAAGGAGCTGATTGGTACGATTGCGGGGCGGCACATTCTCAGTCTTTGAACGCGAACCAGAAAGCATACGGAGCATGGTGGATGTGGGCAAGTCTTGCCGGCTGGGGGCCCGCTGGAATATACGAGAATCCAGACACCCATAACGAATTAACTTTATCCGTTAATAACAGTATAAATATCACAACAAGTAGTCAAATTGAACTTTCATTTTCTATCCCTGAAGAGGGCTTGACCATTATAGATGCTTATAACGTTACCGGAGTAAAAATTTCCTCTGTCTTCAGCGGCTATCTCTCCGCCGGGTCTCATAGTTGTTCGTGGAATAGAAACGGAAAATCAGGGATTATTATTATAAAACTTAAACACAGTTCGGGAACAACTTCAATTAAACTGAATTGTATTTAAACTAAATTGGATTTTACGATAGATTATATGAAGACACTCGGAAAGAAAAAAAACCTATACCACCCCTTTTCTTTTAGCAAGAATTATTGCGAAAACGGCTAAAATAAGTATAAATCCCAAACCGCTATAAGTTATCCAGATAGGATAATCTCCGTACCCGTTTTTTATCAACTTTACGAATTGAAAAACCAGGGAAGTCCCAAGAAAAGCAGGCGTAAGAAATTTTATAAATATATCCCACCATATACCTATCTTAATTTCGGAAACTTCGTTAATATAGCTTCTCGCTTTCTTTGCTCCAAGTACGTAGCCTATAACTATGCATTCAATAAAACCAATCACAGTAATACCGTAATTGGTTATAAAATGGTCTGCTATGTCAATCCAGTAAAGTCCTGCCCTGGTAGTAAAAGGTAATCCCACAAGAAAACCCAGTATACAAATAACCGGAAGCACGTATTTTTTCTTAACACCCCATTTATCCACAACGCTTTCTACTACCGGTTCGGTCATCGAAAATGCCGAGTCGATCCCGAGGGTAAGAAGAAGCAAGAAAAAAAGAGCCGCAAAAAAACGAGCCGCGACAGGCAGTAAACTGATAGCCATAGGGTAAGTTACGAAGACAAGTCCAATACCGGAAGTCGTAACATCTTTAACCGAAACACCAAGTACCTGCGCGAGGTATCCGAGTGTGGAGAAAACAGCAAATCCGGCGATAAAAGAAGTTAAACAGTTGGCAATACTTGTAAGGAAAGCATTTACGGTAATATCCGCTTTTTCGTGTAAATAACTCGCATAAACAATCAAAGTCCCCATCGCAAGAGACAGAGTAAAAAATATCTGTCCGTATGCCGCAAGCCATACTTTAGGATTAAGCAAAACCGAGAAGTCGGGAGTCAAATAAAATTTAATACCATCCATCGCTCCGGGAAGAGTAAGCCCTCTTATAACCATAACGACAATTATCAACCATGGAATTATAACGGTAAAATATACAATTTTACCGAGCGTTTCCACCCCCTTAAAAAGACTTAAATAAATCAACAACCATACAAGAGCAAGTCCCCCTACTATAGGAAGTCTGATGCCGCCGAAAACCGAAGGGGATTCTGATAGCTGCAGTATATTGTTGTTAAAAAATGAACTTACGGATTCAGCTGTGTTACCCCAATCCAGATTAAAAGAATGAAAAAGATAATTCACACTCCATGCCATAATAGTACAATAATACGTTGAAAGAACAAATATAAGCAATATAGCAAACCAACCTGCCCATTCGGCTTTGTGCCATATCTTTTTAAAAGCGGTCGGAGGGGCACTCTGTGTAAAATGCCCAACGTAATATTCAAGTATCATCAAAGGAATTCCTGCCGTGATTAACGCAACGAGATATGGTATTAAGAATGCTCCCCCTCCATTCTCATAAGTAATGTAGGGAAATCTCCATACGTTACCAAGACCTATCGCCGAACCAATAACAGCAAAAAGAAAAGAAGATCTTGAACTCCACCTTTCTCTTGTTCTTGCCATTATCTCTTCCTTTTTTCGTTTATATAAAGTAAATCAGAGAGAAGAGCATAACCCGTTTCTCTCTTACCCGCTCCGGGACCCGAAACCATTATATTTCCCAGGATATCCGTAGTAAAATTTATCGCGTTTATCGAACCCGTTATTTTAGAGAGGGGATCCTGATCACTTAAAATCTCCGGAGCAACTGAAGCTATTATCTTATCTTCAGTTTTCTTTGCCGCAGCTATAAGTTTCCAGTGTTTCCGTTCCGCCAGAGCCTTGACTATATCCTTTTCCGTTACCGTATCAATACCCTTTATAGACACTTCCTTGAATTTCAAATTGCCTCCCATAAGAACATTAGCAATTATAACTATTTTTGCGGCAGCATCCCATCCTTTTATATCGGCTTCAGGCTGCTCTTCGGCAATGCCTTTCTTTCTTGCTCTCTTCAAGGCTTCTTCATAGGAAAGACCAATCTCCATCTTGGTTAGAATATAATTGGCAGTTCCATTCATTATGCCCCTGACTTCTTTAATCGTTATACCCTTAAAGGTAGATTCAACAAGGCTTATCACAGGAGTTCCGGAAAGAACCGTTCCTTCAAAACGAAGGAATACTCCGTTCTCCTCCGCAAGACTTTTCAATTCCCTATAAGCAAGAACTATGGAACCTTTATTTGTGGTTACAACGTTCTTTTTATCGTTTAAAGCGGTCCGCAGTATAGATAAACCGGGTTCTCCCGTTTCTAAATTTGTAGGAATTGCTTCTACAATTGTATCCGCATTTGATTCTTTTATTGTCTTCTCCGAATTCCAACCCTTTATACCATCAGAATAATTTTTAATGTTATTCTCCTTCATTAATAAAGACAATATTTCTTCGATGTTGATTCCTTTCTCAGAAAAAACCGAACCAACAATAGGATCAGAAATAGCTGTAACTAAAGGAGCAAAGCCGTATTCCTTTAAGAGAGAATCTCTTTTCTCAAGAAGTAATTCTAATAAACCTCTATTTACAGTTCCTAAACCGATAAGAGCCAAATTCATGTAAATCTCCTTTGATTTGTATTACCGAACAAATATAGAAAAACTTTTATTGTTGTCAAGGGAAAACACCCTCCCCACTCTTCTTTAACCACGAAACACACGAAAAGACTGAAACAAAAATATTGATATCACCGCAAAGCCACAGAGAACGCAGAGAAAAAACAAAGAAAATAGAGGTTGGTTTTCAAAAATAAATAAAATAAAAGTTGTGATGTGGTGGGCTTTGCGCCCTTTGCGACTCTGCGGTAAATTCTTTGTTCAGGAAAAGAACTCGTCTACTTTCTTTATCGCTTCTTCCGGAGAATCAACCTTTTCGAAAGGAAGAGGGATATTGCATTCTATTCCTATTATTTTCTTTTTGTATATATTTCCAAAAGCTATTTCGCTCTGCGTGCCCACCGAACCATCAATTGCTATCAACACATCCGCACTTTGCGATATAATTACATTTCTGGCGTGACTCATTCCGGTAACTATCGGAACGTCAACCCACTTGTTAGCCGTAAATCTGGAATTCCCGGGTAATATTCCAATAACCAGTCCTCCCTTTTCCTTCGCTCCCTTTGAAGCTGCTTCCATAACTCCCCCTAATCCACCGGTTATAAGAACATAATTCCTTTCTCCTATCAATTCTCCCATTCTGAAGGCAACCCGATAAATGTCCTTCGAAACTTTCGCTCCACCTATAACACCAATCACTTTCATCTTATTACTGCTATCTTACCATAATATGGTTCAGCGCCACCTGCTTTTATCGCGTAATAATAAACACCATTAGAAACCTTTCTACCCTTCCTATCCCTACCGTCCCATTCCACATAATTTGCGCCATAACTGGAAACCCCCGGCTGAAGCTCTTTTACCAATCTTCCGGCTATTGTAAATATTTTTATCTCTACGGACACTTCCTCGGAAAGATGATAGACTATAATTGTTTTGTCTTTCATTGGATTCGGATAATTATCAACATTCCAGAGCAACTCTTCCTCTCCTATTCTGAAAGATATCTCTTCGTTAGCTATATTCCCCGCATTATCCTTGGCATATACTTCAAGGCTGATGGAATCAGATGAAAATGGAGCTTCATAAGAAAATGTAGCCTCGCCTGTTGTTGAACTCCCGGTTATATAAGAAAACCTATCTGCCAAAAAAAATTCATTCACCTCATTAACTATGACCTGAAGATTAGCTTTCGATCTTAAATCCACTCCACTGCTATCTTTAACAACAAGAATCATCTCCCCTGAAGAGGGGATCAAATCCCCTCTTCTCACAATTCTATCATTTATTTTAAATTCTAAAGAAGGAGGAAGTAAATCTCCGGGCACTGAACCTTCAACAAAATATATAAAAGAGGAACTATATGATTCCTTTTCCCCTCTCGAATAAAGACTAATCCTGCCTGAATCCGCCTCAATATCATAGGGTATATTTACTTTTACCACAAATGAATCATTGGCTACAAGAGAACTGCCTCTGAACAAAGTTTTACCCTCTTTTGTTATCAAAACAGGTATAATGGAATCCTCTATCGCGCCTTCCAATGCATCTAAGGTAGTATCATAACTCGCCTCAGTTATAAAACAGAAAAATTTTTCGGCTGAATTGCGAACCTCTCCTTTTATCTCTAAAGGCAATCCGCCCACAGCGGTATCAGGTATTGTAACGTCAAGCGGGACGGAATCTATAAGTATCGAAGTGGCAGGATCTCCGAAAAACGTATAAGATTTATGCCCTCCTCCCTCCATCGCAAAAAGAAAAGCATCTCCCGCAGTAGGCACCGAATCGTTAAAAACATATCCCGCTATTCTTTTTCCCAACTCACCATTATCTGCATATTGGGTAGCTCTTCCCGCAGCAATTGAAACAATATTCCCTCCATCCTTATACAGATTAGAATAACCCGCAATACAATCTTCATCTGGTCTTTCAAAATAGCCAACGTCACAAGAACCAAAGTAATACAAAGGTGCTTTCCTCCAGTTGGACAAAGAATTAATATCCTGAATCTGAAGCACCACTTCATCAGTTAGCTGCCTGAGGTTACCATGTCCAAGATAAAACCCTGCAAGCGCCCCATCTTCCATTGATTCAAGATGAGCCTGTTTGGCAGTCGGCTTTGTACCGGATTCCATGCGATATTCCATTAGATAAACCTTGTCCTTGTAAACCCACTCGGGTAATAGATAAGAAATGACCTCCATATATTGAGTGTGTACCTTCTCTGTTCCGGGAGATACACCTCCCTTAACAGCATCATCAGCTAAAAGAATTATTCTCATTCTCCAATCACCTGTACTACTCTCGTAGTCTATCAACTTATCCACCCATTCTTTACCTTCCGACACATTGGAGACAGTTACCCTACCAATAGGTATATCCGGTACCCTTCCGTCTTCGTTGAAATCCACAAACCAGTTATCGCAGGAGGCATTTGAGGTAAGATATCCGGAGCCCTGGGCAACAGTCGTGCCCTCGGTATGAATAGGAATAAAAGATGTTTTTCCTATTCCCGTTAAATTTTTATCGTCATAACTGCCGTCACCAAACAATAAGACATAACTAACAGGTGGATTCCAGTTTTCCTGAGTCCAGTATAAAAACCTCTTTATAGCGGAGGGATCTCTAACTCCATAGGAAAAATTATTATAAATATCATCTATTTTTACAACCTGAGTTAAAGGTGAAGAAATACCTCTGAGATGGTTTTCTCTCCAAATCTTTAATCTCGAAGCATGCGGCATAAACTGATTTACGGTTATAACAACCCAATCCGCCCCACCTTGAAGTAGAGTTGTAGGATCTGCCAAAGATATACCCTCAACAGAATGAGGGAAAGATTGCAATAATATTTTTCCTGAATCTGCTCCGAAATTCGCATTACCATTACTGAAAGTATGAGATATTAAAAAAGGTTCTCTGGAATTGCTAACGTTTAAAACATAAGGATTGCTTAAAAACCCCTCTACAGTATAATTTCTTATTGTAGATTGGCCTTGCGTTAACAATAATTTATTCCCGTTAGCAATTAATCTTCTTTCGTATATCACCTCTACATAATCCATAATTATGGATTGCTCAGAAGTCCGGAGCGTCACAATTAAATCATTCAAACCTGAATTGAGCGCATTTATAGTATCTATAAAAACGGTTCTTTGACTTCCCGGATAGGACCCGGCAGAAATTGTTTTGGAGCTACTTTCACCATTTAAAAAAATCTCGAAATTATAAGTACCTCTATTCTTGGGATAAAAAGCAACACAAATTATAGTTCCATTATTATATGCATCCAGCGCATTAAAAGTAGTTTGCAAATTATCGGCATCTCCTTGCGAAGTGCCTCCTGTTGTATTCAATTCCTTCCATCCCCACACGAGTCCGCTCTTTAAAGGGCTATATTCGTTTTCCTCAAGATGCAGCGTATCGGTAAAATGAAGAATATTCGCTCCACCCGTCTGTGAAATTTCTTCCATTTCTAAAGTGTTTTCTCCATTGAAACGTAACCAGTAAACATTTGTATCCGTATAAGGGTGATAATAAAAAAATTTGTTCGATGCGAATTGATTTCTGTTCCATCCGGAAAGAGAATGGGCATAAAAAACAACTCTTTCCCCCTCTTCAAAAACTCCATCTTCATCAACTTCATATATTGCGGGTAATACAGTTGGAAGTGTATCCATAGCTTCCAGACTATCCATTCTCCACTTCATTATCTTATCATAACCGCCAAGAATTTCTATTCTATAAGGGTCAATTGAAGAAGGGTTTATTCCCACTTCCTGCAGATCCTCCGGTGTAACCTCATATAATCCTTCCATTGTAGTTTTTAATTTTACATATAAGAAAGCTCCCTGTCGGAGGCTGCTAATGGCTGATGTTCTTATCTTCTCTCCTCTAATCTTATTCAAGAAAAGATTAGAATTTCTCATCTGATACCCCCTTGGACTTATCCATTTCCCGCCTCTAAAATATACCTTAATCAAAATAGAACTTCTAATCTTTACATTTCTGCCGTCAAAGGAAAAAGGATTTATCAGAATTGTAGCATTACCATGCGGGGAAGGCCTGTTTTTACTTATTGTTACCGGAAGCGGAGTGTAAACCTTTGGAACTTTTCCTGTTTCATCTTCTCCATAACGTTGAAGAACCGTTGGTATTTCTCTCTCGGTACGGGTACTTAAAACCTTATACCTCAATTCGATTTTGCCTTTTACCGGGGTCAATATCTTTCTTCTAACTGAAACCAATGCGGGGAAACCCTTTTCTTCGGGAAAGACTCCCCCATCTTTCAAATCATACTGGATTTTATCTCCCATTCTATTTTTACTATATTCTGCGGAATACTTAATAACCAGAGAGTCAGGGGTATCGGAAATAACAGTAATTAAAGAAAATAAACAAAATACAATCATAACTTTTCGGCTTCCTCAATCAACATCACAGGTATATCATCTTTGATTGGATATGCAAGTTTACATTCATCACAAATCAACCTTTCTTTCTCTTTATCCAATTTCAAGGAACCTTTGCACTTTGGACAAACCAGTATATCCAACAAATCTTTATTTATCATTTAAACTCCTCCTCTCTTAAAGGTAATATTAAAAAATAAATACTATCTACAGATAAACTAACTTTCCCTCTTAAAAAGTCAAGAGCGTAGCCAGATAGCCTGTCGGTTAGGCAAACAGCATTGGTTTTTGCTCTAAATTAGCCTTAACATTTATTACGCTCCGGATAAACTCAGAACAACTATGAGGAAAAATGAATCTTTTAATGGATAATCTGTTTGTGTGGGTTGGTTTTATTATAGCTCTTGTCGTTGTAATTTCTGTCGCATTGTAGCTGCAATTGTTGCTATATTTATTCTGTAGGGTAGCAAAGAAGCAATACATCGTAAATATAGCCGTTAGATCGTTAGACCGTGGTTTTGTTAGGTCGTTTAACCCAACCAACGAACCAACGGCTTCAAAAAGATGTATGATCTTCTTAATTTCAGAGGAAACAATAAACCACAAAAATCAAAGTAATCCTTTAATAATATTTGAAGCCTACTTTATAATCTCTTGTAAATTCTCCATATTTCATTATAATTTAAGAAATTTTTGAATAAAAAACAAATAAAGGATTAATACTTATGGATGATTCGATATTGATTAAAAAAATTAAAAAGGGTGATATGGAAGCTTATGAAAAACTGGTTAAAAAATATATGAAAAAAGCTTACAATGTGGCACTCTATTATACAAAGAATCCGACTGACGCATGGGACATTTCTCAAGAGGGATTTGTGAACGCCTGGAAAGGGATGAAAAGATTTGATACTAAAAGTCCTTTCTTTCCATGGTTGTACGCTATAATTAAAAATGAGGCATTAACTAGATTCAAAAAAGAAAAGAGAGAAGAAGAAAAAAAGGAAAGCGGTTTACCCCTCAAAAGCATTGTTTCTCCGGAAGAGCATTTAGAAAAAAAGGAAAAAACAAAAAAATTGCGGGAAGCTCTTTCGAAATTGGATAAAGAAAAAAAGGAAATTATTTATCTACGCCATTACGCAGAAATGAGCTACAAAGAAATATCAGATGCCCTCGGGTTACCTGAAGGAACAATAATGTCCAGACTCTACTATGCGAGAAAAGCCTTACTCAGGGAGTATATGAGAAATGAATAGAGAAGAGGAACTTAAAAATAAATACTTCGACGGAAATCTATCCGAAGAAGAAAAAAAGGAACTTAAAGAATTAATTCTGAAAGACAAC
>Ga0315545_1004238_pt1 | contig 11893 bp, 10 predicted proteins | sample SalMarSW160210MG_FD_203096 | JGI IMG/M metagenome (GOLD analysis project Ga0315545, IMG submission 203096) | Salt marsh sediment microbial communities from the Plum Island Ecosystem LTER, Massachusetts, United States - Salt Marsh Sediment SW1602-10 ... | reverse complement strand
TATGGCCTTGCGGAGAGCCTCAAGCGCGGCCACCGAGCCCAGCCGTTTTGATGTCTGCTGCTTCTTTGCCATCACTTATAGCTTTCCAGTAGCGGTTTTACCCTGCTGCCGGTCATCTGCCCCGAGTAGTTGCCGTCGATGACGACTATCGGCCCCAGGGCGCAGGCCCCGACGCAGTTGACCGTCTCCAGTGTGTATCTTAAATCTTGGGTGGTCTCGCCGGAACTTATGCCCAACCTCCGCTCAATCTCGTCCAGCACCCTGCCCGCCCCCCGGACGTGGCAGGCGGTGCCCAGACAGACGTTAATCAGGTGCCGCCCCCTCGGCTTGAGGCTGAAAGCCTTGAAGAAGGAGGCCACGCTGTAGACCTGGCTCAAGGGGACATCCAGACCCTCGCCGACCAGCACCAGGGCTTCCCTGGGCAGGTAGTTGTACTCCGCCTGGACATCCTGCAGGATGGGCACCAGCATCCCGGCGTCTCCCTGATAGCGGGCCAGTATCGATTTTATCTTCTGTTTGGTCGGCTCAACTTCAGCCTTCAACGGCCCTCTCCTTGAGTTCGGCGTAGTCAGCGGTCACCCGCTGCTGTATCTTTTCGATTATATCTTCGGACAGGTGCCTGAACCTCCCCTGAAGCTTCATGTAGACGGTCACCGGCTTGAGCCTGGGGAAATCGAAGTTCAATTTATATTTGCCGTCTTCCACCTCATAGAGGGGGAATATCCCCGTCTCCACCGCCAGGCGGCCGAGCTTGACCGACAGGTCAGTGGGGCAGCGCCAGCCGGTGGGGCAGACCGACAGTATATGAACGTAGGCCGGGCCCGGCGTGGCCGCCGCCTTCTCCACCTTTTCCATCAGGTCGAAGGGGTAGCTGGGACAGGCGGTGGCTACATAGGGGATATTGTGGGCGGCGGCGATGGCCGGCATATTCTTCTTCCAGCTGACCTGCCCGATGCTGACCTTGCCCGCCGGCGAGGTGGTGGTGGCCGCGCCGTAGGGGGTGGACGAAGAGCGCTGTATTCCGGTATTCATATAGGCCTCGTTGTCGAAGCAGATATAGACGAAATTGTGTCCCCACTCCATGGCCCCCGACAGCGCCTGGAGGCCGATATCGCTGGTGCCGCCGTCGCCGGCCATGGCCACCACCGTGATATCCTGCCGGGCGATGCGGCCCTTCTTCATCATTATCTTCAAGGCCGACTCTATGCCGGAGGCTACCGCCGCCGTGTTTTCGAACAGGGTGTGAATCCAGGGCACCTTCCAGGAGGTGGTGGGCAAAGGTGAGGAGACTATCTCCATGCAGCCAGTGGCGTTGGCGATAATGACATTCTGCCCCAGCGCCTTGCAGGCCAGCCTGACCGCCAGCACTTCGCCGCAGCCGATGCAGGCCCGGTGACCGGGGGCAAAGGGCTCTTTTTTAGTTACCAGTCTGGGGACATAGACGCCGCAGTTCTGCATTATTCCCTCACCCCGAATATCTCGAACTCGTTGGGGGAGCCTTTCTCCGAGATGGTTATGCCCTTACTTACTATCGTTTCAAAGTCATCCACGCTGATATCCCGCCCGCCGATGCCGGCAACGAAACTGACGATTTTAGGTTTTTTGGCTTCGCCGTACAGCGCCGCCTTGACCTCGGAGCAGACGGGGCCGCCGGGGCCGCCGAAGGAAAGCGCCCTGTCGACGACGATGAGGGTCTCGGCACTGGCTACCGCCTGACGGAACTCTTCAAAGGGGAAGGGGCGCCAGAGGCGGAGCCTGACCAGCCCCACGTCCCTGCCCTCTGCCCGCATCTTGTCTATGGCCGTCATGGCCGTTTCACTGAAGCTGCCCATCGTTAAGAGCAGGACCTTAGCCTTTTCACTGTGATAATGCTCCACCGGGGAGTACTGATGCCCGAAAATCTGGGCGAACTCCCGCCAGCACTTTAAAATCGTCTCTTTGGACGCCCTTAAATTCACCTCCTGCGCCCACTTCGCCTCCGGGTAGATGATGGGCGGGGCGAAATCGCCCATGGTGACCGGCTTATCGGGGTGGAGGGGCAGGGGATATTTATTGTCCGGCAGGAACTTATCCACTTTAGATTGTTCGGGGAAGGTTATCGGCTCAATGACGTGAGAGAGGTGGAAGCCGTCCAGGTGAATCATCACCGGCAGCAAAACTTTATTGTCTTCGGCGATACGGAAGGCGCAGAAGACGTGGTCAACCACCTCCTGCCCGTTTTCGGTAAATATTTGAATCCAGCCGGTATCGCGGACGGCCATGACGTCGGAGTGGTCGCCCCAGACGCTTAAGGGCGATGACAGCGCCCGGTTGGCCACCGCCATCACTACCGGCAGGCGCATCGACGAGGCGACATAGAGCACCTCGTGCATCAGCTCCAGACCCTGGCCGGCGGTGGCGGTGAAGGTCCTGGCGCCGGTCGCCGCCGAGCCCAGGCAGGCACTCATCGCCGAGTGCTCCGATTCCACCGGAATATAGGCCGCGTCCAGCTCGCCGTCAGCCACCAGCTCGGCGAGGTGCTCCACGATGTGGGTCTGGGGGGTGATGGGGTAGGCGGCAATAACATCGACGTTGGCCTGTTTGGCCGCTTCGCCGATAGCCACCGAGACCTCGATGCCCACTCTATCGGCCATCACTCCTCCTCCTCGACCATGGTTACTACCCCGGTGGGGCACTCTTTGGCGCAGATGCCGCAGCCCTTGCAGTAGTACATATCGGCCTCAAAATAGCCGTCGTCGTTGGGGAAAATACAGCCCTCGGGGCAGAAAATCTGGCAGAGGGCGCACTTGATGCACTTTTTGAAATCATAGGTGGGACGCTGCGAGCGCCAGTCGCCGGTCTTATACCGGCTGGCGTTGCCCGGCTCGGTGACGATAGCACCTATCTCCAGGTCTTTCCAGGTCATTTCGCCTTCCGACTTGGGCTTGCGCTTAGGCATAATATACCCTACAGCTCCTTCACCTGAGTGTCTTCGTAGGCTTTTTTCATAGCGTTGATATTTCTTTCGGCGATGCGGCCGAAGCGTTTGTTTAAAGGCTCGACCACCGATTCCAGCTCGACCACGCCGGTGGCCTTGAGCAGGGCGCCGACCATGGTGGTATTGGTGATGGGCACCCCCAGAACCTCCCGGGCGATAGCGGTGGCGTCGACCTTGGCCATCCGGCATTTTGTCTTAAAATTGGCGGCGATATCCTCGAACGATTTTTTGGTATTGATTATCAGCAGGCCGTTTTCCTTGAGGCCGGAGATAACATTGACAATGCTGAGCAGGCCGGGGTCGAGCACCACCACCACGTCGGGGCGGGTTATCTCCGCCCTTATCCGGATGGGCTCCCGGCTGTCGATGCGGACGAAAGCCAGCACCGGGGCGCCCCTTCGCTCCGGGCCGAAGCTGGGAAAGGCCTGGGCGTACTTGCCCTCGCTGATAGCCGCCTGCGCCACCAGCTCCGCCGAGGTGACCGCACCCTGCCCCCCCCGACCGTGCCACCTGATTTCAATAAGTCCGTTTTTGCCTGCCAATTCAGCCTCTTAAAGCTTTCAGTTAAACCGCCCCTGGAGCGACTCGAACGCTCGCACCCAGCTCCGGAGGCTGGTGCTCTATCCACCTGAGCTACAGGGGCAGAGGTTACAGAATATAAAAACCAGCAAAATTAACTCTATATGATTATGATAAGGTAACCTGATATGATTTATGATTTATGATTTATGATTTATGATTAGGTAACTTAATATGATAACCTATACTCTAATTATAATGCAAACTTTTTAGACCTTTTCCCCCAGCGCCTTGACCACCAGCACCGGCGACTTACTGTTTAAAACCACCTTGTTGGCAATACTGCCGAAGACCCATTTCTCAATGCCCGAGTGCCCGTGGCTGGAGATGGCAATCAGGTTGACCCTCTTCTCTTCGGCGTACTTGAGGATTTCCTGGCCGACATCACCCGCCCCGACATTGAGGGTAACCTTGACACTCCCCTTCCGCCTCTTCAAGCGGCGGTAAACCCCGTCCAGATACTCTTCGGCTTCTTTCTTGAACAGCTCCATCTGCTCCGGCGGGTAGTTAATATAGTCCAGGCCGCCCACCGAGCGGATATGCTGACCCGATGACACCACCCCGAAGAGGGTGACCTCCGACTCCAGCCGGCTCATCATCTCCCCGACATAGCCCACCGCCGCCTCGCCGGCCTCGGAGCCGTCCAGAGGGAGCAGAATCCGGTTGAGCAGGACCTCGCGCGTCACCTTCCGTTTGGGCTTGGCCGCCCTGACCAGCAAAAGCGGCACGTCGGCGCCCTGGAGCAGCTTGCTGGCGATGCTGCCGGTAGCCCAGGACATGATACCGGAGCGGCCGTGGGAGGTCATGATGATGAGGCCGACCTTGTTCTTATCGGCGTAGCTGATGATTTCTTCAGCCGGCTTGCCGGAGACGACCACCGGGCTGACCTTTTTGAAGCGCTCTTTCACCCTGTCCGACACCTCTTTCACGTAGAGCTCGTGCATATGCCGGTAGTGGTCTTCCGACGGCTCACTGACGTGCAGCAGGATAATCTCCGACTTGAAGGCGTTGGCCAGCTCTTCGGCGTAGGGCAGAGCCAGCTCGGCCAAGTCGGAACCGTCCAGCGGGACCAGAATCTTTTTCCACATTTTCCACCTCCCTTAAGTATATCTTATTATTAAATACAGCCAGCACAGACCGACCACTAGAAGCATGGCCGGGAAGGCATATTTACAGAACCTGCCCCAGCTGATGGGATGCCCCTCTTTTTCGGCGATGGCGGTGCCGACCACATTGGCCGAGGCGCCGATGGGCGTGGCGTTGCCGCCGATATCCGTCCCCAGAGCCAGCGTCCAGGCTAAAGTAGGCAGTTTAATACCGGCCGTCTTGGAGAGATTGATAATCACCGGCACCATGGTGGCGGCAAAGGGGATGTTATCGACTATAGCCGAGGCGAAGGCCGATATCCAGAGGATGATGGGTATCACCAGCATGATATTGCCCCCGGAGACCCGGCCGATATACTGGGCCAGCATCTCCAGCACGCCGGTCTCCTCCATGCCGCCGACGCAGATAAACAGCCCGATAAAGAAGAGCAGGGTGCGCCAGTCCACCCGGCTGATGATATGCCCGGCCTTGCGGCTGGACGCCAGCAGGGTAAGAAAGGCGGCGATAACCCCTATCAGCGCCATGGAGATGCCGGTTTCGGCGTGGGTGACTATCAAGGCCACTACGGCGATAAAGATTCCGGCGTTGACGCGGAAGTGGAGGGGGTCGGTGATGGCCTCGCTGGGCTGGGGATAGTGGGCGGTGGGGGTAACGTTATCGCCGTGGGGGGCGGTCAGAATCTTGCGGAAGGCGAAGTAGAAGAAGGCCAGGGTGAGCAGCATCCCCAGCCAGGCGATAGGGCCGGTGTTGGCGGCAAAGTCGGTGAAGGTGTAGCCGAGGCTGGTGCCGATGATGATGTTGGGCGGGTCGCCGGACATGGTGGCGCTGCCGCCGGTGTTGGCGGCGAAAATCTCGGCGATTATAACCGGAACGGGGTCGAACTTGAGCAGGCGGGACAGCTCGATGGTGACCATGGCCAGAAACAGGAGCACGGTGATGCTGTCGATGAACATGGAGAGGAAGCCGGAGAGCAGCATGAAGACCACCAGTATGGGGATAACCTTATAGTTGACCATCTTGGCCAGCAGCAGGCATATCCAGCGGAAGAAGCCGACCTCGCCCAGGCCTTCGACCATGACCATCATGCCGCCGATGAAGACAATAGTCTGCCAGTTGACGCCGTAGGACTCTATGTGCTCATGCCCCGGCACCCAGAAGTTTAGCGTGCCCAGCTGTCCCAGGTTCAGGACGCTGACCACCGATTCCGGGCTTCTCATCACCAGCAGGAAGACGACCCCCAGGGTGAGGGCGGCGCCGATGAGGGCGGGGATATAGCGGTGCACCTTGCCGTATATTATGGCGGCAAACATGATAACGAAAATGGCGACGGCGAGAATCTGGCTCAGCGTAAACATTTCTTCCGAAATCTCTTTTCTAGCTCAGAAAATGAGGCGAAAACTACGCTATTATAACAGAAGTCAGCCAGTAACGAAAAGAGCCGATATTGACTTTTACGCGCCACGCCCCTAAAGTGTTTCGGGGTTAAGTTCAAAAGGAGGGAGCCTTGGTCTGGTTGGTCTGGCTAAAGTTTGTCTTCTGCGTCCTGGTGATATTCTTCTCGGGGAGGGCGGTAGCCAAATATGGTGACATCATCGCCATCAGGACCGGCCTGGGGAGGGTCTGGATAGGGGTTGTCCTCCTCGCCCTGGTCACCTCGCTGCCCGAGCTGTTTACCGGCATAAGCGCCGTTACCCTGGTCGGCGCCCCCGACCTGACCGTGGGCAATCTCTTCGGCGCCAACGCCTTTAACCTCTTCAACCTGGCCCTGCTCGATATCGCCTACCGCTACGGCTCCCTGTTCAGCATGGCCAGCCCGGTGCAGCGGCTGACGGGATGGTTCAGCATGGTGCTGGCGGCTATCGCCGGTATCTCTATCTTTATCAGCAGCCGCTTTTTCGACATGGGTATAGGCTGGATAGGCTGGTACACCCCGGTCATTATCCTGCTCTACCTTTTCTTTATGTGGCGAATCTTCCGCTCCCAGCAGCGCCAGCCCGCCCGCCCGCTGATTGAGCAGCCGGACTACGGAGGAGCCACCATGAGCCGGGTCTACCTCTATTTTATCATAGCCGCCGTCTTAATAATCGGCGCCGGCACCTGGCTGGCGGTTATCGGGGAGGAGATTGCCGCCATCACCGGCTGGGGGGAGAGCTTCGTCGGCACCCTGCTTATCGGCTTTTCCACCACCCTGCCCGAAATCACCGTCTCCTTTGCCGCCCTGAGGCTGGGGGCGGTGGACATGGCGGTGGCCAACATGATTGGCTCCAACCTGTTTAACATGGCCATCATCCCCGTAGACGACCTGCTCTATACACAGGGGCCGGTGCTGAACGCGGTATCGACCAGCCACCTGATTACCGCCGGCATGGTGATAGTGATGACGGGGGTATTTATCGCCGGGCTTCATTTCCGGCCGAGAAGATACTTTAGAGTGAGCTGGTGCAGCCTTCTTCTGATAGCGCTGTTCTTAATACAGGCCTATTTGAGCTATACCATGGCCTGATATAGATGTTATAATTACCGAGTAAACGCGGAGAGGTGTCCGAGTGGTTGATGGTGCCGCTCTCGAAAAGCGGTCTCCGGTTATACCGGAGCGTGGGTTCGAATCCCACCCTCTCCGCCAGAAGTAATGGAGAGGTGCTGGAGTGGCCTATCAGGCACGCCTGGAGAGCGTGAGTAGCCGTAAGGTTACCGTGGGTTCGAATCCCACCCTCTCCGCCATACCACCGGCTGATTTTTAAGACGGCTAGCTAGAAGGAGCCTTACCATCACGAAATCAAGATTTCTCTCCTATCTCTGGGGGCTGTTGCCCCTCTTTATTTTGGCCCACTTCTTCCATCATTTTACCGCCGCCCTCTTCCAGCCGCTGACTCCCTTCATCCGAGATGAGTTCGGCCTTGACTACACCCAGATAGGCTGGATAATGTCCGTCTTCACCCTCGCCTACGGCCTCAGCAACATTCCCGCCGGCTGGCTCTCCGACCACCTGGGGCCCCGTCTGATGATTTTCATCGGTATTTCCGGAGTGGCCCTTTTTGCCATACTGACCGGGCTGGCGCCGAACTACCTTGTCCTGCTCACCTTCATGATTATGCTGGGGGTGGTGGGGGGCGGCTATCACCCCGCCGCCTCGCCGCTGGTTGCGGCGTCAGTTGACAAGAAGAGCCAGGGGCGGGCGCTGGGGCTGCACCAGATAGGCGGCACCGCCAGCTTTTTCCTGACCCCGCTGATTGCCGTGGCCATCGCCGGCGCCCTGGGCTGGCGGGGCGCCGTAATTACCATGTCCATCCCCGTCTTTATCATCGGCATCTTGCTTTTTATGCTGCTGGGGAGAGGGGGCTACACCAGGAAATTACCCGAAGTTGCCGCTGTCCCCCAGGCCGGACTGCCGGCGGCCGCCGGCCCCATACGCCGGCTGGTACCCTTTGTCATCCTGGGGATAATGCTCCAGGTGATAATTTTTTCGGTGATTTCCTATATACCCCTCTTTGCCGTCGACAACCTCCTGGCCAGCGAGCAAACCGGCGCCTTTCTCTTTTCCCTGTTCCACTTTGCCGGGTTGTGGGCCGGGCCGGTGGGGGGCTACCTCTCCGACCGGCTGGGTAAGGTCCCGGTGATGCTGACGGTGAGCCTTATCGGCGGTCCCGCCCTCTACCTGCTCAATCTGGCTTCTCTGGGCTGGAGCATCTGGCTGGTCCTGCTGCTGCTCGGCGCCTGCATGTATATCGCCATGCCGGTTACCGAGGCTTATATCATCGCCCACGCCCCGGCGCGGCGCCGCTCCACCATACTCGGCATCTACTACTTTGCCAGCCGGGGAGGTCCCGGCCTGAGCATACCGCTGGTGGGCTACCTGGCCGAGCATTACAGCTTTGCCACCAGCTTCACCATAATGGGCGGGGCGCTGCTGGCGATAGTTATCGTCTGCGCGCTTTTCCTCTGGGGGAGGCGGGACTGAAAAATCATAATTGTCAGTGGCCTGCCTCTATGCTAGAATTGCCTTGCAGTGACTGAAAAAGACACCAAATACTGGGTCGGCTTTAGCCTGATACCCCGCATCGGGCGGGTAAAATTCTCCCTGCTGGAAAGCTATTTCGGGGACTTAAAGCAGGCCTGGCAGGCTCCGCCCGCCGAGCTAAAAAAGGCCGGGCTGGATAGAGGCTCGGTCAACGCCATCAGGGACGGGCGGGACAGGATTTCCCCGGACGCCGAGATGGAAAGGCTGGGCAAATACGGGATAAAGGTGGTTACCTGCCGCGACCCGGACTACCCTGCCCGCCTCAAGGAGATATACGACTACCCGCCGGTGCTCTATATCCGGGGAAAGCTGCTGCCCCAGGACGAGTGGTGCCTGGCGGTGGTGGGGACGCGGCGGTCTACCGTCTACGGGCGGCAGACCACCGAGGAGATAACCGCCGATTTAGCCCGTAATAAAATTACCATAGTCAGCGGGCTGGCTAAAGGGATTGACTCCGTAGCCCACCAGAGCGCCCTGGGGGCGGGGGGCCGAACCATCGCCGTGTTTGGCTGCGGGCTGGACATCGTCTACCCGGCGGAGAACGCCGCCCTCGCCCGAAAAATCATCGAGCGGGGAGCGCTGATAAGCGAATTCCCGCTGGGCACACGGCCCAAGCCGGAGCACTTCCCCCGCCGCAATCGAATTTTAAGCGGGCTGAGCCTGGGGGTGCTGGTGACCGAGGCCGGCGAGACCAGCGGGGCCATGATTACCGCCCACCTGGCGCTGGAGCAGAATAGAGAGGTCTTCGCCGTGCCGGGCAGTATCCTGTCCCCGTCCAGCCGGGGGGTCAACCGCCTTATCCAGGAGGGAGCCAAGCTGGTACGGGACTACACCGATATTTTAGAGGAATTAAATCTGACCGCCGTCGCCCAGCAGATGGAGCTTACCGAGCTGCTGCCCACCACCGAGACCGAAACCCTGCTCCTGAAACAGCTCGGCGCCGAGCCCATCCACATTGACGAGGTCTGCCGCTCAAGCGGGCTGCCGGTAGCCACCGTCAGCGGCACCCTGGCCATGATGGAGCTTAAGGGGCTGGTGAAGCAGACCGGAAATATGAATTATACCCTCTCCAGGGAGACCAGAGAGGCCTACCGGGTAAGGGTGGATTAGTATATTATGTCAACAAAGAAAAAGAGCCTGGTTATCGTCGAGTCCCCGGCCAAAGCCCGGACGCTGGGCAAGCTCCTGGGGAGCGGCTACAATCTCAAAGCCTCCATGGGGCACGTCAGGGACCTGCCCAAGAGCCAGCTGGGAGTGGATATCGAGCAGGGTTTTGCCCCCAAATACGTCGTGCCCCGGGTGAAGACCAAGATTGTCAACGAGCTTAAAAAAGCGGCCAAAGAAGCCGCTACTGTTTACCTGGCCACCGACCCCGACCGCGAGGGGGAAGCCATCTCCTGGCACCTGCAGCAGGTGACCAAGACCAACCGCAAGCCCTACCGCCGCGTCGTCTTTCACGAGATAACCGAGGAGGCCATCAAGCGCGCCTTCGCCAACCCCCAGTCTATCAACATGCAGCTGGTCGACGCCCAGCAGGCAAGGCGCGTACTGGACAGGCTGGTCGGCTATCAAATCAGTCCCCTGCTCTGGCGGAACGTGAGGCGGGGCTTGTCGGCGGGGCGGGTGCAGTCGGTGGCGCTCAAGATTATCGTTGACCGCGAGCGGGAAATCGAGAAGTTCATCGCGGTAGAGTACTGGACAATCGAGGCCGAGCTGGCCAAGGCGGCCGCAGCCACCACCTTTAGAGCCACCCTGGTGGGCCTGGCCGACAGCGCCAAGCTGGAAATCCACAACCAAGCCGAAGCCAACGAGGTCGGGGAGGAGCTGAAGGCGGCTAATTATAAGGTGAGCAAGGTAGCCACCAAAAAGGCCGCCCGCCAGCCGGCGCCGCCCTTCATCACCAGCACCCTGCAGCAGGAAGCCTGGCGCAAGCTCCACTTCCCGGCCAAGCTGACGATGAGAGTCGCCCAGGAGCTCTACGAGGGGCTGCCCATCGGCAAGGAAGGCAGCGTCGGCCTTATCACCTACATGCGCACCGATTCCATCCGGGTCGCCCGCTCCGCTATCGCCGAAGCCAGAGAGTACATCGCCGAAAAGTACGGTGAGAAATATCTGCCCGCCCACGCCCGCTCCTTCACCACCCGGGTCAAAGGGGCGCAGGAAGCCCACGAAGCCATCCGACCCACCAAAATCCGGCGGGAGCCGTCAATGCTCAAGTCCTTCTTAAGCGACGCCCAGTTCAAGATATACCAGCTCATCTGGAAGCGGATGGTCGCCAGCCAGATGGCCGCCGCCGCCTTCAACAACACCACCGTCGATATCGAAGCCAGGCGCCCCAAAGCCAGAACCGTCTATCTGCTGCGGACTTCCAGTTCAATTAACACCTTTGACGGCTTTATGGCGGTCTACATCGAGGGCAGGGACGAAGCCGAGGAAAAAACCGGGGGCAGGCTGCCCCCGCTAGCTAAAGACGACAAACTGAAGCTGATAGACCTCTTCAGTGAGCAGCGCTTCACCCAGCCACCGCCCCGATTCACCGAAGCCACCCTCATCAAGACGCTGGAGCAGTGGGGCATCGGGCGCCCCAGCACCTACGCCCCCATCCTATCCACCATCCAGGACCGGGACTACGTGGAGAAAGACGGCGGCAAATTCCAGCCCACCAAGCTGGGCTTCGTCGTTAACGACCTGCTCACCCAATACTTCCCCGCCATCGTCGACATCGAGTTCACCGCCCAGATGGAGGAGAAACTGGACGAGGTGGCCAACGAAAACAGGGACTGGGTGGCCGTCGTCCGGGACTTCTACCAGCCCTTCGAGAAAAGCCTGGAGAGCGCCGCCGAAAAGATGGAGAGGGTTAAGGTTGAGGAAGCCACCGACGAGGTCTGCCCCAAGTGCGGCAAGCCGATGGTAATTAAGTTCGGGCGTTTCGGCAAATTCATCGCCTGCAGCGGCTACCCCGACTGCAAAACCACCAAGCCCTTCCTGGTTAAAGTGGGGGTAAAGTGCCCCAAGTGCGGCGGGGAGCTGGTGGTCAAGAAGAGCAAGAAAAAGCGCACCTTCTACGGGTGCAGCAACTACCCGGAATGTAATTTTATCGTCAATACCAGGCCCCTCCCCCAGCCCTGCCCCCAGTGCGGCGGCCTGCTCACCGCCTACGGCCGCAATATTGCCAAGTGCACCCAGTGCGAGTTTAAGGGGAAATTAAGGGA
>Ga0315545_1004237_pt1 | contig 11896 bp, 25 predicted proteins | sample SalMarSW160210MG_FD_203096 | JGI IMG/M metagenome (GOLD analysis project Ga0315545, IMG submission 203096) | Salt marsh sediment microbial communities from the Plum Island Ecosystem LTER, Massachusetts, United States - Salt Marsh Sediment SW1602-10 ... | reverse complement strand
CCAGAATTTTTTTTGAATCAAGTTCTTTTGTTCCAAAGAGAATTTCGTCAATTGATTTTATGTATTTATTTAACAGGATTTCAGATTTTATTCTTAATAACAAAGAAGCAGCAAGGAGAACTTTGCTTGAGACGAAAAAATCAGTTTCTTCAAGTTGAGATATTTTTTCCATGTATTTTTCTGTGAGAATTGTTATGTTTACATCCCAGGGGTCAAGTTGCTCTGTGTTAATTAAATCATAAATTATTTCCTGCCATGCAATTTCACGATTGAATAAAATGTCGTGGATTTGCTGTTGTTTTGCTGATGGTTCACCGCTTTCCATTTGGGAATTAGGGGAAAGGATTATATAAATTTGCGCTTCGCGGATAATACTCGCTACGAAATCGCTTGACGCAGATTTCTTCGCTAAAAAATGTTAAGGTGTAAAGAATTTTATTTTTTCTTTTTTATGGGGTTTACATAAATAAAATAATAAGATGCTGTAGAAAGAATTAGAGGAGCGAGTATGATTAGACCCCAATCATTGTAAGAATTTATTAATACGAGAACCCCTAACAATATGTTAACAATTCCCCAAAAAATTTTTTCATTCTTAAATTGGTGTATAATAATTGAAATAAAGAAAGCAAAGCTGGAGAATAACCAAACAAGAGCTAAGATTAGAAAGACAACTCCGGTCACAATTTTGAGATTTTCTGAAATATTTATTGAACTGTTATCGAACAAAAGAAAGATTATCAACAAGATAGTAGAATAAATTGCTATTTTTCCAAAATCTTTTATTTTATCTTTTTTCTTTCTTTTTTCCATAAACATAACATCAAATTAAACTATATAAATTTTTATAAAGAATTTATCTAAATTATTTTATTATTAAAGGATTTGAAGTTACCCTAGCTCCAGATGAAGTGATTGATCCAGACAAAGAGAGTCCTAAATCATGACTTAATTGTAGGGGAAATTTATTACAATCTATGAAGTTATTATCAAAATTAACATTCTTTTGAATAGGTTCGGTACATGAAGGAGAAATATTTTCTTGAAGAAATGGAAGACCTTGAAATAAAGCAAGAGCAGTAATAGCAGACATTCCCACCACTTTTAAGATTTTTTTAATTTTAATCATAGAAAAATAAGAAAATTATTGTTTTTAATAATTTTGGTTTGAACATAAAACCCTGGGAGTAAATTCAAAAATGTTGAAGAACCTGAATTCTTAAAGTTTATTGAAAAAGATGATCTGTTTGAGCCATGATTTTATCATTCAAATCTTTTTTATGTTTTTCATATGCCTCTTTGTTCGAAGGTCGATAAAGAAATTTGTCCTTTGTGATGTTATTGTTTACATTTAAATCATTACAAATAGTTTTTGCATAATCTTCTCCAAAGGGTAAAACTCCTATAACTTTTCCACTTTTAGAACTATAGATTTCGTAATATTCTTTATTTGTTTGTTTTTTCATCTTGTTTCATCCTCGGAGGGTTTTAAGTAATTAAAAAAACCCTAGGAGATTCTTCAGATCACATCAAATAGTAGAGCTGAAGCCTCTCCTGGGTAAAAAGAGGTGATAGAAAACTGATGTCTTTGAAGTATTTAAATGTTTCGTTCATGTTACTTCTTAAAAATGACAAGGGGTCTGAATGGTAAAGTAGTAATGCAAAATACTACTAAAAAGGACAGCATAAATTTAAAATGAAATTGATTTGTAGTTTGCAAATTTATTGGGCACTACTTCTTAAATCCACGCTTGAATCTTGATAATAAAACTGATAATCTTTTGCTAAATCTCTTGAGGTTACTGCATTTTGTTGATAATATTTATACATAAAATTTACTTGTTCTGCTTTTGTTTTACAACTTTCTTTTTCTTTGTTAAATTCTTCTTGTGCAAACAAATCTTCTACAGGGTCGTAAATATCAATCCTGTTCACAATGTTATCTAATATAAATTCTTCATCCATTTTATTCTTTATTTTCTTCTTTTATTTCAGGTTTTGGTTTGCCTTCAAATTCTGAGTAATGACATTTACCGCAATATTTTCTTCCTTTGGAGTCCATTAAAAAAACTCCAGGACCACATCGCGGACAGAACTTTGCATTTCTTATTGCTTTATCGCCTTCAATTTTATATTTTGTATATTTCTTACTTGTTGGTTTGTTCTTATGTGGTTTTTTTCCTTTTTTTATGCCTTTTTTTCCCATTTGAAGACAACCTACGGTTTTCTCTCACACACTTTCCCTTTTGGTACTGATGAACGATTTCTTTCTGAGCACTTGACGGAAATCATACGAGGAAATTTATTTAATTGAGTTTTCATTTTAGTTATATGAAGTTAAAATTTAATTTTAGTTTTTTTCTGTAAAAATTATTTTGGTTGTTCATTTGGTTTTGTTCTTTGATAATTATATATGGAGCTTCATGAAGAACTTTGTGTATTTCTGGTTGAAGACGATTTTCAGGAATGTTTGTTTTTATTCCTTTTTTTCCTTGATTGAAATCGTTTTTAAAATATTCAATTGCATAATTTCCTTTTGGAAGATTTTTTAATTTTGTCAATTGTCTTTTAGTAAGTTCTTCTTCTATTACGAAGTCATCATATATTGAATCAAAGCAACTCATTCTTTTTTCTCCTCTGAATTTTCTTCTTTAACAGATTCTTCTGGTTTTGCTTCTTCTTTAGTTTCAGTTTGTTCTTCAGCAGGTTTTTCTTCTTCAACTTTTTTTGCTTCTTCAACTACTTTTTTCTCAGCATTTTTTTCCTGCTTAGTTTTAACTTCTGTTTTTTCCTTGTCCTGAATTGTTTTGTACATGTTTGCAAAAATTTTAAATTTGTGAGTTCCGAATTTTCCATAAATTCCTTTAATTTTAATTTGCTCAGCCGGAGTTGAAAATTGCTTTGAAACCATTTCCAATGCTTCGCTGTTTTTTGGATTAACATTTGCAGAAACTTCCAAAACTATTTCCTTTCTGTTGAACAAGGGATTTTCTTTTTCTTCAATTATTTTTGTTTCCATTGTATACATGTTTTACTTTTTTTCTTAATTCAAATATCTCGTCATCCATTATTGCTTCGTCGATATCCTGTGAATTAATTTTTTTTGTGTTTGTTTTGTAAATTTGATTTAACTGATTTTCAAGTTCTAAAACTTCATTATTCTGAAGCATTTGGTTAATTTTTCTATTAAAATAATTTCTTTCTTCTTTCATTTTATCTTGCCTTGATTGCGAAATTGCCTTTTTCTTTTAAATTTAATTTTTGCGCCATTTCAGATTTTTCAGGATTCAGAACTTCGATTCTGCCTTTGAAACCTTCTGTTAATTCTTTAGAGCCGCAGCTCGGACATTTGTCTCCTTCTTCGACAATAGTTCTGCATAATTTACAAGCTTTTTGTTTTGGCATTTTAATTACTATCTCCAAATTTATATTTTTCAAATTCTTGAATTTCTTTTTCCATTTGTCTGCTATTTTCCAATTCAAGTTCTATATATGCAAAAAACATATCTGATTTTTTTAGTGAATTAATAAAATCTTCTATCATAGAATTACTCATCATAGGTTTTGAATAATTAATAGAAATTACTGGATAGCCAAGATCCTCAAAATTTTCAATATTATAATAAGGTTGCATATTCATTTTATTTTTTCCCTCCTTTTTTAGCAGCTTTTTCCTCGGCTTTTGCTGCTTTTTCATCATCTTTTTGTTTTTTGATTGCATCTTCTTTTATCCATTCAATTTTTCCCAATCCAGGTTGCCTCATTGTTAAACCGATTTTTGGTTCTTCACCTTTGTGTGAAATTGCAACAACTCTTGCGATGCATAAATCGCCTGCTTTTAAATTTCGCTTTGAGTTTTTTCCTGAAAGCACGCCTGTTTTTCCGAAACTGACAAAGTCGTCCATTGTTTGTGAAATGTGAATCATTCCTCTCATGACTCCCATGTCAATGAATGCACCGAAGTTTGTGATTTCTGCAATTTCACCATAAACTAATTCCTGCAGTTCTGGTTTCCATGCAAGCATTTTGAATTTTGAATTGTAGTATGCAGCTCCATCTCCGGGAATCAAAACACCTTCTCCGATTTCTGAAACTTCTATAACAGCAACGGCTCTTCCGAGTTCTCTGTCATAATGGTCAGAATAAATTTCCTCTAACTGCTGTTCAACTGCTTCCAAAGTCGGCAAACCAAAAAGTTTCGGCTCGACACGAACATAATCTTCAACTTCTGTTATATAGAACATTGTAAAAAAATTAATAGAAGGTGGTTTTTAAAGTTTTTCTTACTTTGTCTAAAATATATTTTGAAGAAGATAAGTTTATTTAAAGAGGAATTTTGTGGGAGAGTTATGGTTGGCGAAGAAAAAAGAAAAATCTCTGTTGGTTTTTTGGAGCCTTCAGAATTGGAGGGAAACACTATTTATGTTACGCTTACCCCTCATGTAGAGAGTATTCGCGCTGATGCAATTTCGAAAGAAGACTTTGTTTATTATTCAAAAGAAAGGATTAAATCAAGTGGAACAAAGTGTGATAATTATATGTTTAGTTCTCGGAGAGAAGGAGCTGCAATTTACAAACATCATTGGGCTTTTATAGATGAACTTTGCAGAGAAAATGATGCAAAGATTAGTAGAAATAGAATGGAAACAGAGGGGATTAAACTTTCTAGATTAGTTCAAAAAATGAATTATGAAACAAGTGTTATCAAAGGAGCTTTCTAAACAACTTCCAAATTCCTCACAGAAAATTATATAAATAGTTCTTTTTTAATCTTAATATGGAAACAATTAATTTACCTATTCGAAGATATGAAGAACTTATTCGTGCATTTAATAAATTAAAAGAACTTGAAAAAGTTGATTTTGATTTGGTTCGGCAGTTTGTAGGAAGTTTGAATGATTTAGAAAAAGGAAATTTCAAGGTACTTGCTTAGAGATTTCTTCTGCTATTTTTCTGAAATTTTTTAATTGTTTTTTTATAAAATTAATTGTTGCTTGTTGATCTTTTTTTCCGCTAATTGCCACTAATAAAATTAACTTCAAATCATCATAAATAATATAATAAATTCTTTTTTCTTTGATTTTCTTTTCTCTTAAAAAAGCGTAATTTAAAGGTTTTCCAGAATAAGGATTTTCTTTTAAATTCAAAGGAACTTTCTTAGCAATATTTTTATAGATTTTATCTAATTTTTTGAGTTCTCTCAAATAGGTTTTTGTTCCAATTACCTTGAACATTTTAAATAACTTTCAACTTCTTCTTATTCCGAATTATCATTTTTTTATTCGGAGTTTTGCTTTGAATTTCTTTGTCCAAAGTTGCGAGAGTTAATTCAGGATTTTGCTTTGCGTAATTTATTATTGCATTATCTGTGTTTTTTCCTTTTAATTCAGGATATTCAAATGAATGTTTTTTTAAAATTAATAAAGCAAGTTCAGCTTCTTTTTTGAATTTCAGTTTTGTTTTTGATTTCAAGATATTTTCAATTTCTTTTAGAACCTGTTTTGGAATTATTGGTTTGTATCCTGAAAAATAAAGTTCCTCGAGGAAATCAATTTTATTTCTTATGCAGGTTAGTATAAATGAAGTATCTAAGAGTATTGCTTTCATATATTTTATAATATATTAACCTTTAAATAATCTTTTTATTTTATAATTTAGAAAATGCAGGATGATAAAAATATTCTCAGGATTTTGAAAGAGTCAAAAACAGCGCTTGACAGAGGTGATTCTTCGGAAATGCGTTCTCTTAGTAATCAGACAATTAATACTGCTTCGCTGACACAAGACCCGGACAATATTGCTGTTGCTGTTATGATTTATTCTTTAAGCAAGATTATTGAAAGAGAAGATTATAGGGGTCTGAAAGGGTGGGGGACTTTTTACAAATTATTTACTTCGGCACTTGATAAATCAATAATTGATATTGAAAGAAAAGATGAGGAAAAATTCAGAAAAGATTTTGAAATGATTCGTAAGGCAATAAATAAAATTTCAGGAAAGCTGAGAAAATATGTTGAAGAAGTTTTCAGGCAGGCAGAGATAAATAAAGCATCGCGAATTCATGAGCATGGTTTGTCAATGGAACAGACAGCAAATTTGCTTGGAATTACAATGTATGAACTTGCAGAATATGTCGGTAAAACAGGGATTTCAGAAGTTCCGGAAAACAAAACTTTGAGTGTTCATGAAAGAATTAAATTAGCATTGGAGTTTTTGGGATGATTCCGAAAATTGAATTTAGATATTCAAGGATATACGATGAAGGATATAGAAATTCTTCTGTTATCACTAAATTTCTAAAAGAGAAAAACAAAAGTTATCCTTCGCACAAAAAATTAATTTTGTATTCTGAAAAAGTCAATAAAGATTGGAATGAGAATGGAAGAAAAATATTAAAGGAAATTTCCAGGGTTTTTGGGCTTAAATGGAAAGAAAAAAAGATAATTTGTTATATAATTGGCGCAGGAAGGCCTTTTTCTGACCCTTTGACTATAGGTTTTAGAGAGAAGATTGAAGATTTTAGAGATACTTTAACGCATGAATTAATTCACCAAATTCAAATCCAAAACAAATTGAAAATGAAAAAGTGGCTTAATTATATTTATAAAAAATATGAAAAAGAAAATCCTGTTGTAAAAAGTCATATTTTGTTGGATGCTATACTTTACAAAGTTTTAGAAAATATTTATGATGAGAAAAAACTAAATAAAGTTATTAAGAATGATTCTAGGTTTGATGGTTACAAACGAGCTTGGGAAATTGTGAAAAAAGAAACTCCTGATAAAATAATTGAAAAATTTAAGGAGGTTGTTAGAAAATGAAACAACAAACAAAATCATCCTCAGAAAAAGCAATAAACTTAAACGCAGATATTGATAAATCAAAATCTAAAGCAATAATTTTCGACGCCGGGACTTTGATAAGTTTGTCAATGAGTGGTTTGCTTTATGTTTTGAAAAATTTGAAAAAAAGTTTTGACGGGCATTTTTTGATTACTGAAGATGTTAAAAAAGAAATTATTGATGTTCCAATTCAAAGAAAGAAATTTGAACTTGAAGCGCTAAGGGTTAAGGTTTTGTTTGATGAGGGAATTTTGGAGTTGCCGGATAAACTTGGGATTGACAATAAAATTGTCCGCGATAAAGGGCATGAAGTTATGGAAATGTCAAATTCGTTTTTTAAAAGTCATAAGAGAACGATTAGAATTTTGCAGTTGGGAGAATCGTCATGCCTGGCTTTGAGCAAGTTGCTTATTGGAAAAGGAATTGAAAATGTTATTGCTACTGATGAAAGAACCACAAGAGTTATGATTGAAAAGCCCCACAATTTTAAAGATTTACTTGAGAAAAAAATGCACACACGAATTGAAGCAAGAGAAAGTTCTTTTAATTATTTTAAGGATTTCAAAGTTATTCGTTCTGCTGAAATTTTGTATGTTGCGTGGAAAAAAGGGCTGGTTGAATTAAAAGATGGCAATACAGTTTTGGATGCTTTGCTTTATGCTGTGAAGTTTAAAGGTTGTGCTATTTCGTCAGATGAGATTGAAGAAATCAAACGCTTAAAATAATCAATTAACCAATTTAACTGATTTCTTAATTATATCATTCACAAAATTTTCTATAATTCCAATGGTGAATCCATTATCAGAAATTGAAGAAAACATAATATAATCTTCTTTATTGTAAAATTTTTCTGCAGTTTTTTCTATTTCAGATTTTGTTGGTTTGAAAAAATACATTCCTTTTGGAAAGAAATAAATTGTTCCTGTGTCTGAATTTTTTTCATTTGGATTAATTTGATAGTTTACATTTGAAAATGAATTTGCTAATTTTTCTAATTTTGTTTTTTTGATGATTCCAAGTTTGTCTAAAATTTTGTCAACGCGATTTTTGCTTTTAATTTCATTTAAATAAGGATTTTCCATAATTAATTTAATTGGTTTCATTATTTAAAGATTAATATTCTTTATTATACAAATAAAAAGTATTAAAAATAGTTCTTTTTTAGATTGTTTAAGGGTGCGTAGTACACTGGTAGTATGGCTGCCTCCAGAGCAAATCAGAGATTTTCAATCTCAGCAAAATTTGCAGAGAGAGCAGCAGAAGGGGGTTCGATTCCCTCCGCGCCCATTTTTGTTTTTGAAAAATTATAAAAATATCAAATTCTTAATTCCTTTATGAAATTCTTAGATATACATTCTCATCTTGACATGTGCGAGGGCGTTTCTGAAATTGTTGAAAGTTGTAATGAAAAAAATATTCAGATTGTGACGTGTGGTGTAAATTCAAAATCAAATAAGAAAACACTTTCATTGAAAGAAAAGCATCCTGAAATTGAAATTTGTCTTGGAATTTATCCTTTGGATTCTTTGAAAATATCTGAAGATAAAATCCAAAAAGAAATTAACTTTATTCGTAAAAAGCGGGATAAAATTATTGGAATTGGAGAAGTTGGATTGGATTTGCATTATGAAAATTTGCCTGAGAAATTTGAAATTCAGAAAATAAATTTTGAGAAATTTGTTAAACTTGCAATTGAATTAGACAAACCGGTTTTTGTTCATTCCCGTGATGCTGAAAAAGAGACAATTGAACTTCTTGAAAAATTTGATTATAAGAAAATAGTTATGCATTGTTTTTCCGGAAGCATGAAACTTGTCAAAATAATTGTTAAAAATGGCTGGTTTTTGAGCATTCCGGCTTCGGTAAAATATAATGAGCATTTTCAGAAAATTGCTGAAGTAGTGCCTTTGGAAAATTTATTTTGCGAAACAGACAGTCCTTTTTTGCATCCAGATAAAATTTCTGGAATGAAAAACACTTCTGAGAATGTTTTAGAAAGTTATAGGAAAATCGCTGAAATTAAAAAATTAGATTTGGAGAAAGTTCAGGAAAAGATTTGGGAGAATTTTGAGAGGTTGAGAAATAATTAAAAAGCTCAATGAAGTTATCAAGGAATGAAGCAGAAACTAAAAGTTCTTTGTGTTTGCACAATGGGATTAAATCGAAGCAAATATTTGGCGGATTACCTAAAGGGAAAAGGTTATGAAGCAAGATATGGAGGAGTGGGGCCGTGCAGAATTGATCCTTTTCCGAAAAATCCAATCAAACAAGAAGATGTTGAATGGGCTGATATTATAATCACAGCAAGAAAAAAACACAAACCAATTTTAATAAAATCTTATAATGCAAAAAATAAAAAAATTATAGTTTTGGATATTACTGATTCCAGAAAGGCAATGGCTGAAATATACCCTGAATTCAAAAAAATAGAGCATTCTGATTTTAATAAAAAATGGACTTACCCTCAATTGAGAAAAGCAATTAAAAAATACTTGCCTTTGAAGAAAACTTAAAATGAAACAAATATATTTTGACAACGCAGCGACGACAAAAGTTGATGAAAAAGTTTTGAAAGCAATGATGCCGTATTTTACTGAAAAATATGGAAATGCTTCTTCGCAGCATCTTGCAGGAAGTGATGTGAAAATTGCCTTGGAAAATTCCCGGAAAACAATTGCAAAAAAAATAAATGCAAAAAATTCAGAAGTGGTTTTTACTTCAGGCGGAACAGAGGGAAATAATTTTGTTTTGAAAGGTTTGTTTTTTGAAAATTATCCAAAGAAAAATCATATTATCACAACTAAAATTGAACACGATTCTATTCTAAAAACCTGCAAGTGGTTAGAGAAACAGGGATGCAAAGTTACGTATCTGGATGTTGATTTTGAAGGTTTTGTAAATTTGAAAGATTTGGAAAATGCAGTTACTTCTGAAACTTTTTTGGTTTCTGTTATGCATGCAAATAATGAAATCGGAGTTATTCAGGATATTGAAGAAATTGGGAAAATTTGCAAAGAGAAAAAAGTTTTGTTTCACACTGATGCATGCCAGAGTTTTACCAAGGTTGAACTGAATGTTGTAAAACAGAATATTGATTTGATGACTTTGAACGCGCACAAGATTTACGGACCCAAGGGTGTTGGTGCTTTGTATGTTTCTGATAAAGTTAAACATGAAATTGTTCCGTTGCTGCATGGCGGGGGGCATGAAAGTAAATTGCGAAGCGGAACTGAAAATATCCCTGGAATTGTTGGTTTTGCAGAGGCAGTTAGAATTTCAAATAGAAAAGATAATTTGAAAATGGAAAAACTTAGAGACAAATTAATTGAAAATTTGCTTAAAATAAAAAATGTTAAATTAAACGGCTCTTTTGAGAAACGACTTTGCAATAATGTTAATGTTTCGTTTATGAATATTGAAGGCGAGGCAGTTGGAGGTTATCTTGAAAGTTTTGGAATTTATACTTCTACTGGTTCAGCGTGCATGTCAAATACTTTAGAGTCAAGTCATGTTTTGAAAGCGCTGGGTTTTGAACCTTTGCGGGCGAATAGTTCATTGAGAATTAGTTTAAGCAAAGACAACACTGAAGAAGAAGTTGAATATTTTTTAAAAAAAATTTCAGGAATTGTAAAAAAGTTGCGGAGGTTTAGTCCATTGAAATGAAAATCACAAAATTTAGTAAAAAAGAAATAAAAAAAATAGAGCAAGATAAAATTTTTAAAAAAAGAATTGGAAAGGAAGAGAGATGGATAAAACCTATTTTACAATCAAATTATTCTCAAGGAAGTATTTTAGCACATAAAAAATATTTTAAAATTCTTAGAAAATATTTAAAGGACCATTTTCCTAAGATAAAATTAAGCAAAATAAAGGTTAATAATAAAAATTATTTAATAATTTCTGCCGAACATATAGAAGGAAAATTAATTTTGTATAATTCTCTCTCAAAATTTCTTAAATTGAAAATTAATGAAAAATTAAAGAAAGGCATTAGGAATTTATTTGAAAAGGGTTATACATTGGATTTATATGGAAAAGGAAATTTTATTTTAGGCGAAAATAAAAAAATTTATTACATTGATGTAAGAATGCCTTTGTTTACAAAAAATTCAAATGAAGGCAATAGATTTGAAATAAGTAAAAAGAAGACGATTCAAATATTAAAATGAAAATCACAAAATCCACAAAAATGCTAAAATTGCTTGAGGAAAAACCTGAGGCAGTTGAAGTTTTGTTTAATGCAGGTTTAATGTGCATTGGATGTGGAATGGCTCAGCATGAAACTCTTGAACAGGGATTGAAATTTCATGGTTTCAGCGAAAAGGAGATAAATAAATTAGTTGAGAGGTTGAATGGGGGGAAGAGGAAATGAAAATTCAAAAAACATTTAATACCACGAAAGAAGAAATTGAATCAAAGAAATTTAATATTTTTATTGGAATAAGTTTGGGAAATAAATGGTTTACAAAAGAAAATTTGCGAGAATATTTGAATTGGGCTTTAGAGCATACAAAAGATAAAGTTTTGTTTTGGATTGGAGATAAAATTCAGGCAATAAATTATAATGTAAGAAATAAAAATCATTCAAAATATAATAATAATCGAGCATTAAAAAATGGTCTAAAAATAAGAGAAATGCTCAAAGATTTAATTTCGGAACTTCCAAGAGAAAAACAAAATAAAATTAAAATTCTTCGTTGGGAAGAATATGAAGAATATGATGAATTTTGTAAAAAGTATACTTCCATAATTTATAATGAGTTTAAAAAAAATCCAAAATTTCAAAAAGAAATTTTGCAATTAATTAAAAAATTAATAACCGATAGAAAATTTTCAGATGAAGAATATTTGGAATTATCAAAATATTTATTAGAAGAATTTGTTGGTTCTTATTCTGGAATTAATTATGAATTAAATTATTATGGGATGTATCTTTATCCTCAAGAATCTTTATTACACCATTTTATTGAAAAACTCCAACAAGGAAAAATATTCCCAGAACTAAATAAAAAACTTCCAAAAGAGAAAGTTGCTTTGGCTATTGTGGATTAAAA
>Ga0315545_1004231_pt1 | contig 11904 bp, 8 predicted proteins | sample SalMarSW160210MG_FD_203096 | JGI IMG/M metagenome (GOLD analysis project Ga0315545, IMG submission 203096) | Salt marsh sediment microbial communities from the Plum Island Ecosystem LTER, Massachusetts, United States - Salt Marsh Sediment SW1602-10 ... | reverse complement strand
TTAGGGATTGCCTTTAGCGAGGTATATCGGGTGGCCAGCTTTTATAAGGCGATGAGCCTTACCCCAAGAGGTCATCATCTGATCAGGGTATGCTTAGGCACTGCCTGCCATGTTCGAGGAGCTCCAAGAATTCTGGACAATGTTGAGCGGGCCCTCAATATCAAAGCTGGAGAGACAACCCAGGATATGAAATTCAGCTTAGAGAGGGTAAACTGCCTCGGGTGCTGCGCCTTAGGTCCGGTGATGGTAATTGATGGTGAGGCACATGGCAATCTGGTGCCAGCAAAGGTGGGAGAGATTCTCAATAAATATGATTAGGTTTCTAGGAGAAGGTTTGTGGCGCGATTACAATCACCTGCTGAATTAGTAGATCTTAGAAAGCATATGCTTGCTAAAAGAGACACAGAGCGGCCTTGCATTACAATCTGCTCTGGGACTGGCTGCCGTGCTTACGCCAGTGAGACGGTCAGCACTGCCTTTGAAAAGGAGATCAAAAAACAAGGCTTAGAAGATACGGTAGATGTAAAGACAACAGGCTGCCATGGTTTTTGTGAAAAGGGGCCCTTGGTCGTTATCCTTCCAGGGGAGATCTGCTACGTTCAGGTAAAACCCACAGATGTCGCCCAGATTATCTCCCAGACCCTAATGGAAAACAAAATTGTTGATCACCTGCTCTACACCGACCCCGTTACCGGTGAGAAGGCGGTTCACGAATCCGAGATACCCTTCTACAAGAATCAGACTCGGCTCGTCTTCGGCAACAACAGCAAGATCGACCCTACAAACATTGATGACTACATCGTCCTTGGTGGTTACTCAGCCCTGTCAAAGGCCCTTTTTGAGATGACACCTGAAGAAATAATCGCGGAAGTGAAAAACTCCGGTCTTCGTGGTCGGGGAGGGGGTGGATTTCCTACGGGAAGGAAGTGGGAGGAGTGCCGCCATGCCCCCGGAGATATCAAATATGTGATTGTGAATGCCGATGAAGGTGACCCAGGGGCATATATGGACAGAAGCCTTCTCGAAGGTAACCCCCACAGCGTTTTAGAAGGCCTGATTGTTGGAGCCTATGCCATTGGTTCCCACGTCGGCTATATCTATGTTCGTGAGGAGTATCCTCTGGCAGTGGAAAATGTTTTTATCGCGCTCAAACAGGCTGAGGAATATGGATTCCTCGGCACAAATATACTCGGCTCAGGATTCGAATTCTATATCAAGGTGCATCGAGGTGCAGGGGCCTTTGTATCTGGTGAATCAAGTGCCCTGATGACTGCATTAGAGGGCAGAGTAGGAGAGCCCAGGCCGAAGTATATCCACACGGTGATTAGCGGGATATGGGATAAACCCAGTACCCTCAACAATGTTGAGACCTGGGCTAATGTACCCCTCATTATTACCAATGGTGCTGAATGGTATGCCTCTATAGGAACTGAGGGGAGCAAAGGAACAAAGATATTTTCTCTCGTGGGCAAGGTTAATAATACCGGGCTGGTTGAGGTGCCCATGGGCACTTCCTTGAGGGACATTATCTACAATATAGGTGGAGGTATCCCTGAGGGCAAGAAGTTCAAGGCAGTACAAACTGGTGGCCCATCTGGCGGGTGTATTCCAGAGAGCCTTATCGATTCCCCTGTGGATTTCGACGAATTGAGCGCATTGGGATCCATGATGGGCTCTGGCGGAATGATTGTAATGGATGAAGACACCTGTATGGTTGACACAGCCAGATATTTTCTTGATTTTCTGGCTGATGAATCCTGCGGTAAATGCACCCCTTGTCGCGAGGGCATTGATCAAATGCTCACAATTCTCACTCATATCACTGAGGGAGAAGGGCAGGATGGTGACATCGAACTGCTGGAAGAAATAGCCGAGGTAACAAAAAATGCCTCACTTTGTGCCCTGGGACAAACTGCTGCAAACCCAGTATTGAGTACCATACGCTATTTTAGGGACGAGTATGAGGCACACATTACAGAGAAACGTTGCCCGGCTGGGGTATGCAAGGCACTCATCTCTTATTATATACAGCCAGATAAATGCAAGGCCTGCCTTATCTGCCTCAAGAACTGTCCGTCTGGGGCAATTGCCGGGGGCAAAAAGCAGATACATATCATTGACCAGGGCAGGTGCATCAAGTGTGGAATCTGTTTTGATGTGTGCCCACAACGCTTTTCTGCAGTAAAAAAGATCTCAGGTCGTCCCGTACCCCCGCCCACTCCTATTGAAGCGAGGACTATCGAAGAAAGGAAACCCAGGAGAAAGCAGTGAAAGAAATCACGTTAACAATAGACGGCAGAGAACTTAAGGCTCAGGAGGGCATGACAATTCTTGAGGCAGCCCAGGAGGCAGGTATCACAATACCTACTCTCTGCTATCATAAAGCAGTTTCTCCCTCAGGTTCGTGTCGCCTTTGTACCGTAGAGTTAGTTGGGAGTGGAAAAACCAGATTGGTGACTGCCTGCACCTATCCAGCGGAGCAAGGCATAGTGGTAAAAACCAATTCAGCCACAGTGAAGAAAACTCGGAAAATGCTCCTTGAGTTGCTGCTGGCCAGGTGCCCAAATGTACCAATACTCCAACAGCTGGCCCGGGACTATGGAGTCGAAAAACCAAGGCTTAAGAAGATAAAAGATGAGGATTGTATTCTGTGTGGTTTATGCACTCAGGTCTGTCAGGAGAGAATGGGGGTGAGTGCCATTAACTTTGTTGGCAGGGGAGTTAACCGCACGGTCGATTTTCCATTTGAACGTATGTGGGATGTATGTGTAGCGTGCGGAGCATGTACGTATGTGTGCCCTACCGGCCACATTCAGAATGAGGCACACAAAGTTGCGCAGCTGAAAAGACAGTTAGGAATACAGAGGAAATGCCGCTATATGCTTATGGGTGCTGTTTCCAATAAGCTTTGCCCCCACAATTATGAATGCTGGAGATGCGAATATGATCAAAGAACAGAATACCGCTTAGGTGAACATCCAGCATTGGCTCTAAAACTCGCTCAGAGACAGGGGCGATAATATATACTGCAATGGAGATTAGTCCGGGAGAATAAGAAATAGAGATGATACATATAACCATTGATAATAAAGCCATAAAGGCACGAGAGGGTTCTACAATTCTGGAGGCGGCCTTAGAAAATGGCATTGATATTCCTCATCTCTGTTATCAAAAGGGACTGAGCAGCTCAGGCGCTTGTCGGCTGTGTGGAGTGAAGGTTAAGATTGGAGATCGCTGGCTTAACAAGCAAGGGCATGCCCCACAGTCAATGCATGTAACTGCCTGTACAACAAAGGTAGAGGAGGGAATGGAGGTTGTAGCATATGATGAGGACCTCAATAAGGCACGGCGATTAATCATAGAGATGCTTTTGGCACAAAATAAACATGACTGTATGGTCTGTGAATCGAATGGCGTATGTGAGCTACAGAAGTATGCCTACCAGTGTGGTGTGGATCCAAAAAATTTGCGTTTTCCCAGCCCGGGATATACTGAGCCCGTTGATGATTCCAGCGAGGTAATTATACGAGATCTCAATAAATGTATACTCTGTGGACGATGTGTGCGTGCCTGTTACGAGACGAGTGTTCAGAAGGTGTTACATTTCTATGGTCGAGGTGGGATTGATGATTTCTCACCCAAGATGAATCTTATTGCTGGATTTGATCAGCCACTGTCAGAGACGGACTGTATTGCTTGTGGGGCCTGTGTGCAAGCATGTCCAACAGGTGCAATAACGGAAAAACTGGCCCATTTTCAGGGGAGAGCATGGGAATTTGAGAAAATACGCACTACGTGTCCATATTGCGGTGTGGGCTGTCAGATGGAGTTATGGGTTAAAGACAACAGGATTATCAGGGTATACGGGTGTGAAGATGGGCCTGACAATAAGGGTGCGTTATGTGTTAAGGGAAGATTTGGACTCGATTTTGTTGACCATCCGGACCGCTTGACCAAACCTTTGATCAAGCGAAACGGAAAATTTGAAGAAGCGAGCTGGGATGAGGCGTTACACCTTATTGCTGGTACATTTGAAGAATTACGGGATACATACGGTGGCGATTCATTGACAGGCCTTTCCTCTGCGAAATGTACCAATGAGGAAAATTACCTGTTTCAGAAGTTCATTCGCACCTGTTTTGGCACCAACAGTGTTGATCACTGTGCGAGGCTGTGCCATGCTTCCACAGTAGCTGGACTCGCAAAGGCCTTTGGGAGCGGAGCAATGACCAATTCTGTAAGAGATTGCATAGAAAAAGCAGATGCTATTCTGGTTATTGGTTCCAATACCACTGAACAGCATCCGGTGATGGGCTATCTCATCAAACATGCGGTTGAATACAACAGCACAAAGCTTATCGTGGCAGACCCACGAAAGATAGAGTTAGCAGAATATGCAGATATTTGGTTGCAACACAAATGCGGCACTGATGTTGCGTTGCTCAACGGTCTTATGAATGTCATCCTGAATGAAGATCTTTATAACCATGAATTTGTCAAAAATCGTACTGAAAACTTTGAAGAATTAAAAAAGGTGGTCTCTGCGTATACGCCAGAAAAGACAGAAGAGATTACCGGTGTTCCAAAGGAAACAATTATCACGGCAGCGAGACTCTATGCACAGGCAGGCAGGGCTTCCATTCTTTATTCTATGGGTATTACCCAGCATACAACAGGAACAGATAATGTGTTGTCTGTCGCAAATTTGGCTATGCTCACAGGCAACATGGGAAAAGAAGGAACCGGTGTTAATCCTCTCCGTGGACAGAACAACGTTCAGGGCGCCTGTGACATGGGTGCCTTGCCCCCAACCTTGCCTGGCTATCAGATAGTTTCTGTTTCTGAGGTACGAGAAAAATTTGAGAGGGCATGGGGCGTGAAACTTCCTTCGAATGGAGGGCTGACTGTGGTGGAGATGATGGGTGCAGCCAGCAGTGGGAAGGTAAAGGGCATGTATATTATGGGTGAAAATCCCATGCTGAGTGACCCTGATATCCATCATGTAGAGGAAGGATTAAAAAATTTGGAATTCTTAGTTGTGCAGGATATCTTTTTAACAGAGACAGCAGAGCTCGCTGATGTTGTGTTACCCGGCTGCTGCTTCGCCGAGAAAGATGGAACATTTACCAATACCGGACGACGGGTCCAACTCCTGCATAGAGCAGTGAATCCTCCGGGAGAAAGTAAGCAGGACTGGGAGATCATCTGTGAAGTGAGCAAAAGAATGGGCTATGACATGACCTACACTTCACCACAAGAGATAATGGGGGAAATCGCCTCTCTCACACCTTCGTATGGTGGTATTCATTATGAAAGGCTGGAAGATGAAGGATTACAGTGGCCGTGCTTAGATTCAGAGCACCCGGGCACCCCTCTACTGCACAAGGGAACATTCACCAGAGGAAAGGGAATATTTACCGGCATAGAGTATAAACCACCAGTAGAGTTGCCAGACAAAGAGTATCCATTTATCCTTACCACAGGAAGGCTCCTCTATCACTTTCATACTGCTACCATGACCAGACATTCCAAACCACTCAGTGCCATTGTACCGGAAGGATTTGTAGAGATCAACCCGGATGATGCACGGGAATTAGGGATACAAGATAAGGAGGTAGTAGAAGTAATTTCAAGGAGAGGAAAAATACAGACCAGAGCACGGTTTACAGACAGAGTTCCCTCTGGGACTCTCTTTATACCCTTTCACTTTGCTGAGGGGCCGGCAAATAGGTTGACTAATCCAGCACTTGATCCGATCGCTAAAATACCAGAGTTAAAGGTATGTGCTGCTGCTGTGAAAACCCTTTAATGTATGGATTATGCACAAAACCGCTATCTCTTCTGGAACGATTCATTCGGCATTATCGCAATGCTTTAATTGCGGAACCAGGAAGGAGTACTTTTTATGAGCTCTACTACCCGGGGTGACGGTATGCACTACGAGGGGATGTGTATCCGACCTCCAAGTGAGGCAAATAGCATTCTGCTTCAGGCTACCGTTGGTTGTTCCCATAACAAGTGTACCTTTTGCGGCTCATACAAGGATAAACCATTTCGAATCAAGGATAATGATATTATCTTGAGCGATATCCTTTTTGCGTCACGGTATATGCGGGATACAAAAAGACTTTTTATCATGGATGGTGATGCCTTGATCATTCCGTATCGCCGTTTGACGTGGATTTTTGATACAATAAAGGAGCATCTCCCATGGGTTACAAGGGTTGGCGTTTATGCGAACACCAAAGGCATAAAGATGAAGAGTCAGGAGGAATTAATTCATTTGAGAGAAGTGGGCCTGGGAATTATCTATATGGGTATAGAGACAGGCGATGATCAGACACTGGAGGCTATCAGGAAGGGGGCTCATGCACAGAGAATTGTAGAAATGGGCAAAAAGGTTAAACAGGCGGGTATTAAACTTTCTGTTACCGTTCTTTTAGGGATTGCCGGCAAAGAAAGGTCACTCATCCATGCAAAGGCAACAGGAGAACTCCTGAGCGCAATTGATCCCGACTATGTTGGTGCCCTGACATTAATGATAATGCCGGGGACACCTCTGGCAAATGATCTTTCAGCTGGCAGATTTGAACTCCCTGATAATTCTGGATTGCTCATGGAACTAAGAGAAATGATAGCCTCCACTCACCTATCGAGAGGCCTTTTCTTTTCAAATCATGCATCAAACTATTTGCCGGTGAAGATCAGGTACCCGGAAGGGAAAGAGCAGGCCCTTCATTTAATAGATATGGCCCTTCAGGGAAAGGTTAGCCTCAGACCCGAATGGATGAGGGCACTTTAAATGTATCTGCACAAAATTTGATGGAGGGGCATGGGTGTCTTTTTTTGTTATGCCCTTCAAACAGGGCGCCTTGCCATGTCATTTCAAAATTGGGTAATAGCAACTTAGCCTTAGAATCATATACTCCGTCTATTTTACCCAATTTTTAAATGACAACTAAGCTTAAACTATATTTATAAGGGCATAAGCAAAAAAAGACACCCATGCCCAAAAGAACCATCAAAGAACTAGATGGAGTGACTTTATGATCACTAGCTCGCAAAGAGATAACTCCCCATATGCGGTTATAATGGCCGGGGGAAGTGGAACCAGGTTCTGGCCAAGGAGCAGAAAAAACAGGCCGAAGCAACTCCTTAATATAACCGGGGATGAGATTCTTCTAAAAAAAACAATTGAACTCATTACACCCATTGTGCCTGCCAGCAGGATAAAAATAGTAACCACCCTACTCCAGGCAGATTCCGTGAAAAACACAGTTTCCCAGATACCGGAAGAAAATATCATAACAGAACCCTTTGGAAAAAATACTGCCCCTGCAATAGGTATTTCTGCCCTTTTTATAGAAAAAGATACTAAGGATGCTGTTATGGTCGTTCTGCCTGCAGATCACTATATTGAGGATAAAAAAAAGTTTCATCAGACCATAATGGCAGGTGCCTATCAGGCCTTGCAAGGGGATTGTATCGTTACCATAGGGATTCCTCCGCGGGGACCGGAAACTGGGTATGGGTATATAGAGGCAGGTGAGCTAAGAGATACAAAGAATGGTATATATTCTGTTACATCCTTTCATGAGAAACCTGACATTCATACGGCCGAGCGGTTTATCAAGCAGGGCACCTTTTTTTGGAATAGCGGTATCTTTATTGCGAGAACCTCGACCATGCTCAAAGAAATCGAGGAATACCTTCCCCATAATTATCAAGGGCTTATGAAAATAAGGGCATCCCTTGGTACAGACAAAGAATCAGGTGTGATCAATAGCGTCTACAAGGAAATGGAAGCTATCTCTATTGACTATGGTGTTATAGAAAAATCAAAACATGTGTTCATGATACAGGGGAATTTTGGGTGGAATGATGTGGGATCGTGGCCATCCGCAGCTCAATATTGGCCGAAGGATAGCAATAAACACTCCTTCATAGGAGATGTGATTAGCCTTGATTCGTCTGAATGTATTGTGTATAGCCCGAAAAAAACGGTTGCACTTCTGGGTGTAAAGGATCTGGTCATTGTAGAAGATGAAGATGCCCTGTTGGTCTGCAAAAAAGAACGGTCTCAGGATGTAAAAAAGCTTGTTGAGATGCTGAAATCAAAGGGAAGGGATGAGATTTTGTAACTCTCAAAAAATAGAGAGTGTCCGTTGTCAGTCGTCATTGGTCAGTTGTAGTTTTCGATCATTGGAAAATATAGAAATTGTTGGCATTTTTGGTTACTATATATTTGATAGTCTCGAAAAAAGTCCTTTTACTCGCTCATGATGCCCATTGTGGGATTCATGAAATGCTTCGCTCAATTCCAAAAACTCGGCCTAAGGCCTTGAGAAGGAGCATATGTATGTCTTTTTTTGTAATGCCCTATGCATTCACAGTAATGGGCCGTTTCAAAATGGTGCAAAGCACCATGTCCTTGTCTTCTATTACTCCATACATATGCACCTTTTTGAAACGGCCCTCAACGGGCCTTTGTTTTGGGCATTTGACAAAAAAAGACATACACATGCTCCTCAAACCCTCCCGGCATCGCGAGGCCTCAGCCGAGGCGGACGGGCAGTTTGGTGATTTTAATCTGCCTGAGGCGGATTAACGCTCATCATTTTATGAATCACTTTCCAAAAGCGGCCAAAATCGCTCGCAAAAGACTTTTTACGAGTTAGTCATATTTGAGTGGAATTTTTTTACAATATTGCCTTTCGGAAACAAGCCTGCCTGTACATAATGGCAGAAAGTTTCTACGGACAACGGACAACGATCTACTGACAACACTTTGATGGAGGATATATGAACCCAGAGATTTATAGAGAATACGACATACGGGGTGTAATTGGTGAAGATATTCAAGAGGATGAATTTGTTATTTTTGGGAGGGGTTTTGGCACCTATTTTAACCGGTTAGGGGAAAAAAGGATTGTTGTAGCAAGGGACTGTCGGTTGAGTTCACCTACAATACAAGATGACGTGACCGAGGGCCTTATAAACAGTGGCTGTAATGTTGTAGATATAGGCATTTGCCCTACCCCAATCCTTTATTTTGCCCTACGGCACCTCAAGGCTGATGGAGGGATTATGATTACTGCAAGCCATAATCCACCTGATTACAACGGCTTTAAGGTATGCAGCGGTTTTGAAACTATCTATGGGAAAGAAATTCAGAAATTGCGAGGGATTATCGAAAAGGCAGATTTTTTAAGGGGAAAGGGAACATATTCGTCACATGAAGTCATTAAGCCATATATAGAGAGGATTACAGGGGATATTACCGTCAATCCGGGAATCAAAGTCGGTTTTGATGCTGGAAATGGGACAGCAGGGCCGGTAGGGGTAGCAATTTTACAATCACTCGGCTGTGAGCTTCACGATCTTTATTGTGATATGGATGGCTCCTTTCCCAATCATGAACCAGATCCTACTGTGCTGGATAATATGAGAGATCTGATTAAAGAGGTGAGAGAGCATACCCTTACTGTGGGTATCGGAGTTGATGGAGATGGAGACAGGATTGGAGTGGTAGATAGCTCAGGCAATATTGTATTTGGGGATATGCTGTTGCTTCTGTTTGCACGAGATGTTTTACGTAATCATCCTGGAGCAACAATTATTTCTGAGGTTAAATGTTCGGATAGGATGTATAAAGACATCGAGGCCCACGGCGGAAATGCCATTATGTGGAAGACAGGGCATTCTTTGATAAAGAGTAAAATGAAGGAAAGCAAGGCACTTTTGGCAGGAGAGATGAGTGGCCACATGTTTTTCGCAGATAGGTATTTTGGGTATGATGATGCTATTTACGCATCATGCAGGCTGTTAGAGATACTCTCCAAGACGGGTAAATCATTGATAGAGCTTTTAGCAGATGTCCCACAATCATATACGACACCTGAAATTAGAGTCAACTGCCCTGATTCTGAGAAATTTGCGCTTGTAGAGAGGCTAAAAGATGAATTCAGCAAACACTATACAATAATTGATGTTGATGGCGTCAGGATTGTCTTTGATGATGGGTGGGGATTGGTGAGAGCCTCTAATACCCAGCCTGCACTCGTACTGAGATTTGAGGCACAATCCAAAGAAAGGCTTGAGGAGATTAGAACTATGGTAGAAAGGGCTATAGAGAAATTTAAGTAAGAGAATATATTGCTTTTTGTCAAAAAAATTAGATAACGTCAGTCGATCGTTGTCAGTTGTCCGTTGCTGAATTAGAATCGAAATATGATTGGATACAATGGTATGGCGAGGACAGGGTTTTAAAATCTTCGTGTTTATCAATTAGCAGAAGAAGTAACAGATCTTGTATGGGAAGTAGTTCTCAAGTGGGACAGTTTTCCTCAGAGCACAATTGGTAATAACCAAAAATCAGGTAAGTAAACTCACGGACAACTAACAACTATCAACGGACACTATAGAAATTAGTAACCATCTGATCTCAAGGTCGTGTCTACAATTTCTCTCATCACCGCATAGTCATCCACATGAACTCAATCTTTACAAATCTTATTAACAACGCCAGAGACGCTCTAATAGAGCAGGATTCAGAGAGCAAAGAAATATGGACATTTGTTGAGGAGGTGGATGAAGAGGAAAAGAAATACGTAAGGATAAAGGTTCAGGACAACGGACCGGGAATACCACAAGATCAACTCGATGAGATCTTTGAGCCATTCTACTCAACCAAACCCACCTCGGGTACTGGATTGGGGCTGGGGATCGGGAAGCGTTTAATGCAGGTATATGGTGGGCAGATAGAAGTGGAATCGAGGCTTAATGAGGGAACGACGTTTACTATAACATTGCTTGAAAAACTTTCGGAATAGGATCATCTTCCTTCGTTAAAAACAATTTTTATGGTTGATTTTCATCCAGACATTGGTTAATATTCCACCATGATCAATCGTAATATTACCCCTATTATCCTCGATGCATTATCAGACAGTCCTGTTGTATTGCTGAACGGTGCCAGACAGACAGGGAAAAGTACGCTTGCCAAATGGCTTGCACAGGGAATCCACCCTGCTCGTTATCTGACGTTTGATGATGCCACGGTTTTCGCAGCGGCGCAGCATGATCCTGCAGGTTTTCTCGCGGGAATAGAAGGAAATGTAATTCTTGACGAAGTTCAGAGAGTGCCGGAACTTTTTATGGCAATCAAGGCCGAAGTCGACCGAAACCGTGTATCCGGCCACTTTCTTCTTACCGGTTCTGCAAATATTTTACTTCTTCCACGCCTATCTGAGTCGCTGGCCGGCAGGATGGAAATTCTGACATTATGGCCATTCTCTCAGGGTGAAGTTGATGGCAGGCAGGAAAATTTTGTGGATGCCGCTTTTGATGACAAGCCTTCTTCTTATAAAAAAGATACAGAAGATCGAGCCAGGCTTATTAAAAGGATTTTCACCGGGGGGTATCCGGAGATCCTCAAACGCCCCGCATTTACCCGCTGCAAGGCATGGTTTGGCTCATACATTACCACTATTTTACAGAGAGATGTGAGAGACCTTGCCAACATTGAAGGCCTTACCGAAATGCCTCGATTGTTTTCTCTGCTTGCTACCCGTGCAGCCTCATTACTTAATTTTTCCGAACTTTCCCGTAGCTGCGGCATACCGCAGAGCACCTTAAAACGCTATATGACCCTACTTAAGACAACCTTTATGATCACTCTTCTGCCGGCATGGTCAGGCAACCTGGGCAAGCGATTGGTCAAGGCACCAAAATGTTTTCTAAACGATACAGGACTGACGGCACACCTTCTCGGAATTGATGAAGGCCGTATAAGTGATGGAACATCTCTTATAGGTCCGCTGCTTGAAAATTTTGTAGTCCTTGAGTTGCTCAAACAATCCACATGGAGCAACGTGCAGCCAAACTTGTTTCATTTTCGCACCC
>Ga0315545_1004230_pt1 | contig 11905 bp, 11 predicted proteins | sample SalMarSW160210MG_FD_203096 | JGI IMG/M metagenome (GOLD analysis project Ga0315545, IMG submission 203096) | Salt marsh sediment microbial communities from the Plum Island Ecosystem LTER, Massachusetts, United States - Salt Marsh Sediment SW1602-10 ... | reverse complement strand
TCGTGGCCGTGGTCAATCCCCTCTGGTGCAGCAGCTGCGGGGTGTGCGTGGCCGTCTGCCCCTATGGGGCGCCGAGCTTCAATGAGCGAGGGGTCGCTGAGATCAACCCCGTGCTCTGCAAGGGCTGCGGGTTGTGTACCGCCTCCTGTCGGTCGGGTGCCATCCATCTCAACGGCTTTGACGAGGGCCAGATCATGGCCATGATCGGGGGGATAGGTTAACCGCAGGCACATGCGGACGGATGCAGATAGTTTGTTCGGCTTTCAGCGGAACTCGTGGTCTGCGTGTGCCGGCGGTTTAAATAAAGGAGAGAAATATGAATGATTGGGAACCAAAGATTACGGCCTTTCTGTGTGCCTGGTGTAGCTATGCTGCTGCGGATTTGGCCGGAATCAACAGGATTCAGTATCCGCCAAATATCAGATCCATCAGGGTGCCCTGTTCCGGCAGGGTAAGCCCCAAGTTCATTTTATCGGCTTTCATGCATGGCTCTGACGGGGTGTGGGTTTCTGGGTGACACCCTGGAGAATGTCATTACCTGGAGGGTAATTACTACGCGAGACGAAAATTCGCCCTTTTAAAGAATCTCCTCGAACATATAGGAATAGAGCCGGAAAGGTTGCACTTCTCGTGGATCTCATCCTCAGAGGCGCCGAAATTCGCGGAAGTAGCCACAGAGGTCGTTGAAGCGGTGAAAAAGGCCGGGCCGGTAAGCAAGCTCGTCAAAGAAAGGGCCGAGGTACTCTAATGAACACATATGGTGAAAAGATTAGAGAGATAGCCACGAAACTCTTAGAGGAAAAGGCGGTAGATCTGATTATCGGTTTTAAGAAAGGCACCCTGCCCTTGATGACAGAACCCGTGATAATAAAGGAGCCGGAAAAAACCGACCAATTATACTGGAGCAGTTTCTGCCCTATAAACCTCGCGAATTATCTCCCCAAGATAAAGGAGAAGATCGGTATCATCGCAAAAGGGTGTGACTCGAGAAACATCGCAGTGCACATCGTAGAAAATCAGATACAAAGGGAGCAACTCTATATCATTGGGGTTCCGTGTACCGGCATGGTTGATAGAAGAAAGATACAATCCCTGGCGGCCGGCAAGGAGTTGACAGAAGTGATCGAATCCGATGAGGAGCTTACTATCAAGGGTAATGGTTTTGAGAAGACGGTAAAGAAGATCGACTACCTCCAGGATAACTGCATTACCTGCATGCACAGGAATCCGGTACTCTATGATGAAATGGCAGGGGAGATGGTTGAGGAGAGAAAGGACCCTGATCCCTATGAAGATGTCCGGGAAATCGAGGCAATGGGGCCGGATGAAAAATGGGATTTTTTCTCGAACCTGATCAAGGACTGCATTCGCTGTTATGCCTGCCGGAACGTCTGCCCGCTGTGTTACTGCCCTACCTGTTTTGTCGATGAGTCTGATCCGCAATGGGTGGGGAAAAGCATCGATCCCACTGACACCATGACGTTCCATTTCCTTCGGGCATTTCACTGCGCAGGTCGCTGCACGGATTGCGGTGCTTGTCAGCAGGCCTGCCCTATGGATATCAACGTGCGGCTCTTCACCAGAAAACTGAATAAAGACGCCATGGAGCTCTATGGCTGCGAGGCTGGATTGAGCATAGAGGAACGGCCGCCCCTTGATACCTATCGGCCGGATGACTACGATCAATTTATTAAATAAGGTGCCACATGAGCGATACGGTGATTACCAGGGAGGAGATAGGACAATTTATAAAGGCCATGCAACAGGGCTATGAGGTTTTCGGGCCAGTCAAAGAAGGTGCCTGCCACACCTTTAAACGATTGACGGGTGAGGAAACATTGGACCTCAATTTCACCAATACACGTCTCTCACCGAAATCGCTGCTCTTTCCTCAATCAGAAAGGCTATTCGAGTTCACCCTTGATGAAGCCAGTGAAGAGGCCCATATCCTGAAGGAGACCCCGAAGGAATTCCCTCCTGCCGTTTTGTTCGGTATCAGACCATGCGACGCCAAGGCCTTACGGTTGGTCAACGTGAACTTCGATAATCCCGAGTTCAAGGATCTCTGGTGGACCAAGCGAATGGAATCAATGACCTTCATAGGCCTTGGGTGCAATAACCCGGGAAGCACCTGCTTCTGCACCTCTGTTGGGGGCGGCCCTTTTCATGAGGAGGGCCTGGATGTTCTCCTTTTTGACGTGGATGACCACTACCTTGCAAAGGCACTCACCGATAAGGGGGAACGAATCCTCGGACAAGGCAACGTTGGCGAGGCCGCAGATGAGGAAACAAGAAAAAAGGCAGATGCTCTCAAGAAGGAAGCGGAGGATATGGTAAACAGTTATGTTCCCACCGACAAGCTCAGGGATAAAGATGTATTGGAGCTCTTTGATGCGCCTTTTTGGGATGATGTCGCCTTTGCCTGCATTAACTGCGGTACCTGCACCTATCTGTGCCCCACGTGCTGGTGTTTTGATATACAGGATGAGGTCCAAAAAACCCAGGGGGATAGGATCAGGAACTGGGATAGCTGTATGTTCCCGCTCTTTACCCTCCACGCCTCCGGGTATAATCCCAGGTCTGACAAGGTGCAGAGGGTCAGGCAGCGATTCATGCATAAATTAAAGTACTATGTGGATAAATACGGCAATGGCGTAGCCTGTGTTGGTTGTGGAAGGTGCTTGAACTACTGCCCTGTTAATATCGACATACGAGAGGTCTTTAAGCTCATGAATGAGCTATAGAAGTGACTAAAATGCCTAAAGTTTAAAGTGAGCTAAAGTTACGACATGAGAGATGATTTTTTCTTTTATTTTAGGCATTTTAGGCACTTATCACTTTAGACACTTTTGTTAGAACAGCAAGGAGGGTCAGTTGAACGATAATCCCTATCTTCCCTACCCGGTGAGGATTGAGGAAATCATCACGGAAACCGACGATTATAATCTCAAGTCCTTCAAGCTGGTGTTCCTTAACGAGGAGCATGAGCGGCAATTTCACTATATACCCGGGCAATTCTGTGAGATCTCAATCGCGGGAAAGGGTGAAATACCCATCGGCATAGCCTCATCTCCTACAGAGAAGGGGTTTCTCCTGTTCACCGTAAATAAAGCCGGAGTGGTAACCCGATACCTTCATAATATGAAGGAAGGTGATATGGTGGGTGTGAGGGGGCCATTGGGTAACTGGTTTCCCTGGGAGACTATGGAGGGCAAAAATGTGGTGGTGATCGGAGGAGGGTTTGCCTTTACTACCTTGCGATCGAGCATTGTGTATATGCTCCACCCGGACAATAGAGGTAAGTTTAAGGATATCACCGTGGTCTATGGGGCACGGTCTCCAGAGCTCCTTCTTTACAAGAAAGAGCTCTGGGAGTGGGAGAAGAGGGACGATGTGAAGGTCCACATTACCGTTGATGCCACCGATGACCCAGCTTGGCAGTACAATGTCGGTTTCGTGCCTACTATCACGGAGCAAAAAATCACCACCAGTGAGAATACCTATGCACTGGTGTGTGGCCCCCCTATTATGATCAAGTTTACCCAGCCGGTGCTTGAAAAGGTTGGGTTTATGGCCGAGCAGATCATCATGTCCCTTGAGATGAGGATGAAATGCGGGATAGGCATCTGTGGCAGGTGCAACATAGGTGATAAATATGTATGCAAGGATGGCCCCGTGTTCTCCCTTGACCAGCTCAATGAGCTCCCGAATGAATACTAAGAGCAAGTCTGAAGCTGTCTAGACTAAAGGCTGTTAGGAAAAGGCCATCAGTCTTCAGCCTATTCACCTGAATAGTTGCTCAATATAATGCGTGGTTGAATTACACAAATGTAGTGTTGAAGCATGTGCTGCTATCCGAACGTAACCTTCGGCGTCTCCTTCACTGTCTCAGGCACTGTGAAAAACTCAGCCTTGGTGAAACCGAACATTCCCGCGAATAGAATCGTCGGGAAGCTCCTGATCTTTACATTATAGGTCTTTACGGCCTCGTTATATCTCCTTCTTTCAACGGCGATCCGGTTTTCAGTGCCTGCCAGTTCATCCTGCAACCTGATAAAGTTCTGACTTGACTTGAGATCAGGATAGTTCTCTACTACCACCAGCAGCCTTGAGAGGGCCGTCGAGAGCTCATTGTTCGCATTGATCTTCTCCCCTATGCTATTCGCGGATTCCACCTTTGAGCGGGCTTCGGTAACCTTTATGAAAACCTCCCTTTCTTGTTTCGCATAACCCTTTACCGTCTCCACGTAATTCGGGATTAGGTCATATCTTCTCTGGAGTTGATTCTCTACCTGTGCCCAGGCTCCCTTCACCTCCTCATCCATCCGGACCAAGCTGTTGTAAGTGCCTTTCAGTGAAAGATAGACTACGAGGAGAACAACGACTATCACGATACCGGCAATTGCAAGTTTCCTTCCTGTGTTTCCCATCACATCCTCCTAGGGTAGGGTTTATCAGGTTTGTTGCGTTGATCGGATTCATTAAGTTTAATCCTCTTGGCTCCTGAGTAACTCGATATAAAAGAACAGGGAGATGTCTTTTTTTGGTATGCTCTTGCTAACACAAGAAACCCAACAAACTCAAAAAACGAATTAACTCAATAACCCATCTGATCGACCTGTTTTGACAGAGCCTTGATCTCAGAGATGTAGCTGAGAACAATCTCCTTTATCTCCCCCTTCCCCGGCCTTTGCTCTCCTGTTTTTATCTGCCATAGAGTTCGAAGAAGGGCTCCGTCAAGCCCGAAGTTCTCCGCTGTTGCCGGGATGAGGGCCTCATGTTTCTCCGGTATCCGCTCTCCCTTGAGATAGAGCAGCGCCTTTAATATAGAGATACATGCAGGGAGAGATCGGCGTATCAATTCCGTTAACCGGCGTGCCTCCCCGTGCGCCTGCAAAAAAGACTCCCTGAGCAACAGGAGCTTGCCCTTGAGCTCGCGCTCGCACTGGAGACGCAGATTGTCTTTTTTAATCCCGAGATTCCCTATTATATCATCCCCATAGATCACCTGGTATGCCGACTGGATGTTGAAGAATTCCAGGGGAAAGGTATCCAGAGAAGACTCTATATAGTCTCTGGTCAAGAAGAGCGGAACCGGGGTGCTCCGCTTCTCCCATTTGGCGGCTACATCTATCGCATCCCCTAAACGCTCGATGCCGTTCTCGGACAGGATGATCAGGAAATTGAGGTCAGATTTTTTAGGTGCATACTCGCCCCTCGCACCGCTACCATAGAGCACAATCGCGATTAGATCATCCCCAAATAGCGCCGCATAATCAGACCTCAATTCATCAAATACCTCCTCGGGCCTCATAGGTATCTTGGCCATATCCCTCTCCCTCGTTAGTCTAAAAACTCCCGCTGGCACCGCCACCGCCGCTCATCCCACCTCCGAATCCCCCGAACCCTCCGCTGAATCCTCCCATGCTACCCCCGCCTCTAAAACCGCCCCGGCCTCCGCCTAATAACATGAGGAGGAGAAAAGTCCCTATTCCCAGGCGCCCTGATCTAAAGAGAAAGAAAAATAAGAATAGTAAGAACAGGAACGGGAAAATACCATACGCTGTCCGGCTCCGCTTCGAGGTGACTTCTTGCGGTGTTGGCGGTTTCCCCACGAGTTCTATGCCTCGGTCCTTCGCGATAATACCGGCCAGGGCAGAGAGCCCATTGCTGAGACCTAGGCCGAATTCATCCTTTTTCAGATAGGGGACTATCGCCTGATCCCGTATCTGACCGGCCAGCCCATCAGGAATAACGCCTTCGAGCCCATAGCCTACCTCTATCCTGATCCTTCGCTCCTTGAGGGCTACGAGGATCATAACGCCTCTATCCTCTCCCTTTTTGCCTACCCCCCATCTCTCGTAAAGCCTATTGGTGAACTCATCGATGTTGGCTCCACCGATGTCCTTGAGGGTCACGACGGTTAGGGCAGCATCGGCTCTCTCGAGAACCTCGCGGGCGAGCGAGTTCATCTGTTCCTCGTAAGCGGGGGGGATAATGTCTGCAAAGTCATTTATCAGGCCTCGAGGAGCCGGATATGGTTCATCACCTAAGACAGGATGGATAGATAGAAGGGAAAGAAAAAAGGTGAGCGGCAACAGAAAACTGAGAAAGGTTTTTCGTCTTATTCGTATCACAGATCCACTTCTCTGAGCTTTTCGATTAATTCCCTCTGTTTCTTTGCTACTTTTTTAGGCACTGCCACCTGAATCTTCACATAGGCGTCCCCTCTTCCTGCTCCGCCCATTCTGGGCATGCCGTGCCCCTTAAGCCTCATCTTTGAGCCGCTTTGAGATCCTGCCGGTATCCTGAGATTTAATCTCTTACCATCAATAGTGGGAACCTCTATGCTCGTGCCCAGAACTGCCTCAGAGAAAGTAATCTCCCTGCTCAGGTGCAAATCATCACCCTCCCTCTTGAACAGAGGGTGATCCAAGACCTTTACCTTGATATAGAGATCTCCCCGAGTTCCCCCTTCAGGCCCCGGTTGACCCATGCCGGAGAGACGCAGCTTCTTCCCATCGGTTATCCCTGCCGGTATCTTTACCTTTACCTGTTCGTGTCTCCCGCCTATACGGTAAGAAATGGTCTTCTGGATCGTCTGCGTTATATCTTCCAGGTGAACGAGCAGCTCATAGAGGATATCCTGCCCTTTTACCTCTCTGGCGCCACCGCCAAATCCACTGAAGAACGAGCTGTATGGATCTGCCTTTGACCTGGATCCCGAGCCTGCCGTTGCCCCTGAGAAGAGATTTTCAAATATACTCGCTCCGCCACCCCTCTTCCGGCCTCCGAAATGTCCAAACCCAAATTCTTGTAATATATCACTGAAATCAAAGCCCCTGAATATATCCTCCTGGGTGAATCTCTGCTGAAACCCCTCGGCTCCAAACATGTCATACTGTTTTCTCTTCTCCTGGTCGCTCAGAACCGCATAAGCCTCGCTTATTTCCTTGAACTTGGACTCTGCCTCCTTATTTCCCTTATTGCGGTCAGGGTGGTACTTCATGGCCAGCTTCCTGTAAGCCTTTTTAATCTCCTCCTTGCTGGCAGACTTCTGTACTCCAAGTATTTGATAGTAATCTTTCGGCACTGTTAGACCAGGACAATCTTTACTAATTTCGGTGATTGATTCTATGGCGAGCTTATAGATTGAAAGATAAACAGGATTGAGGGTAAAGTCAAGGCAGAGGGTTTCCCTTTTGAGAGGCGGTTTTTGCCCTGATGCCCCCTCTCGATGCCCACATGATAGTCACCGTAAGCCACTCGGGCTCACAGGTTTTATATAAAAGATCCGCTATCTCTTCGGTGATATATTCCTGCCAGTTTTTCCTGTTTCTCCAACTCATGAGATAATCCCTTACGGACTTGGCCTCCAGGATCCTCTCTCTCGGCTTATACCGGATAGTGACTGTACCCTGATCATGTCTCTCTGATACAGGACAGAGCGATTGAAATTCAGGATACTCCCATTCTATCAAGGGGTTATGCCCTCTCGCCGGAAAGGTTATCACCGACACCCCCTCAGGGGTTTCCACCTTCGCTTCAGATGCCCTTGAATAGTCGGTCACAGTTCTTAACAAACTCCTTGATAGAGATCTCCTTTTAGATTTAATAGTTCTCGGTTTACAGAATGTCAACAATAAGTGGCCATGGTATGGGAGCATACATGAATAATCCTCATAAATCATTTGATTTCCATCTAAATGCATCACATACTATAATAAGAGTCGAACATAAGTTGAGATGCCCCCTCACTCCCACCCTTTCCCCCAAGGGGAGAGGGAATTTATTTTTTACCTTATTACTTCCCCTCACTTGATGGGAGGGGATTGAGGGGAGGGTGTAAAATTTATTTAAGTCGTTCCCTATAACTTTGTGGATCGTCCAAATTTTTCAACCAGGCGCGCTGAACCGGCCAACCTATGATCAAATACCGGAAATATCTCATAGCCCTTGGCGCCCTTCTCTTGTTGCTTTTCTTCATTCGTTATGTACCGGTCGGCACGGGGCAAGCGCCTGATAAGCACTATGGCGGAGAGGCAAACCTCATCAGGATGAGCCAGCGGGATATACGGCCCGATGACGGTGACACCTTCTTTTACAAAGACCTTACCGTAAGGATCCTGGGGATAGATGCGCCAGAGATTATCCACGAGGAGCATGGGATATATGAGGATCAGCCCTATGGCAGAAAGGCAGCGCAGTTGACCATACAGCTTCTCAGAAAGGCCAAGACCGTGGAATACCGCCCCTATCAGCCCGATAAGTATGGGAGGTCTCTCGCTCATGTATTTGTGGATGGCGAGTTGCTTTCCGTCCACCTTATCAAAGCGGAGCTCGCATACGAAAATGTATCCTTTTACGGGGATAATGGATTTCCCGATCTGGCACAAAGAATACTACAGGCTGCACAGGAGTCCCCGCGGCCTGCCTTTGAAAATCCTTATATATGGCGCCGTAAACATCAGAAAAGGAAATGACGACAAAGTCCGGCCAGAGGATAGAGGTAATAACCACCCACATGAATGCCGATTTCGATGCCCTGGCATCCATGTTAGCGGCCAAAAAACTGTACCCTGGGGCACTGATCGTGTTCCCCGGATCCCAGGAAAAAAACCTGAGGAACTTCTTTCTCCACACGAGTTCCTATCTCTTTGACTTCGTACGCCTGAAGGATATCGACTTTACGAGGATCAAGAGGCTGATCTTGGTCGATACGCGGCAGAAGAAACGGATCGGTAAGCTCAAAAAGCTCCTGGAACGGAATGACCTGGAGATTCACATCTATGATCACCACCCTTCCTCCGATGACGATATCAAGGGAGATGTTGAGTTCATCCGGGAATACGGTGCCGGCACATCCATGATGACGGAGATTTTGAGGGAACGGGAAATCAAGATCACCCCTGATGAGGCAACGCTCATGTCGCTGGGTATCTATGAAGATACCGGCTCCTTTACCTATTCCTCCACGAGGGCGGAAGACTACAGGGCATCTGCCTGGCTATTTGAACAGGGTGCATCACTCAATACCATTTCCGACATGCTAACGAGAGAGCTGACCGCTGAGCAGGTATGGCTATTGAACGATCTTATGACCTCTGCGATCAAACACAATATCAATGGAGTCGAGGTGGTGATTGCCAAGGTCACAAGCGAAAAGTACATCGGTGATTTTGCTGTCCTGGTTCAAAAGTTCATGGAAATGGAGAACCTCAACGTTATATTCGCCATCGCGCAGATGGAAAACAGGATCTACCTGGTAGCGAGAAGCAGGATCCCGGAGGTCAATGTCGCGGAGATAGCCTTTGAATTTGGAGGCGGGGGGCACCCACAGGCGGCATCAGCCACGATCTCCGATAAGACCCTTATCCAGGCCGAGGAGGAACTCCACGACCTGCTCCTAAGCCGTATAAACTTCGAGAGGCTGGCCAAAGATATCATGATCTCCCCTGTTATCCATATCTTCCCCGATGCTGCCATCGGAGAGGCGGCAGAGCTATTGGCCAACTACAGTATTAATGCCGTGATGGTGGTTGACGGAGAGGCCACACTCAAGGGATATATCACGAGGACCATGGTAGATCGTGCTCTTTCCTTGGGGCTGGAGAAGAGACCGGTAAAGGAGTATATGAACGTGGAGTTCTCCCATGTGGGGCCTGATGCCACCCTGAGCGAGATTCGGGATTTGATCATCAACAACAAGGTCAAAACCCTCCCCGTATTGAAGGGCCGGCAGCTAATCGGGGTTATTACAAGGACAGATCTCTTAACAATTCTGCTTGACAGGACATCCACGCCGGAGTTTCTGTATGAATCAGAGGATATCCCTGGTTTTGTCCGGAAGAAGAATATCGCGAACATCCTGACCGAGAGGTTGCCGAGAGGAATAACCGGCATACTCAGGGAGTTAGGAGAAATAGCCGATGAAATCAATGTCAATGCCTATCTGGTAGGAGGCCTGGTGCGGGATGTCATATTGAAGAGGAAGAACCTCGATGTGGACATCGTCATCGAGGGCAATGGCATTCAATTCGCCAAGTCCTTTGCAGAAAATGCCGGTGCAAAGGTAAGGAGTTATCCAAGGTTTGGAACAGCGGTTGTTATTATGCCTGATGGCTTTAAGCTTGATATTGCCACCGCTCGAATCGAGCACTACGAATCACCGGCAGCGCCTCCCGAGGTCAGGCTGAGCTCCTTAAAGAGGGATCTCTTCAGACGAGACTTTACCATCAATACCCTAGCCGTTCATCTCAATAAGGCACACTACGGCACCCTTGTAGATCATTTCGGCGGCATGAGGGATGTAAAGGAGCGCTCAATACGAGTGATCCATAACCTCAGCTTTGTGGAAGATCCCACAAGGATTCTGAGGGCCATTAGATTTGAACAACGGTTCGGCTTTAAGATAGGCAAGCTTACGGAAAGCCTGATTCAAAATGCCATCGATATACGCTGCTTTGAGAATCTCTCGGGCCAGAGATTTTTCTCGGAACTAAGGCTTATATTCATGGAGGAAGACCCCATACGGATCATGGAAAGGATGAACGGGCTTAAGCTTCTGAGATATATCTCGCCCGAGCTCAAGCTCACCGAGGAGCTTAGAGACGTATTGACGAGGATACGAGGGATACTGGTGTGGTTTAACCTGCTCTACCTTGGTGTGACCTATGAACCATGGAAAGTATACTTCCTCTGCTTAACCTCGTATTTGAGCGAGACTGAAATGAAGAATCTAGCCGAGCGCATGCAGATTCATGATAAAGCGGTGCTAGGCCTGATCTCCGTTCGCTTCGAGGCGAGACAGGCTTTAAAGGAGCTCTCCCGCATAAGCGACAAAGAGAACTATTCCGTATATAGGGTTCTTTCACCCCTCCCTCCAGAGATATTGCTCTGGAGCATGGCCAGAGCCAGAAATGAAAGGGTAAAAAAATTCGTATCAACCTTTTTCACAAAACTCAGGGGAACAGAGGTTCGCCTTAAGGGCAAGGATCTCATAAGGCTGGGGTTTAAACCCGGACCCCTTTTCAGGGAAATCTTGGAGGAGATCCTGGCAGCAAAACTACAGAGTGAGGTCCTCACCAGGGAGGATGAGATTAAATTCGTGACTAGGAAATTTCGGAGTTTACAGAACCCGTAATCTTTATTATAGCTGCTTACATGCTGATCCTGAAACAGAATCGTGGTTCTACCAGAAGGGAGTCCTACATGGAGAGAAAGAGAATTGTCAGCGGTATGAGGCCAACCGGAAGAATTCATCTTGGCCACGTGCACGGCGCCCTGAATAACTGGCGATCCTTGCAGAAGGATTACCGATGCTTCTATTTCATCGCTGACTGGCACGCCTTAACCAGCGAATATGAACATACGGAGATTATCAAGCAGAGCACCATAGATATCATCATTGACTGGATCACCGTGGGCCTTAGCCCCGAGGAATCGGTATTTTTCGTGCAGTCAAACATAAAGGAGCATGCAGAGCTTCACCTGATTCTCTCCATGGTAACCCCTCTTTCCTGGCTCGAGAGAAACCCCACCTACAAGGAGCAGCTCAAGGAGATGGCCCAGAGGGACCTTTATACCTATGGATTCCTGGGGTATCCGGTGCTTCAGGCAGCCGATATCCTGATGTATAAGGCTCACGGCGTACCGGTAGGAGAAGATCAAAGTCCACACGTGGAGTTAACACGGGAGATAGCCCGGCGGTTCAACCATTTCTACAGTGATGTCTTTCCCCTGCCAGAGGTGCTCCTCACACAGGAGGCCAAGATACTGGGTATAGACAGGAGGAAGATGAGCAAGGGCTATGATAATGCCATATTTATCTCGGACCCTGAGAAGGAAGTAGATCAAAAGGTACGCGAAATGATCACCGATCCACAGAGGGCCAGGAGATCCGATC
>Ga0315545_1004229_pt1 | contig 11907 bp, 4 predicted proteins | sample SalMarSW160210MG_FD_203096 | JGI IMG/M metagenome (GOLD analysis project Ga0315545, IMG submission 203096) | Salt marsh sediment microbial communities from the Plum Island Ecosystem LTER, Massachusetts, United States - Salt Marsh Sediment SW1602-10 ... | reverse complement strand
TATTGAGATCTCTGATGAAGAGGGCGTTCTCTGGTTTCTCGATGCTGGACTGCGGCAAGAAGCTCCATCCACCAGAGGGTATCCCTTCTACACGCAACCAGCCCTTCTCGGGATTCACAGCGAGCGATTCGAGTTTTCTCGAGCCGGTATGACGTGGAACATCAAGCGAACGATAGGGAAGGTCAAGCCGAAAGAAAGAGTGGTAGTGTGTGGGTTGCTAGTCGGGGCGGTCAAAGCTTGCTCTGCCGAGCTGCTCTGTTCCATGTATGGGGAAAACCTGCCAAACCCGATACAGGCGAACCTCCGAATCCGAGTTGCCGTGGAGAAGAAGATCCTTCGACTCGATGAACTGCGTGAGATGGCACACGAGTCCAGTGCAGACTGAGTGGTCGTTCATCCGGTGTTCGTTCGCGCTGGAGGCTTTACATTGGCGGCTCCAGCTCTTGACGAGTGGGCCACGGCTGGGCCACGGCGCAACCCCAAGGCTATCCGATATCCCAGTGACAAGTGAACGGAGTCGAGCTAGATGCTGAGTAGAAGAGAGGACAAGCGCTGTGACGTCGACTGAGTCTCAGGAGTTCGAAGCTCGTCCAGGCAGGCTCGCCGGATCGAACCTTACCTAGTCCGCATCGGGCGCGTGGCACCAGCCTCATCGCTCGGACCTTGAGTGAGGATTAGGCTACGTTGTTTTCGCCAACTAGAATCGTGCGTAGGGAGGTCCAGCCGATGGCTATAGCAGTGATAGTGCTCTTGGGGATCCTTGGCCTGATCCTCATGAATCCACCACTGGCTGGTCGCGTTGCACTAGGTGTCTTCGGGACCCTCGCTGTTATCATCATCATAGCAACTGTGATAAGGATGTTGTACGAGCGAAGAGCGGCGGCAAGACAGGCGGGAATCGCAAGGGAGTTAGCGAGGGCTGAGGCCAAGAGGCTCCAGGAAGTGCTGCGCCAAGAGGCAAACCAGATCATCTCAGCCACACAGAGCCAATGCCAGGAGATCAACCGTGAGGCTTGGGCTGCCGACGCTGCTCTTGATCGGGCCCAGGCCGAGTTCGCTGAGCGTGCCTTTGCTCCGTACTGGGATGCTGTAGAAGTCTGCGTGAACTGCCTCGCACGTATCGACACAGCAGTCCAGGAGATTGACGCTGCTCGAGCTAGATTCACAGATGTTGCGTCGAAGCTTGAAACGCCTCCGCCCGCATTCACAGTGAGCTTCTCTGATCTTCCTGACGTCATGGGGATAGCTGAGAGAATGCATAGCGTTGTGCGTCTTGCACAGAAGGACTTCGAGTTTGCGACGATCTTCGAGCAACGCAAGACCAACCGGCTCCTTGTCAGTGGATTCGGAACTCTTGCTTGGGCCGTTGCGGAGATGGGGGTTCGCCTCCAGAAGTCAATCTCCCGGCTAGGAAGATGATAGGGGCACTGGATGTCTCTCCTAGAGCGCAGAGGTCACGCAGCATCGGACATGTACAGGCACATAGTTGCTGACGTGCAAGGTGTCTGAGCAAGCACGAAGTGGGCAGCAGTTGCGGCGTGCCTTCCCTGGGTGCAGGCGATGCGATGGTGCCTCTTATCGTCGTATCTAGAAGGGATCCGCCGTTGGCGGGAAGAGATCCCCATATGCAGAAGAGAGGTGAGACCAGTGGCGAGACGCAAGTGTGATGCGTGTGGCACGGAAAGGGATATCTACAGAGGGAAGGTCTGCTCGAATGGCCACTTCATCTGCGAGAGATGTAGTGCCGGCAAGTGGACTTGTCCCCTGTGTGGCAAGAAGCTCAAGTAACGACAGGCGGTACTGGCTTGGTAGTGCTCTGATGTTGTGGGTGTGCCCTTGCGGGTGGCTGAAGGATGAAACCGACTGGCAGCCGGCGGAATCCCGCGCTAATTTGCCCTGACCGATCTTCTTGGCGTCCACACTGAATCACCTAGGCCCCGGAAGATTGCCGGGTGTCCTCTCGCGCTGTTGCGTTGGCCAGCACATCTCACTAGTCTGGAAGTGATTCGCCAGAAGACGAATCCATGCTCATGAGGGCAAGACGAAAGGACGGAGACCCGTGCCAAGACGAACGTGCGATGCTTGCGGCAAGGAGAAAGAAGTCTACGGAGGGAAGGTCTGCGCAAAGGGGCACTTCATCTGCAAGAGCTGCAGTGCTGGCAGAACGACGTGCCCCCTCTGTGGTACCAGAATCAAGTGACTGGCAGATCCGTGTGAACCTGCCCCCGCGTCGCCACGCCCGGTTCTCCATTCATGAACCTCGGGTCTGGCGCGAGAATGCGTCGAAAACGAAGACAGAATAGCGTTAGCCTTCAGTTCATATGGAGCCGGGGTGAACGATTGGAGAACCTTTGTTCTCAGCTGCTCCTGGGCTTGAAACCGCTTTTCAAAGGGCGCTTCCGCTCGACCACCTATCGAGAGCGCATCCCAGGATGGGAGTCCTGAGGTGAACGATTGGAGAACTCCAGCGTCAAAGGTCAAGAGTCTATACGGGTCTGCGAAGGGCCTGCGCGCTCGTCGCTCGAGGCCCGATCACAGGATCAGGCGGCCCCAAAAGAGAGTCTCTGCCCCAAGAAGCTCTCACCACCCTTAGCCGTCCCCTCAATCGCCTCGAACTGCAATCCTTCGCGATCCGTGAGCGCACGATGAAGGAGGTTGTTAACCACCGTCTCTCCCGCAGAGGCTGCCGCTGCCATTCGTGTTGCCCAGACGATGCAATCGCCGACGGCCATGAGATGGTTGTCCTTGTCAAGGAACGCTACCTGTCCAATGTCAGCGCCAATCGCCAATCCAGTAGGGAGGGTTGGCTGTTTGCGGACACTGCCAAGCCAGTTCGAGAAGTGCGCCGAGGCGAAGTCGTGTTGCTCTCGGACGAAGGCAAGGAAGCTGCTCTTGTAGTCCTGTTTCAGACGCGTGCAGACTGCTTCGCTGAAGAAGGCTAGGTATCCATCGCCGGTGAACTTGTCGAATACCCCGCCAAGCTCCTCGATGCGGCTTCTTGCATGTGTTATGAACTGGACCATTCGCTCAGAGAAGTCATCCGCGCTCTTGGCGTACGTCATCAGGTCTTGCGAGCGGCGGATATCAGCAATCACCGCTATCGCCCTCGACTCGGAAGCCTCCGCAACCAGAGCGTCAGGATCATGCATCAGTACCCGTTTCGGGAGGTGTGGCTTCCACCGTAGAACCCGTTCGGAATGTGCTCGTTCTTCTGAGGTCATGATCGTCTGCGGCCAACGAGTCACACCGGCCTCGCGAAGGATTAGGGACTTAACGCCAGTGATGAATGCAAACAGCATGAAGCGGCCCTTGAAGGCATCTCCGTAGGGATAGCGGCCTGAGCCGTTTGCCCAATTGCCAAGCTCACCAAGGATCGCTGCAATGTCCGTGGCGTCACCGAGAGCAAGACTCTCAGCGTCCAACAGCTCTGGCGCTGTCGCGGCTGCTTCCTCTAGGGAAGCCAGGAAGTCCCGAGCCGCCTCTTTGCACTCAGCGCGGAAGAGCTCCCCGTCGCTCTGTACGTAGTAAGCCCAGAGGGTCTCGAATGCGTGCGCGAGCGAGAGGCACTCCACCTTTCTGGATTCTAGGCACATGGATCGGCCTTCCCTCGCAGGTTTCGAGCTAGCCTTCGCGATTCGCTCTCTTCATCCTATGCCCAACCGAGCAGTCGGGCAAGCGAGCAGAGCCGCAGCGTACTATAGCGGCAGTTCCCCATTCATGAACCTCGGGTCTGTTCGGAAGGTCGAGAGAAAACATAGATAGGGACAGCGTTCTAGCTCAATTTGGTGGGGCTGAGGGGAGTCGAACTGATTAGCTCCCAGTTCGAAAGTAGTCTACTAGGGGGTACCAGTTCGAAATCCGTCCCGTCTGGCTCCTCCTAGCGGACAGCTCTCGAACCCAAGTTCGGAAGTCGTCAACTTGAGGCCGCTAGTGAGAATACCAGGAGAAAAGCGAACGAGTGCCACATCCACGATCAGAGAACGCTTGCTCTCGGTATGCTCCCTCACGCGAGATTGCGGACACCAAGACGACGGCCTATTCACGCCCCCAAAGCAATCGCTCAAAACGCTCTCCGAACTCCTGGCTCTTGGAGAGGACTGTGAAGACTGACTCCTGCCTAGATATCCAGACAAGAACTTCATCTTCAGCATTCCGAGCCTCCTCTAAGGACTCAATCGCTTGCTTCAGGATTTCGGAGCGAAGCTCAGGGGCAAGTCCTCTCGCCACGAAACAGAGCGTCCTAGCCTTCTCGAAGAGTGCCCCTGCGTGCTTTGGATCTAGCTTGAGAGCCATGTTGTAGCTGTCAAGAGCTTCATGATCGCGTTTCATCCGACCGAGGACCGTTCCGCTTAGAGTTAGTGCGTCGACATGACTCGGATTGAGGATTAATGCGCTCCGGATTGCTTCGAGTGAGAGCGCGTATTGCTTGGCATGGAAGTACGTGAGCCCCAGCTGATACTTGATCTCGGGGTTTTTCGCGCTTTGCTTCTCAGCCTTCTTGAGAGCGGTAATCGCGTCGCCATATCGGCCTTGTTGATCTAGGATGAAGGCACGCTCCCGATGATAGGATGCATTCTCTGGGTCATCTTCAAGACAGGTATCAATACACTCCTCTGCATCACGCAAGCGGCCTAGCCCGGCCAGTATGCCCGCACGAATGTAGAGAGCCCTTGTGCTCCCGGGATCGATTTCGAGGGCCGTGTCCACAGCATTCAGGGCTTGGTCATAGAAACCGAGTCCAGAAAGCGCAAGCGCCATCCCGATGTACGCAACTACTTCATCAGGACTGATTTCCAAGAGCGCTTCGGACGTTTCACGAAGCTCTTGGTAGCGACGAAGTGCACCGAGAACGAAGCAGCGTTGTACAAGCGCCCTCTTGTAGCGCGGGTACTTCTTGAGTGCTGCATCGACTGCGATGAGCGCCTCGTCATGACGGGAAAGCCTTGCGAGTATGCTTGAACGTTGGTAGAGAGCGTGAGCATTCTCGGGAGTCAGAGCTAGGGCGGAGTCCACAAGCTGTAGGGCTTCATCGAGCTCGTTGAGTCCCGAGAGGATGTAGGCCTTCTGACAAAGAGCTTTGACATCCGCGGGGTTCTGCTTCAGAGTAGTGTCTACTTCGCGCATGGCCTCATCCCTTCGCTCCATGTGCATCAGCGCGTGGCTCTTCGCCACGTAGAGAGAAGAGAGTGAAGGATCCAGCTCGATTGCTCGATCGAGTTCCACAAGCGCTCTCTCGTTATATCCCCAGCGGCTCAACGTTATGCCTAGCGCGCGGTGGGCCTTTGCATAGTCAGGACGAAGCTCCACAGCTCTCCGATGCATCCGGAAAGCTTCTTCGAAGCTGCCGAGATAACCTAGTGTGATCCCTAGGTGGATGCGGGCATCGTAGCTGTTCGGGTGGAGTGCAATTGCTCGGTTTAGCACCGCCTCAGCCTCGTCATGCTTCCCCATGCGCGAAAGGGAGATAGCTTTGAGGACTATCGCACTCTCGGAATGTGGACGCAGATTCAGAGCGACTTCAGCAGCGTGCAGAGATTCGTTTACTCTCCCCAGGGATCCAAGTAGACGGGACTGCTCGATGTGAATCTCCACATGATCAGCAGTGAGACCCAAGGCAGCTGAGTTTGACTCTAGGGCCTCAGATACGCGTCCCATTTCACTGAGGATTCTTCCCTTGTGGAAGTGAGCTCTCCAGTCGTTCGGCGCAATCTCCAGTAGGCTGTCAATTGCTGTAAGAGCAGTCCCATGCTTTGCATGCCGCCTCAACGCATCGCCGAGACAGATCAGAGCCTCAGTGTCGCCATCTTGTGAGAAGCCATTGATCACAGTTGTACTGTGCGATACCAGAAGCTCCACATCGTTGCCATCCGCGAATGCCTGTGCCAGTGCCCCCATATGTGGATAGATCTCCTGCGACGTGGGCAGCGCTAGGAAGAATGTCTGCTGTGCAAGAGGCGTCAGGCTGTCCACCGCCGAGTCCACGTTATCCTGGTAGCAGAATGCACCTCGCAACACCACCTGAATCCTCCTCATCGTGACGGTAATCCCTAGGTCATCGAGAAGCCTAATTGCTCGAAGGACTTGCTGGTCGCGCTTAGGCAAGATTCCATACCTTTCGCGCGCAACTCTGGTTGATCCATGCAGCGCTATGTCGCCTGGAAGAGGGAGTCTGCTCATCTCTTCCGGAGGCAGATCAACACCAACAGAGCTGGCAAGGATTTCTCTTTCCGGCACTGTCATGAGGACGAAGCTGAACCTCGGGAGATTCTCGCAGATCTGCGTTGTGTAGTTGGCTTCTGCGGACACAACGATTGGGAAGTCAGTCTCACGACATGTGCCGACGACCCGCACAGGCTTCTGACTACTTGCGGCGACTCTCTCGACCAGAAGCTCAAGGTTGAGCTTGGAGCGAGCGAGAGCGCCTAAGTTGTCCATGAGGATTATCGTCTGGCAACCCTTGAGCGCTCCTAGCATCTCGCGAGACGGAACTTGAGGATCATCTGGACTGACAATTAAGACACGGGACAATCCTCGCAGAATCCTGAAGACTGTCAAGGACTTGCCGGAGTGCTCATGATCCACAAGGAGAAGACCTGAACCATGCACGACCAGCTCCGTTAGGTCGTCCTCAGAATATCCAGAAAGGTCATCCTCCTCTGGATCAAGAGAGAATGATGCTCGAACGATCCTTCGCGGCACGTACACACCATAGAAAGGGCGCTTTGTGCTTCCCTCAGGTAGCGATGCTCCCGCATCGACTTGTTCGAACCCGAGATCGCTAAGGCGAAGCTCCTCGCTCCAGCGCACCAATCGAAATGCAGAATGGAGATTCTCAAGCGCAACAACGCGCTTCTTGGCTAACCACGATGCGAGGAGTAGAGAAGCACAGATCAAGATGCCAAGAACGATGTAGAGAAGATTCGCTCGGATGAACGGCGCGAACCTTCCGAGGGCTGACCTGTTGTCAACGAGAAGAATGACCACGCTGGGAAGGAGGCCCAGAAGAAACCACGTTCCGAACATCCACCAAAGGAACACGTGGGCAGCAGCAACAAGACGAAGCATCCGCCTCCCAACTCTGCGAAGGCACACTCGCAGGCACTGGAGAGGCCCAAGGTCTTCACAGACTGAGTTCCTCAGGCGGCTCACCAGACTAGAGATCTTTTGGCTGCTCTCACCCGTCAGAGTGATCTCCACCTCCTGATGTCTCCCAACTGCTGGAGAACCCGTGATCTCGACAGTGAAGTCGGGATCTTTCGCACTACTGCACTGGATTCCACGTCACCTCATTCTTGTATTGTACGAGCATACCACCTCCTGGCAATCCTGTTAACTTCCTCCACTTCCGTTGTCAGAGTGCCGCACAAGAGAGAGTCATGTGCCCTCTTGCTGGCGTCCCGATAGAGAATCGGGTCGCTCTTCTGATGCGTGGATTGCCCGCGCAGCGTCCTTGAGGTTGCTCCTCACTTCCGTCTAGCAGTGATCGCCTCCCCGGGCAGCTTGAGGTCTCCACGCAATGAGTGACCGTCGTCGCTGTGGGATAGAATCCTCTTGCCTGTACTAGTTCAGGAGTTGTTCACTCGGGCTACCGAAGCGGCCGATTCTCAAACCCTAGTTCGAAAGTAGTCCACTAGGGGGTAGAAGCGGGGAGGGATTCATGCTCTCCCCGCTTCTGCGTCCGGACGCTTCGATCGGACCAGGGCGTTTCGCGCCAAAGGCGCGAAACCCCAACGTACCCGCAGGGTACGCGTTCGCAGACAGCGAAACTCACTAGCTGTTCGGAAGCGACCAAGCCGTCCGAACAGCCAAGGTTCAGAATCCTGTCGGGCGTACCAGTTCGAAACCCGTCTACTCCGGCTTGCTGTAGTGGACGATTCTCAAACTCCAGTTCGAAAGTAGTCCGCTAGGGGGTACGGGAGTCCCTCGCGCTCTGAGGCCGTGGGTTGCCCCCCGTTCTCCTTCGACGTGATCCGCATCACGTTCGCCCGTCTCGCGACGTACAGACAACGGGCTTCAACGCGCAAGCATTCCGCACTTGACGTGCCGCCCTGCTCGATGTTAGCGTGTCTTCCGACTCGGAGTACGGACGAAGGCTGTCGTGCGATTGCAGGGCACGACAGGTGATGGTTTTTGGTGAGGGGATGCAATCCGACACGGGAGACAGAACGAAGGAGGGACGGCCTTGAAACGGAAACTGGCGGTAGGGAGTGTCGTGACGCTGCTGGTCGCGGCACTGTTCACGCTGGCTGCCTTCGCGTCGGACGCGCAGATGTACTTCTCGTCCGACAAGAACGGGCAGAACCGGGTGACGAACATACAGGAAGGGGACGAGATCTGGATCGTGGTCATCGACAACGATGAGAACATCGACTGCGATGAGCGCGACAAGATGTCGCCGGACCTGAAGATCATGGATCCGAAGACCGGCGCGTACATCGTGTGGGATGGGGACCCGGACGCGGACGATCCGACGGACCACGACTTCCTGGAGGAGACGGGGGCGGACACGGGGGTATTCGTGTCGCACCGGTCGTTCCAGGTGGGGACGCGGTACAGCTACGTGGCGGCCGAGGAGCATCTGTTCACCCACGTGGTGGACATCCCGGATGACGATGGTGACACCGACGACTTCCGGTGGGGTCACTACATGTACGTCGACATCGACGCCGGGGATCCCGCTGGCGGCAACCCGTACGCCGACAACCGCGGCTGGGCTGGCAACGCCGGCGTCGGTCCGGATCCGCAGTGGAACCTCGGACTGATGAATCACGCTCTCGTCGTCGACGCGCGCGGTCCGGACCACGATGACTTCGTGGCCCAGACCGAATACCTGATCGGCCGGTTCGAGAACATGGACACGCTGATCGGGATGTACCAGGACCCGAACGACGCGACGGACGTCGCGGTCGGTCAGATGAAGATCATCGACACCGAGGCGACGATCTCGTGGGACATGGAGGTGTACAAGGACGCGAACGGAGCGGCGACGATCACGGTCGTCGACCCGGACGAGAACCTCAACTGCAACGAGGTGGAGTACGTCCCGGTGTTCATCCTGGTGAACCCGGGGTCGTGGAACCCGGCGGACGCCGATCCGGCCGACGACGAGGGCGGGGCCAGCCCGACGAACTTCTGCATGCTGCTGCGGACGGGCGGCGTCGTTTGGGAGGCCGAGGCTGGCGCGTGGAACGCCGCGGCTCTCGGCGACGAGCCGATCCGCTGGTACAACATCTACCAATCGGACGCGAACTCGATCGCGCCGGACGGCGCGGGGGCCGACGACGGCCGCTACTACATCCAGTATCCGGTGGCCGGCAACGACAACGTCGCTTTCTTCGACACGGTGCACGCCGAGGGAATCACCCCGGTGCTGTTCTACGCGCAGGAGACAGGCGCGGACAGCGGCGTGTTCCAGCTGAACCTCAACACGATCCTCGACGAACTCGAGTTCAACTCCCTGAACGTCCGCGACGTGCTGGTGGCGTACTACCTCGACCCGAACGACTTCGACGACTTCAAGCTGGCGACGGCGTACATCGAGGAGCGACAGCACTCGATCACCTCGTTCACGGACGCGAACCGGGCGGACAAGGATCTGTACTGGATCGGTCGGAACCCGGTGTACGTGCAGGTGATCGACTCGAACGCGAACGTCGACCCGTGCTGTCCGGAGCAGGTGGTGGTGCACCTGTGCGACCCGCACGGGGAGGACGACAGCGAGTGGATCGTGCTCGACGAGACGAGCTCGAACTCTCCGGTGTTCTTCACGTTCTCCGGCTACCAGTTGTGGCCGGTGTGGGACGCGCTGGGGGTCGGTCTAGCCGACTCGGTCGGCGGCTGGCTGCTGCAGCTGGACAACTGGAAGCTCGAGGTGTTCAACGAGGACGACGTCTACGCCCGCTACAACGACGTGTACTACGGCGCGCCCGCGGTCGCGCCGTTGTTCAAACTGGAAAACGATGTCAGTGGTGGCCTCGCGGCGCTCGGTGATGTCGACCCCGGAACGAGCTTCCCGCCGTGGATCACGCGGACGCGCGTCCACAACGACGTGTCGTTCGACCTGATGTCGATCGCGGACACGCAGGTGTTCGCCAGCGTGAACATGTACTTCCTCGACCGCCAGGGCAACCGGGTGAGCGGGTACGTGAACTCCGACTGTGTGTTCGTCGAGGTGATCGATCCCGACCAGGACGAGGATCAGTACCGACGGGAGCGGATCGACGCGTACTGGGACGGCGGACAGAACGTGCCGTTCGGACCGCAAGCGCTTCGTGAGTTCGAGTGCGAGCTCGACCCACGCGTCGAGCATCCTGTGAACCCGCTGCTGGGTGACACGAACATCTTCAACGATGCTCCCGCACAGGCTCCGAACGCGGTGTTCCACGGCGAGGCGAAGCTGTACGTCCTGAACCCGCGCAACGGCTTCTGGGCGGCGGTGGACCTGCTGGAGACGGGCGTGGCGACCGGCGACTTCGTCTCGGTCATCTGCATCGATCTGGTGGACGTGTACGAGTGCGTGCCGAGCCTGTTCGTGCTGCCCGGCGACACGATCGTGGCGTTCTACCAGGATCCGTCGAACCACTCGGACAACGCGATGATCTCGATCAAGGTCGGGATCGGCGGTGGCGGGACGCCTCCGACGCAAGCGTCGACGACGATGTTCGTCGATGCGGACGGGGTCGAGGTGGCGAACTACACCGACGCGGATACGGTGTACGTGAAGGTGATCGATCCTTCGCACACCGGAGCGGCGACGCTGGCGAACGCGGTGGAGATCGACGGGGAGACCTACGATCTGACGCTGATCAGTGGCGACGAGTTCATGACCGAGGGACTGGAGCTGGATCTGGTGGCCGGTGACGAGATCACGGCGACCTACACCGATCCGACGGACCCGACGGACGAGTCGAGCGCGACGATCACGATCATCGCGAGCGTGCTGGACGTGGTGGAGTTCTACGCCGCGCCGAACCCGTTCGACGGGGAGTGCACGTTCGGCTACAGCGGGACGGGCATCGCGAGCGTGATGTCGGTGGACATCTACGACCTGACCGGAACGCTGGTGTGGAGTGCGGAGCTGACGGACGTGACGGAGATCGTCTGGGACGGAACGGACGCGACCGGAGCGTCGTTGGCGAACGGCTGCTACATCTACGTGATCTACGCGACGGACGGGACGAACGCCTTCACCGACAAGGGAAAGGTGTTCGTGAGCCGATAACATCGGAAACGACGGAGGAGGAGCCTCCCTGGCTCCTCCTCTGCACCGATCAGTGGCTGAGAAGGTGAGGAAGGAGGGGAGCGAGGAGATGTTGAAGAGACTGGCGGTACTGACGCTGGGCATCGTACTGGTCGCGTCCGTGGCGACGTTGGCGGACGGGATTGGGGCGTTCTCCGCGTTCAAGAATGGGATCGGAGCGCGGGCGCTGGCGATGGGGGGAGCGTTTGTGGCCGTGGCGGACGACGCGACGGCGGCGTGTTGGAATCCGGCGGGCCTGGCGCAGCTGGGCGACACGAGGCTGGCGGGGATGTCGACCGACCTGTACGGACTGGGGATCACGCACCAGTACGTCGGGGCGACGACGAGCTTCGCTAACCTGGGGATCGGATTGGCTTGGGAGCGGGCGGCGATTCCGAGCCAGGTGATCGATCCCGGCGGCGACCTCGGTGCATCGTTCACGTGGACGGAGCAGGCGATCGTCGGATCGCTGGCGACGAACGTGCTGGACATCGCGATGGCCGGAGCGAACGTGAAGTACTACCTGGCGGACAGCGGCCTGGGGGACTCGGCGAGTGGGTTCGGGTTCGACCTGGGGCTGCTGGTGAGCCTGGGGGACATGTTCGTGATCGGCGTGAACGCGATGGACCTGGCCGGCTCGAGCATCGAGTGGGACGGCGGAGCGACGG
>Ga0315545_1004226_pt1 | contig 11911 bp, 11 predicted proteins | sample SalMarSW160210MG_FD_203096 | JGI IMG/M metagenome (GOLD analysis project Ga0315545, IMG submission 203096) | Salt marsh sediment microbial communities from the Plum Island Ecosystem LTER, Massachusetts, United States - Salt Marsh Sediment SW1602-10 ... | reverse complement strand
CGGTGGTCGCCGTATCATTACAACCAAATTGCCTTATTATTACATGCTCATTTTCGGTGTTATATTAGTGGCTGCTATACTATTCCTGCCAGACGGGTTGGTAGGACTAGTACAAAGATTGCGGAGACGAAGGTCAGGAGGACAACATGCGGGTACTTGAAGCCGAAAAGGTAACCAAGTATTTCGGGGGGTTGGCCGCGGTATCCAACGTTGACTTCCATGTCGACCAGGGCGAAATTTTTGGCCTTATCGGCCCCAATGGAGCTGGCAAAACAACGCTGTTCAATCTCGTATCGGCCGCCCTCGTCCTTAAATCAGGGGTGATAAGGTTCAAAGGGGAAAGAATCAGCGGTTTAAAATCTTATCAGATATGCCGGAAGGGCGTAGCCCGGACATTCCAGTCGGTCAAAATCTTCGCCAATATTCCGGCCAGGGAGAACGTACTGCTGGGGGCGTTATTCGGTACGCCAACCACCATGTCGGCGGCCAATGCCGCTAAGGAAGCCGCCGAGTTACTGGATTTTGTCGAGTTGTCTAAAATGAGCGCGATGCCGGCCCGGGAACTGACTCTGGTTAATCAAAAGCGCCTTGAAGTAGCCACCGCGTTAGCCACCAAGCCCGAACTGCTGCTGCTTGACGAGCTGATGGCCGGTCTAACCCCTACGGAAACGGCCGAGGCTATGGAGTTGATAACCCGGATTAGGGATAAAGGCATTACCATCTTCATGATTGAACACGTCATGAAAGCAATTATGGGGGTATGTGACCGTATTATGGTGCTCCATCACGGCGAGAAGATTGCCGAAGGAACGCCGCAGGAGATTGCCACCAGCAAAAAAGTTATTGAGGTATATTTGGGAGAGTAGGCCCATGCTGGAAATCAATAATTTAAATACTTTTTACGGCAAAGCTCAGGCCCTGTGGGACATTTCCTTGAACATTGATAAAGCAGAAATAGTCGCCCTGGTTGGTGCCAACGGCGCCGGCAAAAGCACCCTGCTCAATACTATTTCCGGCGTGATACACCCAGCTTCAGGCAGTGTGGAGTTTCTGGACCAGAGGATAGACAACCTACCACCTCACGTCATTGTGGGACTGGGTATTTCACATATACCCGAGGGTAGAAAGCTGTTTACCGAGATGACTGTGAATGAGAACCTGGAGATGGGTGCCTATCCTTCCAGTGCCTGGAAGGTTAGAAAAGAAACTTCCGAGCAGATTTATCATGTCTTCCCCATACTAAGAGAGAGAGCCGGACAGTTGGCCAGGACATTGAGCGGCGGCGAACAGCAAATGCTGGCGATGGGCCGGGGCCTAATGTCAAGGCCTAAGCTCTGCATGTTTGATGAGCCATCTTACGGTCTGGCGCCGAGGATGCTGTTAGAAGTCTTCCAGGTCATAAAGTCCCTGCGTGAGCAGGGTATTACCGTACTGCTGATTGAGCAGAATGTTCCCCGCACCCTGGAGATAGCCGACCGGGCCTACGTATTGGAAAATGGCCGGATAGTTATGGAAGGCACCTGCGATAAGCTCCTTAAAGATGACTATATTAGGAAAGCCTATTTGGGGCTTTAGGACGGTAGCTTGACTGATATGATATGCCGTGGTAAAGCTAGTGGTGAGGCTTCTATCTCTTGAGCGTTAAGCTGAAAGATAACAAGGCACCATCCAAGGGGGCGGAATACGAAAGAAAGCAAAGGGACGACAAGGCTAAATAATATCGTTAACTAAACGAGACAGAAGCGTGAAATCAAAAACAAGGAGGGCAAAATGGGAGCTGTATATGGGTCATCACGGTTTGAATTTGATGAGGAGAATGACCTTAGTAACTACACCGTGTTTCTGGCTGACGTTGTCCATGGCACACCACCGTGGCGGCCACTCTTTTTTATAGAGAGCTGGGGCCGGTGGGCTTACCGCGCTGTCCAGCGGGGTGCTGAGCTTCTCTCTCTGCCCACCACCAGGGGTTGGGACGTAAGATTCATCGATGGCTACCCTTACCCCACGGTAATTGAGGCCTCGGAGCAGGAAGCCAAAGAGCGCGAGCCGGCATTCAGGGAGAGGATAAGACCTTATATTGAGGACTTTGACGGCGTCTGGGAAAAGCGCAAGGCTGACCTGATGAAAGCATATCAGGAGCTTAGAAAAAAGTACGGGCTGAAAAAGTATGAGGATATCAAGAAGCTGAGCAACATCGACCTCCTGGACCTCTTTGACGATTATATGCAGGTGGACAGGATGCAATGGGGTGTGCACATGGAGTTGATGGTGCCGGCATATTACCTCTTTGGCCTGTTTGACCAGATGTGCCGGGAGCTACTCGGATTTGGACATACTGACCCCCTATTTGCCAAGTTAATGGCTGGCTTTGATAGCATGTTGTTCCGCTTCAATGAAGAGATTTGGCGACTGGGTAACCGGGCAGCGGAGCTTGGGCTTGGCGAGCTTTTCTCCGCCACCGAGGATAGTGAGGAGCTACTCTCCAAGCTAGAAGATAGTGACGCTGGGAGGAAGTGGCTTAAGGAATACCGTGATTTTCTTGAGGTTCACGGCTGGCGGAACGAGCGTATGCTGGACTGGGCGACCCCGAACTGGCTGGAGAAGCCCAGCCTGGGCATACCGTTGATAAAGGTGGCATTAACTAGTAGAGGGGCTTACGCCATAGACAAGAGGAGGGAGCAAGCCATCAGGGAAAGGGAGGAGGCGGAAAAGGAGGTTCTGTCAAAGGTAGCCGAAGAACAGAGAGGCTGGTTCGGTGCCTTGATGGGGGCCGCTCAAAAAGCTGGTTACTTTAGTGAGGACCATACCTACTACTGCGACCTTTACTGCCAGGCCATGGGGAGATGGATAACCCGGGAAATTGGGCGGCGCTTTGCCGAGGCCGGTGTTATCGACGACCCTGAGGATGTCTATTTCGTGATTGCTGACGAGATAGAGAAGGCAATGATACCGATGGGGAAGGTAAAACTGCACCGCTGTGTCAACGCACGGAAGAAGGAATGGGAAGGATACCTTAAGCTCACTCCCAAGCCCTATTATGGTAAGATTGAGCTTGTGCAGGAAATGATGAGAAAAGACTCTACAATCTCTGTCTCCACTTCGGCACCTATCGTCAGGGAGGAGTTGAAGGCTGACCTCTATGGTGCTGCCTCAGCCCCGGGGGTGGTGGAGGGGGTCGCCCGCGTCATTATCACTGAGGACAAATTAGCCGAGATCCAACCGGGGGAGATCCTGGTGGCACCGGGAACGAGTGCGCCCTGGACCCCTGCTTTTGAGATAATCAAGGGTGTTGTCACCGATGGCGGCGGTGCCTTGTGTCATGCTGTAATCGTGGCCCGAGAGTATGGTATTCCTGCTGTTACCGGCTGTCTTGAGGCAACCAAGAAGCTCAAGACTGGCGACAGGGTAAGGGTTGATGGCGGCCTTGGAGTAGTCTATATATTGCGGAAAAAATGACCAGTCTGGTTACAGAGGAGTTGTGGTGAGCAAGGATGTGATTGTCCAAGCTGAGCCAGAGCCTATCGAAATAGATGTCTTAAAGACCGCGGTCCTCGTAGTAGATATGCAGAATGCTTTTGTGCACAGAGGTGGTTATCTGGATTTGGCTGGCTTCGACATTTCAGCTACTGAAAAAATCATCGAGCCTTGCAAGGAGATAGTCTATACAGCACGGGAAAAGGGAAGCAAGATAATATATTTGCAGATGGGTTACAGCCCTGACTTGTCCGACAGTGGAGGTCCGAACTCCCCAGCCTGGCATAAATCGCAAGGGTTAGCCTTGATACGCCAACGCCCCGAATTGAAAGACAAGCTTTATATTTATGGTACCTGGGGAGCTAATATCATAGAGGAATTGGAACCACAGCAAGGTGATATAGTTATTCGGAAGCAAAAGCATGACGGGTTCATTGGAACGAATCTAGACATCGTTTTGAGGACTTACTGCATAAAGTACCTGCTATTTACAGGAACGGCTACCAACATTTGTGTCGAGTCTACGCTTAGACATGCCTTCTCCTTGCAATACTTCCCAATTCTCGTTTCTGATGCTGTAAGTCAAATGGGCCCTAGCTCAACCCAAGAAGCAACCATTTTCAACGTCCAGTCTACCTTTGGCTGGGTAACAACCACTAAAGAGCTTTTGAATGCTATAAGGGTCATAGAGAGTCCCTAGCTGAAGATGACCGTTACAAGAGCAGAGGAGGTATATTGTGTCTAAGAAGTGGGTACTCTGGCTTGAGGAGTTAGGACAAGAGCACAACGACTTAGTGGGCAAGAAGTGCGCTAACTTGGGTGAGATGACCAAGATGAGGTTAAGAGTCCCCCCTGGATTTGCCCTCTCTGTCGAAGCTTATAAGGATTTTATGAGTATGACAGGTGCTGTTTATGAGATAGAGAAATACTTGACTAAGTTTGGCCCCAAAGACCTAAAGCAATTTAACGAGTCAAGTGTTGATATACGCCAAATTGTACAGTCGAAAGTTATGCCTAGGGAGATGGAGGAAACAATAGTCTCATACTATAAGGAACTATGCCGGAGGTGCAATACTGCCGAAGTTGCTGTGTCAACACGTTCGGCTGGGACAGTAAGTCACCCTGGGCAATATGAGACTTACCTTAATGTAATAGGGGATTCAGATCTGGTAGATAAAATTAAAAAGGTGTGGTCAAGCACGTTTAACCCTCGGTCTCTAGCTTTTCGAAGCCGGAAGGGGGTGCCATTGGAGAGCGACCCTATCGGTGTAGCTGTACTGAAGATGGTTAACGCTCGTGCTGCGGGAATTATTTTCACTGCTGATCCTAACACTGGTGATACTGCTAGGATGATGATCGAGGCTAACTGGGGATTAGGGGAAAGTGTGGTGAGTGGTGAATCGATGCCCGACGTTTACGTCTTGGATAAGGAGAGTCTGGAAATACGTGAAAAGAAACTGGGGCTGAAGTCCAGATATGTAACCTTCAAAGAAGTAGGGGTGGCTGAGGAGGAGACGCCGCCAGACAAGAGCTCTAATTTATGTTTGAGCGACGAGGAGGCAAGGGAAGTAGGAAGATTTGGCAAGATATTAGAGGAGCACTTGGGCGTACCCCAGGATGCGGAATGGGCCATAGACCAAGACCTACCATTCCCTGAAAGTGTCATCCTGTTACAGACTCGTGCCGAGGTTATAGCACAGAGAAAGAGTCCCGTTGACCAAATTGTGGACTTAATGTTGAGCCGGTTCTCAAGGGGGGCAGGATTTGAAGGGGGTAAGATGTAACCGCTCTCTCCTTTATCACTTATTCGGGTTCAATGATTCATTACTGGGGGCACAGGCGGGTTCGGTAATAAAATAGTCCGACTGGTATTGCCAAGCCTAAGTGTTTGTAGTATTATCTGGGTTGGTCAGGTATAAACAAAAATTATAAATTTAAAGGAGGGATAAATGTTAGACCAGACCAGTCAGTGGTACAAGTTGCAGTACCCGGAGTGTTTCGTTAATGAAGAGCAACGAATGATACAAAAGGTGTTTGCTGATTTTACCGACAAGGAGATTATGCCGGTTCGTGACCAGATTGACGATGATGTCACCCATGAAAAAGTAATTAATCCCATCCTTAAGAAATTGCAGGTAGACCTTGGCTGCCAGAAAAACCTGATACCGAAAGATCATGGCGGAAACGAATTGCTATCTATGGTTGCCGGTGCCCTGAAGCAAGAGCAGATTACTCGCGGCGATTATGGTATAGATCTCCATAGCGCCGTTACCGACTGGTGTTTGGCACCGGCTACCATAGCCTATTTATTATTACCCGATGCAAAAGCAAAAGCGTGGGGGAAAGCGGTGCTTGATGAATTTGCCCCCATGTTCGTGGGTAATGAGCTGCGTGCTGGCTGCTTTAACATGAGTGAAGTAGAGTCTGCCGTTGATATTGAGAATCATCTGAATGAGGGCAGATTAGTACGGACGACAGCTAAACTTGAGGGTAACGAATGGGTAATAAACGGCAATAAGCATTGGGCAAGTAATAGTGGCATAGCTGACCTCAATTGTGTAGTGTGTAATATTAACCCGAAGCAAGGGATAGATACCTTTACTTTGGTTTATGTTCCCGAACCATGGCCCGGGGTTTCCCATGGCAAATTTGAGGTCAAGTGCGGCGTTAACGCTGACCGGAATACCTCCACTTTCTTCGATAATGTAAGGGTGCCTAAGGAGTGGGGACTGCAGGGACCTGTAGCCTGGGATTTATTTCTGACTAACATGGTCTCAGTATTTCCTCAAAATATGGCGAACGCCATTGGTTTGATGCAAGGAGCATTTGATGTCCTTGTTGATTATACGGGACAGAGGGTGGTAGGTGGTAGACCAATCAACCAGCACCTTTCTACGGCTGTGTTTTTGGGCGAGATGGCCTCGGTAATATCTGTGGCCAGAGCCGCTTGTTTGGAAACAAATTATGAATTGGACCATATGGATATCTATGGCTCATGGATTACAGATAGTATGGTGGCTAAGGCACGCGCTGGGCTTACATTCGCTGCCAGAGCTGCCTCGGAGCTTATCTTGAGAGGGATGGAATTCATGGGTTCCTCTGGTTATGTCCGTGAAAACCACTACGAGAAGTATTATCGTGATGCTGCCTGTGCCAAACTAGTTTTAGGCGGAGTACAGCTGGGTTACTTCTCCGTAAGCCGGCAATTTTATGACCTGGACTTCTCTTCATTTGGCCCGGGAAAACTGGAAAAGCCAGCCTGAGGCCTGCAGGCGTCTTACCCTGATAAAGCAAACCCCCCTGAGGCAAATAGCCCAGGGGGGTCGCCTTTTTATGACCTCTTTTAGGGCCAGAGCACTTTAGCCACGTCTTCCAGGCCCAGTTCCAATAGTTTCTTTTTACTGGGCTTGGCTGTCTTGAGGTCCCAGTCCATGGCCGTCAGGTACTCTCTGGCCATGGTGTCCTCGTCAACGGTTATCCCGGCCAGGGGGCCCTCTTTATGCGGTGGTTTGCCCAGTACCCTGTCGGGGACCTTGAACTGTAGCGGGTTTAACCCTTCGCGGATATTGAAAGCCTGCCTAAGGTTGGAGATTCTCTCCCCGGTCTTGAGCAACTCGTCATTGGTTACGTTCCAGCCGGTAACCGCATTCATGAATTCAGCGACAGGGTCAATGTTGGGAAAAGCCCAGTACACGAAGAGGCACATCCCGGCACAAACCAGGGCATGGTTGAAGTTGCTACCTATCCTGTGAGCTTCGCCTCGGCCGGCAAAGGACTTATGGTCGAATTTGGGCAGCAGCCCGGCGGGATGCCCCGGTGCCGTCGATAGTTCCGAGCCGGTGAAATGGCGACCCGGGGTGGGGTCCAGCCGGTAGTTCGTTATGTAATGGAACGTATTCTTCGGGTCATGCGCCGGAAGCTCTTCCCCCCCAATATGCATGGCGTACTGGTCGGCACCCTTACCAATCTTCTCTGCGGCCACCTTTACTCCATCGGCTAGCACGGCACCGAGACCTTGCCTCTTGACTAGTTTTTCGGTCATGGCAACGATGGATTTATGATTGCCCCAGGTCATTTCGATGCCATCGGTGTCTTTCTTGGTAATAAGCCCCTTCTCAAAACATTCAATAGCAAAGGCGATGGTAGCCCCAGCCGAGATGGTGTCAACCCCATAGCGGTCGCAGATATCGCCTGCCTTGATTATCGATTCGATGTTGTTATTGAGACAGTTGGTGCCAAACATAGCGATTGTCTCATATTCAGGCCTGCGTGAACCGGCCTCATATTTATACTCTTCGGTTCCCTCCTTCGTAAACCCTCCACAGCCGATGGGGCACAGATAGCAGGCAAACCTCTTCGACCGGCGCCCAATCACAGCGTCGGCTCCGATGGGTTCGGGGGTGGGGAAGTCAATAACCCCCACTCCCCCCCAGTTTTTGACCGGCGACCTACCGTCCTTGGCGTCTATAACGGTGAGGAACGGCGTGCCTATCGGCTTTAAGAAGGCAATATGCCCTCCCAGTTCACCCAGGCACTTCTTTCTTAGCTCCTCGGTCCTTTCTTCATCGGCGACAGGAACCTTCATTCTGCCCTTGACCGCCACTGCCTTAAGCCTCTTTGACCCCATCACCGCCCCCAGACCGGAACGACCTGCCGTTCGGCCCCTGTGCATAACCGCCGCGATGCGTGAGAGGTTCTCCCCCGACGGGCCAATACAGGCGACTTCAGTGCTCTTGCCCAATTCAGACTTGAGTATGTCCTGGGTCTGGTAAGTATCCTTACCCCACAGGTGGGCGGCATCTCTCAGCTCGGCTTTGCCATTGTTGATAAAGAGGTAGACCGGCTTTTTTGATATGCCAGTAAAGAAAACGGCATCGTAGCCGGCGAACTTCAGGTGAGCACCGAAGTAGCCACCTGAATTGCCATCACCCCAGCCCCCGGTGAGCGGTGATTTCCCCACCACGGTGAACCTGGTACCGGAAAGTGCCTGGGTGCCGGTAAAGGGGCCGGTGAGAATGCCAAAGATATTATCCGGGCCCAGGGGGTCAACCCCCGCCTTCTGCCGGCTGAAGAGGATTCTAGCGCCCAGCCCGTAGCCCCCAATGAACTGGCGGCTAAGCTTTTCGTCGAGCGCCTCATCCTTTAGCTCATTTTTGGAAAGATCCACAAACAGAATCTTCCCCATGTAGCCTCTTGCCATATTTTCACCCCCTCCTTTATTTTAATCAGTAACCCTAGATCGAGATTGCCATATTAGTTATCGCGGTTATTTTACGCTTCTACCTGCTGAGAGTCAAGAGTTCCGGCGAAGTTGGAATAGCTCCTGCTGCCTTTCTGACTAGACTCCCTATCAAAGGCAATCGAGTCCATTTGGCCTGAAAAATGTAATATCTGAAGAACAATTCGCGATATCTGCTGTATATCCTCAGGGAATGATGTATGAAATCCCTCTGTCTGTCTAATTATACACGATTCTTCTTGGCGGTCAGCACATGGACCCGAGTTCGGTGAGCCACGCCTTTACACGGATCCTCCGGCAGGCGGGACTGCCCCACATATGCTTCCATGACCTGAGACACACCCATGCCATACTGATGCTCCAGGCCGGTATCCATCCCAAGGTGGTCAGCGAGACGGTTAAGCGAGAAAATACTTGGCTGGTACTCTCTACTTATGAGGTTATGAAGCATTCCCGGGCTGAGGCACTCGCTGAATTTGGAGAAACGGAGGAAGCGGAGGAAGAGATTCAATTCATAGAATAGGAGAGTTAAAAGCTGTAAGCGCTAACCTGGTTGATACGTATAACACTAGAGCCTTTCAAAAGCTTTGCCCCCGGCCGTGGACTGTTTAGAAAGCTAGCTGTCCGACTTCCGTTAAAACACAACAAGCTCTGTGCGCTGATTTTTTTATTTTTTGCTGCCCTTTTAGATTAAACTGCGAAACAAAACAAAGCGTGACAAACTTGTGAAAAGGTCACAGCCCCCAGCACGTTGTCACTGGCGTCTCCTTGGAAGGCGCAACGTGAATCGCATTTTCAGGGCAATCGATTTCACAGATGGCGCATAAGCTGCAATCCTCGGGATATCGCACCACAGCTTTGTTGAGGTCCTCGTCCATCCTGATCACATCCATAGGGCAACTATCTACACATGTTCCACAACCGGTACACAAGTTCTCGTCAATATATTCAATGGACATAATGCCCACCTCCTTTTTCAAACAGTAGCCAATCTTCTTGCCGTTGTTACCATCCCAAAGGCTTAGTCCTCCCCGGCAAACCTCATCGGATACCTCTCCCTATAAGGTGTTGAGAGGTCGGGCCACCACTTTTCGGGAAGAGGCTCCTTTAAAAGCTCTATAGCGCCTTCTTTATCTCTGACGGTCACATCCGCCAGCCAATCCGGGTCATTTCTCCTGGGATAATCCTCTCTGTAGTGGATGCCTCTGCTCTCAGTTCGGAAAAGCGAGCTTCTCAGCATCAGCTCAACACTGAGAACCCTGTTCCTGGTTTCATGCGCAAGCCTCAGCTCGTGCACATCCTTGGCGACCAATTTAGGCACGATGTGATTCTTCAGAAACTCAGCCATTGTTAATGCCGCCTCCAGTCGATCCCCGTGTTTCACCAGCAGGATATAATATGGCATCATAAGGTTATAAAGCTGCTGCTCTACCCAACGCGGGGAAAAGCCGCCTACCCGGTTTATCGGCGCATAGATACCCTCTTTTATCTTCTCCACCTCTTTTTTGTCCATTGGCATCCCTTTGGCTTTTGACGCGTATTGTGCGGCGGCCCGTCCAGCCCTGGTACCCGTCACCGACGCATTACGCAAACCAAAACCGAAGGCAGGGTAGGAAGCACCGAGAGCCTTCGACTGGTAGACATCGCCGGCGGCATAAAGTCCCGGAACATCGGTGGCACAATCCGTACCGGTGGATGATATACCGGTCCCGCCGCCGAAGATATGATGTCCCGGTGCGCTTTCAAGTCTCAATGCCCCTGTAAACAGACCACCTTTGGTCAGGTCTATGCCCACTCGTTCGAGCCGGAATTCGGTTTTCGAATCCTTAATATCCCGCAACGTCGCTTCAAGAGCTTCTGGCCTCGCCGCATCAAGATTCCAGATTATCGGCCCCCGACCTTCGTGAACCGCATTTGCAGCAGTAAGTCTGTTCGTTTCGTAGCCTTCTGCGTCCACGTAACACCAGGTAAATGAGATAGCAGGGCCATACGAAACCCACAAAGGATACTGAGCAGGTATCGTATTGTAGGTTCTTCCTCGGAGGTCTATCCTGGTCTGTTCATTCTTTTCAGCTACGAAGGCCGCAGCGCCGACATTCGAGAATTCTTTGCCTCCTATTCTTGCACCAGATCTATACGCCATTACTTCCCCATCATATGACAGATGGCCAACAGGCCCCATTGCCCCCGGTACGTCCCTGAATGTTCCGTTTCCGGTGCTCATAACCGTGGCTTTTGCCCTGAAGTTGTAAAAATCACCCGTCCTTGTGTGAAACCCGATGGCGCCCGTAACCATCCCATCCTGTTTGATAAGATCGGTGATCATGATTCTATCCATAATCTTTACACCGACTTTTGAGGCCTGACGTCTCAGGGCCGGGAGAAATGTCCACCCACGCCCCAAGAAACAACATTCGAGGGGCCCGAAAGGTATGGGGCTCCCAAATCGAAGCGTACTACCATCTTCTTTTTCTTTGGGTTTGATTCCCCATGCCATCAAGTCCTTGTAACGCTCACGTGATTCCCGAATGGTTATCTCTGTCCATTCCGGGTTATTCAAATACTCGCTGACTCTGCTGACCTGGGTCATCCAGGCATTTAAGTCATGTCCCCATTCAGGGTTGAAAACGGAATAGTCGCCCTCGGCATAGGCTGTAGAGCCGGACCTGCTGACATAGTTCTTATCCACAAGGGTTACATCTACTCCCTCTTCTCTGGCCTTGATTGCGGCGAAGAGACCTGCCATACCTCCACCAATCACCAGAACATCAGTTTCAGATATGTTTTCCGATGACACTGCGAAACCTCCTTAAAATGTGTTTTCGAGAATCCTGCCTTGTGTAAGTAGGCTTAAAAACTTAAAAACTGTGCCTCCTGACGGGAATTTCTGTCTGAGATATCCTGCCACTGCTTACCAGCAATTGGTACACAATTGTATGTTCTTCCTGTTCCCCGCCGAGTTCTATGGATATTTCCGCTCCCAAGTAGAGTATGTCGTGTATCGGGTCAGTCGTTTCCGGACAAATCGATGGTACCAAAATGCTACAATCTCCCTCAGTTCTTGTCAAGTCCTTGCCTCTATTCACCTCCCTTCGTCCGGCGGCTGCTTCCCTTAATTTCGTCTTATCGGTGGCAACCTGATATCTTCAATATGCTACAGACCCAGAACCTCGACCAGTCCGTTAACTTCTTTCTCAG
>Ga0315545_1004224_pt1 | contig 11913 bp, 10 predicted proteins | sample SalMarSW160210MG_FD_203096 | JGI IMG/M metagenome (GOLD analysis project Ga0315545, IMG submission 203096) | Salt marsh sediment microbial communities from the Plum Island Ecosystem LTER, Massachusetts, United States - Salt Marsh Sediment SW1602-10 ... | reverse complement strand
TTCTTCCGGGTAAGGCCGCTAGAGGTAAATAGTAATATTTATCCCAGATGGATGACTACTGGTAGCTGTGACAGGTTCACAGTTACTACAGAACCCGGCTTACAGGCTAACTCCAACTATTTTTATGCTATAAGCCAGTTAAATAGGGTATATTTCTTAGGTAATACTTAAATTTTCACACTGTATTAGCTTACTTTTATAGTTACTATTATACAAGTGAACTGTATTAATTCAATTTATTTTTTCTATTTAGTACAAGAATTATTTAGCAAATAAAAATAACTAAAGATAAGAATCAAGCTACTTTGGAGTATATATAATTTTTTGGTAAGTGAACAAACCATAAGAACCCTCATAATACTTGAATAATGACCTAAGAACTGAGCTAAAGATTAGATAAGGTCAAATATTATAAATTTTGAAGTAAAATAGTATACTAAAAACAAGGTTTAAAATTTTATAAATCTGGATATTTATTATGGAGAAGGAAATAACAAGACTAAATGAAATAATCGACTTGATTGTTCGTAATTTAGGAGGAAATAATAATGTAATAATATTTTCAAATATGTTGAGTCTTATAGTCACATTATTACTAGTAATTGTTACAGCACTTTATGTTATTTTCATCTATAGAAGCAATATTTTCTCTGAAAAATATGCAAAATTCAAAGTCACAGACGACTTGGGTAAAGAGAGTGAACATGAAATAGCTAAAGCAATAAATTTTGTAGAAAACTATTATACTATAGAAATGCTAATGGATTATGAACAAACTGATATGACAGAAGAAGAACGTCAAGAATTTATTAAAAAAAATTGGGATGAGTTTAGTATACAGATTAATATAATCTATAATTATTTTGATAGAGTGTATCTTAATTATAAGTATAATAAAATTGACAGAAAAATATTTTTTGAACAGTTAGCACAATTCATTATTAATTATAAGAACTCACATCATGATTTAATAATTGAAAAATATCAATATTTGGTTGGAAATAGAAAGAATTTTTTACAATTATGTAAAATATGTAAGAATTATCAAAAAAGAATAAATAGATTTAATAAGAATAAAAGTAGTACTTTAAAATAATTCTATTAATTCTTTATCGTAAAGGATAGGTAAAAAAATGAATGAATTTTTGAGTTTTTTTGAAAACAATGCAGTTTCAATAACAATAATAATTTCAATAATTTCATTATCTGGTGGTTTGTTTAAATTCTGGCAATATATCGATGTTAGAAAAAAAGAATTGAAGCAAAAAAGATTTGAAAATTATCATTTACTAATTAAAAGATTAGCCGCTCCACAAGAGCAAGGTGAGTGGTATTTAGATATTTAGATAGCTGCTGCTTTTGAGTTGAGAAATTATCCAGAATATAAAGAAGTTACAAAAGCCATTTTTATAGGTTGGATAACTAGTAAAAAGAAATATCCTAAAATTATTAATATAATGAAAAATACTCTAAAAGAACTTAAAGTACCACAGAAAGAGTTAAATAATGATTGATTGGTCAGAAACTTGGATGATGCTTACTGCTATAGGAACTTGGATTATGGCTGTGGCTGTAGGTATAGCCTCGTATTTTGCATTCAGAAATTGGAATAAGTCAATAAAAAAGGACAAGCAAGATATAGTTGGTAAACTCTTTACAGAGTTCAGCACTAATTCAGAAATATCAACTGGTATAAAATACTTTAGCAATTTAATAGCAGATGGTGTAGTAGGTGGTGAAGCTTTTAAAAGCAATGCTGAAGAAATAATAAGCTTCTTTGCAAAATTAGGTAAATTATTAAAAGAAGATATAATTTCAATAGAAGATATTATGATATATTTTTATAACAGTCTGTTCTATGAGAAGAAGATGTTAAATATTATTGATAATTTAGGGTCTTTAGTTCCTGAAATGCCAGAATATTATATAGCAAATTTTAATTATCTAATGAACAGAATATCAGATTTATATAATATAGAAAGTTATAAAAATATTATAAATAAGAAATTTTCTCCAAGTGGTGAAATCTCTTTTTCACCCTCTGCATCGCCATCTCCAGAAGATGATTAAAAAATGAATTAAAAATTGAAATAAGATAAAAAAAATTACAAGTGCTTTTTAATAAATAATATTAAAAATAGGAGAATATTATGGTTTTGTGCATTTCAAAAAATTATGATACTGATGATTTTCCTGAATACCCGAATCTTACACTTGAGCATAAAATAGATATATTTGAAGATAGAGTATTAGGCTGGCATTTAGAAATAGCCGAGTACATGATAATAATAAACGAAGATAAAATCTGTAATAGATATTCTAAAATAATGCAACATAATGGTTTTGCAGTCCTATCGGTTATATTTAACTATTTTGAAATGATAGCAAAATATAAAGATCCAAATATCAAGGGGTCGAAGAGATTATTTCGTTTAGGTTTTGAAGATGTATATCCGAAATATAAAAATACTGAATGTGCTAAGATTATTTATAAAGAAGGACGTAATGCAATGTATCATGCTGGTATTACTGGAAAAGGAATTACTATATGTGGAGGATTTAAAAAATCTATTGAGTATAATGATAATAATAAGCAAATTGGTATTAACCCACATATAATGGTGAGGGAATTAAAAAAACATTTTTTAATGTATATCTCTAAACTAAGAAAATCTAAGCCAGGTAATTCAATAATTAAAAAATTTGAAAAAGCATTTTCGAAATTCTAAATTATATATTTTTTCAATATTAAATATTGAAAAGTATTATGGGGTAAAAAATAATATGATTGGAAATAATAAAGCTTTTTTTAAGGATTTAATAAATGAGGCTAAGAAAATTTTAAAAAGAAGCAATTGGGATGGAAAGCAATATAAAAATAACTCTAGTTCTCCAAGTAGTGAGGAATATTCTAGTTTGATTTATAGAGGGATGGATATTATTTTAAAGTCCTTCAATAAAGACAGTCAATATTATAAGGGGTTAGATAATATTGTATCAGATGAGAATAAATCAGTTGATCCTTACTATTATGCATATTGTTTTGGAATTATAGAAGGTGCATATAAAGCGTATTTAAAATTCATACCAGAGAGGAGTGCATCTCCTGAAGAAGCAAGAAGTCACATGAAAGGGAAGATTGAACTACTTAAGAAAGCATCTGAACATATTCATTATGAAATTAATAAAATCTTTGAAATGTATAAATTTTTTAAAGAAAAAAAGGATGATTTTGGACCAGATGGACAGATAAAAATTGAAAATTTTTTACTACACTCCCGAAATTTATTGGAATTTTTTTATCCAAATAAAACGATTTTTAAAGATACTATGTGTGTTTATGATTTTTTAGATAATTTTAAAGAATTTGATAATAAAAAGGCTACAGAAGAAGAGTTAGAACTTGATAAAGTAAAAGATGACATAAATAAGTTTTTATCTCATATAACATATTCAAGATGTGAAATAGATTTTAAAAACCATCAAATAACCAATATTATGAAAGGAATATTTAAAACAATTAAAGCTTTTTATGAAGTTTTGCCTACCGAGTATAAGGATTGGGATTATACAAAAGAAATAAATAATTTGGTTAAGAAATATGAGAATAAATATATAATGGAAGCCTTGTCAAAAAAAGATAACATATCTGGTTCAACATCATCAGACTCAGGAGTATCTGGATCAAGACCTCGTGAATTATCTTAATATAATAAAGTTATTAATAGTTTAAAAATTATTAAAGGACATAAATAATTTAAGAAAAAAACAATATTTTTATGCATTTTAAAATTATATTATTATTAACTGTGCGAGATGATAATAGTATAATGTAGTAGAATCAAGTATTATTTATATTTAATAATTTATTTCTGTACGCAAATAGTTGTAAAATTGTTATAAGAATATAAAAAAAGGATAAAAATTATGAAAAGAATAAAATCTATCAATATACAAAATTCTACTTTTTTTGAAGATTCTATAAGAATAAATTTTTCTAGTAAATTAAATTGTATTATGGGAGGAAGAGGAACAGGAAAATCTACAATCCTTCATATGATATTATCGACAATTAATAGTAATGCAGAATTTGATAAGACAACTTTTAGTATTCTTAAGAATAATTTAGGAGATGGTAAAATAACTATTGATATAGAAGACCAATATGGAAAGAATTATGAAATAGTCAAGACCTTTAATGAAGATCCACAAACATATTTACTTCCGACAAAGACATTTTGCCCTATAGAAAATATTGAAAATGATATTGAGTGTGACATATATAAGGCAGCGGCGATAGAAGAGATAGGAATGAATGGGAGAAGTAGGCTGGCACTAATTGATAAGATGTTAGGAGAAGAAGTTAAATTATTGGAAGGTAAAATAAGAGAGAAACAAACAGAGTTAGATGACAATGCACATTTTCTAAAAAATGAAAATTCTAAAGTTAAACAATTAGAAGAAAGAATTAAAGATTATGAAAGTGCAGAATCTGACTTTGAAAATCATAAAAAAGAGCAACCAGAAGATATTATAACTAAAGAAAAGGAACAATTTGAAGCAGCTGATAAGGATGAAAAGTTAAGGTTTGCTGAAAAAAGATTTGTTGAAGATATATATGGTGAGATTAAAGATTTTATAGAGAGCGCTGAAGAACAAATCATGAAAATAAATAACCTTATTAATGTTGGAAATATAGAATTTTCAAATAAAAATAATGAACTAATGAATTCATTTATTGAAGATATAAAAAATCAAGGTGAAAAAATAATAAAAATTATCCAGGATAGTCGTGTTATTGCAGAAGATATTTCTAAGAAAACCGAACAATTTATTGAAAAACTCACTAAAGTACATCAAGAACAACAGAATGATTTTATTAAGTTGAAACAAAAATTTGAAAAACATAAATTATATTATTCTCAATATAATAAGCTTTCTAAAAGGGTAGATGAAAAAAAAGTATTACAAAAAGAATTAAAGACAATTAAAGATAATCAAAGTAAATTACAGAAGACACGAGTTAAATTAATTAATGAACTAAATGAAAACAAAAAGTTATTATTTGATAAAAGAAGTGAAAAAATTCAAAGTTTAAATGAAAAATTTGATGGTGTAATAAAGATAATTCTTATCTATGGTGGGATAACTAATAAATACGAAGAAGTTCTACAAAAAGCATTCCGTGGATCAAATATGCGATATAACGTTATAATTCCCAATATAGTAATGAACTTTACTCCTGATAAATTCGCACAAATAATTCATACAAAAGATTCTAATTCTTTAAAGAATATATTGGGTATAAATAAAGAAAGATTAGATGCTATATTTAGTCTTCTTTATGAGTCAGAAGCTCTATATGAAATTGAAAAAATATATTGCCCTGATCTACCAGAATTTTTGTTAAAAATAGATAGACGAGATAAAGGAGATATTAAAAGAGAAGATTTTAAAAGAACTGAAGAGCTTTCAACTGGACAAAGATGTACTACAATTCTTCCTATAATTTTTGCAATTTCAAAGAATCCTTTATTAATTGACCAGCCTGAAGACAATCTAGATAATAAATATATAACGGAGACAATCCATAAAATTATTAGAGAAGAAAAACAATCACGTCAATTAATTTTTATAACACATAATCCAAACATACCTGTATTATCAGATTCGGAACATAACATATTTTTAATTTATTCTAATAAAAAAGCAAAAGTGGAAAAGGAAGGTAATGTAGAATCAGTAAAAGGTCATATTCTTAATCTCCTAGAAGGAGGCAAAGAAGCATTTAATACTAGAAGAAAAATTTACGGTATTTAAAATAATCATGAAGAAAAAAATTGAAGCAATAATAAAGAAGTGTGATGAATTTTTTAAAAATCCTCATTATCCTTTTGAATTAATACAGGAAATTATTTCTGAAGTTCAAGGTTTACCAATCTCTGAAAGAAGCCAATTTATTAAAATTTATAAAAAGATTGGACAGGAATTATTTATAAGAGGAATAGGTGTTAATAATTATAATTTAAATGCTTTTTTACAAGATATAGAAGATTGGAAAAAGGGTAAAAAACAAGAAAAAAAGAGAGAGAAAAAATCGGATATTGAAGAAAAACTTTCTTTATTTATTGATTGTTTATTAAAAGTATTAAATTACTTGAGACGCTATATTATTTTAAAGGTTGGAAATAATTCTAAATATACAACAAAAATTTATCTTCTATATGATTGGTATTCTTATAAGCCTTTTTTAAATAATATAAAAAATGAATTAGAATCTAATTGTGAAAAACTTGAAATTAAAGAATTTAAAAGAAGATTAAAAGAAGAAAAAAATTTTAAAGAAAATAATTTCATTTTGTTACTAACATTTTCATCTGGTAGTAAATCAGAAGAAGAAGGACTAGATTTAATAGATGAACTAGATGGTTTTTTTAAAAATGAAATATGGCAGATCAATATTTCTGAAAATGGGGAGAGAAAATTAAAAAGAATTACAGACTTAGAAGAAATAAAGAGTGAGATTACTTATTTGGTTGGTACAGATTTATCAAATAAACAGCTTTCACCAGACAAAGAAAAAATTATTAAAAAATTATTTAAAGGTGAGGGGTGTCATACAATTGAATATAGCAAGATTAATGAAGGTTTTAGTGGCTCATATATTTATGAGGTTCAGCCATTTAAACAATCTGGGAGTGGTACGAAGTATGTAATAAAGATAAACAATATTAATAATGATAAATTAAAGAATGAAAGTAGAAATTTTCGGCAACATGTAAAAAGTTTAGATATTGGATATGATATTGAAGAAGAAAAAACAGAAAAACTTAGGGCTATTAAATATAAGTATGCTTCTAGGGATGGTTACACACCATCAATAGCACTTGCACAAAAATTAGAAAAAACCGGTGATTGGTTATCCTTAATTAAAAATTTATTTGAAATTACACTTTTTAAGAAATGGGATATTAGTAAAGAAAAAGTTAATGATATCCCTAATAATTATTATGAAAAATACATAGACATTGAAAAAATTATTAAAGAAATTTGCGCAATCGAGAATTCCAAAGAATCAGAAATTGAAAAAGGAAAGTTGATAGTTAATTTAAAAAAGATACTATCTTACAAAATACCCCTATATCTGAAGACTTGTCATGGCGATTTACATACACAAAATATTTATATTGATGAAAATAATAATATATTTTTAATTGATTTTGGGGACACAAATAAACATCATGCTATTATTGATCATGTAACTTTGGAATGTTCTATTAAGTTCAGACATATACCAAAATATGTATCAATTGAGGAATTAGAAAGAATAGAAAAAAAATTTTTAGAGATAGAATCTTTTAGTCCGAGTTTTGATCTAAATTTTATTGAAAGAAATGATTTAAAATCATATTTCCGGCTGATAAATAATATTAGGGCATTAGCAGAGCATTATATTTTTAATAAAACCTCAAAAATAGATTATTTAATATCCCTTTTCATGATAACTTTTCGTCAGATTAGATATAGAAGCTTGAATCAATTATATGCTTTAAACTCCGCTAAGATTTTAAGTGAAAAGATTATAAAAGAATTAAAATTGTAAAGTAATTTATTAAAATAAAAAGTTAAATTATCGTAAAAATTCTATCTGGAATTATATTTGTTTATTATTACCAGAGGCTTCATGTAAAAATTAAAAAATATCGTGTCGCTAAGTGCATATTACAGTAAGAATATTAGAAACTAAATCTTTAGACTAGAAAGAGAAAAAATGAAAATTCCTTCATCAAGAGAATTAAACAATGCCTTGAAGCGTTTTGAGATTCTCCTTGGAAAGCCTTCATCCGAAGAAGAGGATTTTCAAAAACTATTCAAGGAGTGTCCCTATATTCTTTCATGTGCATTACCCCTTAAAATAGAGCCTAGTGAGATTCACTCTCTTGGAAGACCTGGCATAAGTGAACCAGATTTTATTTTTTACCCCAAGAATATGACTCCAGTACCTTCTTTTGGAGTTATTGAATTAAAAAAACCTAAAACAAAACTAATCACTTCACCAAGGAAAGACCTTATAATTTTGTCACGTGATGCGGCAACAGCACTTGCTCAAGCACAAAATTATTCTAAAAAACTAAAAAGAGAAATGTCATCATTCTTTAGAACCTCTCTTATTATTGGAAATAAAAATTATATTTTCGTCATTGCTGGCTTGACAGAAGAATTAACTGCAAAATCAGGAAACCTCTTTTTAGAACTAGATGAATTAGTTCCACCAGGTTGCCAAATTATACCCTACGACACCCTATTCAAAAGATTTGCATCAAGTTTTAAACCAATTACTATGGTCTTAAAACCTATGAATAAATCAATTACAAAATCCCTGAAAGAATTAGTAGATTTAATTATAAAAGGTAAGAAATACAATATGGATTTAAATGATGATAATATGGCATTTTGGATTCAAATTGAGAACGAATGGCGTAAGGGTAACTTTATCGGAACTAAATACATTGGGTCTGAATATTCTAAAAGAATAATAGATAGAAAATATTGGTGTATAATAGGTACAAATATATTAGCAACTGAATCACCAAATAATTATATTTTTGAAAATCATGTTCAAACTTTAATAAATAAAATAAAAAAATCAGCAGAAATGCATGAAATATTGGATAATATAAATAATAATGGTCTAGGGCTGAATCAATTGAAAAGACTTTTATCTTCAAAACAATCTAATATCCTTGCTGAAGCAGTCGATAGGTGTAAAAGAAAGGGATTTAAAGCAACATATCTCTACCCTCTTAATGAAGATGTTGAATTTCTAGAGAAACTTGGAGTAGTTAGATTAATTAATGTTGATTCAGGAGAATTATACTTTTCTTTAGACCCTCTTGTATTTGAGATCTTCAAAGAATAACATATATTTATTTTTAGAATCTCAGTAAAATATAACTTCTACGAGGGTCTCCTTAAAACCAGCCCAATTAAAATATTAATAATCCGGCTTACAGGCTAACTCCAACAATTTTTTATGCTATAAGACAGTTAAATAGGACATATTTCTTACGAGAACTTTACAGTTTTTACACTGTACAAGTTTAAATTATATATACTCAATTATATAGGGGATAAGTTAATTTTCAATTTATTTTTCTATTTAGTACAAGAATTATATGAGATTATATTTTTTAATTGGTAAATATCTATGATACAATTTAAAAACAAACTGTTATTAAGAGGTTAGCTTAACTAATAGAGAGAGGTACGAAATAATCCTCAAGATCCTTTAAGGAATGAAATTTTCATTATAATTAATAATTATAAATAAAATAATGGCAAATAACTGGGTAAAAATTATTATTGGTGATAGCCATACAATGAAAGAGGTAGAAGAAGAGGCGGTAGATTTAATTGTTACATCCCCTCCATATTGGCATATAAAAGATTATGGAATTCCTGGTCAAATAGGATATGGACAGAGTCTTCATGAGTATCTTAAACAAATTTATTATGTATGGCAAGAATGTTATAGGGTGCTTAGAAAAGGAGGGAGATTTTGTCTAAATATTGGTGATCAATTTGCTAGGTCAATTATTTATGGCAGGTATAAAGTTATTCCAATCCATGCCGAGTTTATAGCTCAATGCGAGCAAATAGGTTTTGATTTTATGGGCTCTATCATATGGCAGAAAAAAACCACTATGAACACAACTGGTGGAGCAACTGTAATGGGTTCTTTCCCTTACCCACCAAACGGTATAGTAGAAATTGATTATGAGTTTATCCATATTTTTAAAAAAGCTGGTGATGGAAAGAAAGTTTCAAAAGATACTAAAGAAATGTCTAAGCTAACGAAAGAAGAGTGGAAAAAATATTTTTCAGGACACTGGTATTTCGGTGGTGCGAAACAAATAGATCATGAGGCAATGTTTCCTGAAGAATTACCGAGAAGGTTAATAAAAATGTTTACATTTGTTGGAGATACAGTATTAGATCCTTTTGTGGGTAGTGGAACGACGATAAAAGTAGCTATGAATATAAATAGAAATGTTATTGGTTACGAAATAAATAAAAAATTTCTTGAAATAATTAAAGAAAAAACAGGTATGAAAGATAGCTTGCTTAAGTTTTATTATGATTTAAAAATAATAGAAAGAAAAGAGGAAATATCAAGACCTCAAAAAATTAATTATGTTCCCAGAATTCAAGATGCTAAACCAAAGATAGATCCCAAAAAGTTTAGGTTTAATGGAAGTAGATTGTATAAGGTTGTAGAGGTTATAGATGAAAATACAATAAAATTAGATACTGGTTTGATTGCTAAGTTCTTAGGGGTAAAAATAAATAAGAAAAATGATACAATACATTATTTACAAGATTATATATCTGGAAGAGATGTGTTTTTAAAATTTAATGATGATAAAGTTATAAACCAAAGTACTGTAAAGGCTTATGTCTATTTAAAAAATAAAATATTTATTAACTCTTATTTGATTAAATCTGGTTTGGGTTCCCCTGATTACTCTGTAGACCATAAATTTAAAAATAAATTTACCCAATTATATAAAGAAAGGTAAAAATGCCTAAGGAATGGATTTTAAATCAAGCGAATATGAGGTGGGGACTGACTCAAAAAAATAAAGTTGGTCCTGTTGCAGAATTAATAAGAAAATGCCAACCTAAAAAGCTAAAAGAATGGGAAAGTTATTATCTACGCAATGTTTATCCAAAAAAATATTTAGAGCAATTAGGTAAAAAATTGTTTATAAAAGTTAGTGATGTTTGTAAAGCTGAAATCGAAGATATAACTGAGGGAGATTGTGTGAATTTTATTTATAATTTGGTAATAAATCGAACTTATGATGGATATCAATCTGAAATACAGACAATTTATGGCCAGCTTCAAAATATTCTTGGAGTAAAGATTGAGCCAGCATCGGATGAATGGGATAGAGGGTATAGTGTTGATTATTTTATTAAAGTAAAAAATAGATTTATTGGGCTTCAAATAAAGCCTGCCGGATATGAATATATTACTCAAATAATTAATGAAAGAGAACAACAAAAGAAGAGCCACGAAAAATTTACTAAAAAATTTGGTGGCAAAGTTTTTTATATTATTTCAATAACTGAGAATAAGAATAAAAGAATTTATAATATCGAAATTATAGAAGAAATAAAAAAAGAAATAGAACGCTTACAGAAATTATAAGCTTTCAGCTTTATTTTAGTATCAATATTGAGACTTTAGTCTTGAGATTGTTAAAAATTTCAGCGGTGCTTATTTTTGTTTTTGTAAATGTGGTTCAATACAATTTTTAATAGATTCTATTGTCTCATTAACTTTTTTGGCATATTCGTCTTTTTCAGATCCGATACCAAACATTATTTTAGTACGTTTCATGTTATCCTCATAATCAAGTTTGTAGTTAAACATAGGTTTCTCAGGGTTTAATTGATCAAGATACATACCAATTTCTATAACCAGTTCATTTATTATTCTAAAGAGTTTATCATACTCTTTCCTGATATCTGAGCCCCATAATGCTTCTGCCTCGGCTAAGTCTACAAAAATTTTCTTTTGTGTTTTAGACAGTGGAGTAAGTTTTCTTTTATAACCTGAATACTGTCTATAAAAGTGTTTTCCTTCTTCAGTCTTAGCAAAGGGGCTGTCATCAGGTGGGTTTTTCATTTCTGCAGCAGACATATATGGAGCACGTAAATTACTAATCTGATCACGTAATCTATATGTGTTTGCTAACAAATTCCGCGCTAACTCAAAAGCAACTCTACCTCTTTGTTCAGCTTTCCAAGCATACAATCCTATAATAGCTACTATTGAACCAATACAAGCAGCAATTATTAATGAAATATCCTTTACTATTGTTAACCATTCCATATTACTTATTT
>Ga0315545_1004223_pt1 | contig 11913 bp, 19 predicted proteins | sample SalMarSW160210MG_FD_203096 | JGI IMG/M metagenome (GOLD analysis project Ga0315545, IMG submission 203096) | Salt marsh sediment microbial communities from the Plum Island Ecosystem LTER, Massachusetts, United States - Salt Marsh Sediment SW1602-10 ... | reverse complement strand
AGAGCTCCGACTTACGGCGCCAGTATTCTATGCGGGCCTCCTTTGAGGACATGAATTCATCAAAGTATACTGGCCGGAATTTGTCCCAGATCCCACCCTTACTACGGTAGTCAGGGATACCGCTTTCAGTGGATATCCCGGCACCAGTGAAAACAATGGTCTTACCACCTTCCGAGATCTTCTGTGCAATGAGAGAGATTTTCTTCTTCATATCACTGACACCCTATGGTAAAAGCTGTATTATTGGTTTTGTTTTAAGCAAGAAATGAGAATAATAATTTAACCCGATATTTTCTACATACAATATAAATCGATGGGCTATGAAACTATGAAATGGGCAATTTGTAACACAAGAAAGATCAAAGATACATAAACAAGTCCCGGTCTTTCTGCTCCTGAAGAGCATCCTTTCTTTCCCTGAAGCCCTGTGTGAGTTCTGCCAAGTGGCTCAGAGAACGAGAAAAGCGATTGGAAAACACCCAGCCCTCTCGATAGCCATGAGCCTTGTTGAAACGGGACACATGGTCAATAATACCCATCCGACGCATCTTGCTGCGGACAGTTTCCAGCATACGGGGAGTAAAACCATACTTATCACAGAGAGGCGTTAGAAAAGGTAATAATTCCTTGGGAGCAAACTTAAGCTCGATAAAGATAGCCAGAAAAATCTTCTGATGATTCTTATTGCCCGGGAATAATATTCGAGCAAGCTCATCCAGAGCCTGGATTCTGGCAATCTTATTATAGTTCAGCTCAATCTTGGTGTTTGGCATATTTTTCACCCTGCCTTTTTGGTCAAAATAAGGTATCTGAAGGGGTAGGTGTATTTTTTAGGGATGTTAAAATTTTTCTACCTGTAATGTGATGGGTAAAGGAAAACTCTGACTTACCAAAAACCCTGCGATTCCGTTAAATCTATGCTCAGCCAGGAACATTCGAGGCCAAATCGTTCCTTCTGGATGCAGTTATGTAGTGTCTCAGGGGCTTTCCAGGTGGTTTTGTTAGGAGGGTAAATCCCTTTACAATTGAACGGATATTGATTCATATTATTTTTACTCACTTTTTCGACGGTAAAAATCAAAATGGCCCATTTTATGAGCCTTTTTCCTTAGTTCAACCCGCTCCCTGGCAATTTCTATTGCTTTCTGGCGAAGCTCAGTGCCAAAGAGGCTTTCTACAAAATATATAACTTCATAGGCTGAAACGTAAATCTCTGAGAAAATATGGTGAAACCGCCACCTGATACCCTGTCGGGTCAGATTGAAGCAGGAGGTTATCTTGTCACCATAGTTTTTTCGTAAAATGAGGCGCTTCAAGCCATCTTTTTTTAGCTCTATGTCTAGGACCTTTGAATCAAAAAGTGGCTTCAAACGCTCCAGGAAATCCTTGTCTTTAATTGTAAGTTTCATGATAAACTTTTTGAACTAAGATATCATTTCCGTACTGGGTGAGCTCAACTTCATGGTCGTTTTGCATAAAGACCAGTGTGATAAACCTCCATATCCTGTCTTGATGGCTATCCTCAATGAGTGGGGCAATATCCGAGAAAGGGATACTCTCCCAACTGAGAATGGAAATGATATGATCATAGTAGTCATTCATGTGGAAAGCACTTTGAGTATCAAAAAATAACTCTCCTGCTTCACACGAACCCTCTTGAACAAAATCATTCAGATCCTGAATAAGGCCAGGGATGGAATCAAGTTGTGGCTCCTCCATAAGATGTAATGCCCCTGATCTTGACTCAGCCAACAACCTTCTTATCTCTTCCTTCTTTTCTTTTATCCTTCTTCTGGACTCCTGCATCATTTCCCTAAAATAAGTTTTATTAAAGAGCTTCTCATCAAAAAGAAAACGGGAGGGAATAGTTTTATGGCAATGAGAGCAGGCATAATGGAAGGTCTTGCGAACCAGGTTAGCTCCACAGCAGGCGCTTTTCTGAAAGGCAAGCGTAGGATCAAAGGTATTTCCGCACAAACAAGAACATTCACTCTGGCCGCTCATATAGAGAGGCCCGTTGCATTTTGGACATCGGTATTGGGATAGGATTACCGCAAAGTAGTATTCTCGTGCCCGTTCTTTAAGATCTACAACTCGATTAAAGACCCCACCGATTGCTCCAATTAGGGAATTGCGAGTCAGTTTCTCCTGGTGCCGACCATTTTTCTCAACTACCTGTTGCAATAGTGCGGACTCTACTTTTATCACCTTTTTGAATAGATATCCCATCCAGTTCCTTTGAGAACAAAGCGATGCTCATTGGTGACTCGAATCATGGTGTTTATTAAATCGTCAAGACTGCCTATACCCATCTCTGTCATTAATCTCTTTAGATTTTGGACTGTTCCAATCTTGAGTTTGATCAACTTATGCGTTTTTTCCATTTTCTTTACCTCCAGAGCCAGTTCGTGGGACTCCTCGAGAGCTAGTAAGAGGTTAAGATATAACTATTTTTCGGTTCCTTGACACTTGGGCCATTCCCACCGAATTTTATGCTGAAGCTTTGTGCTTGCTTAAGAAGATTGCTCTTTTATAAATAGCATTGCATACGTATCATAGTTACTTCCACTGGAAATTTGCTCTTTCACTGAGAGAATTGAGGGTGTGAAAAAGAGAAAGACAGCTTCAGAAATCCTAAAAATATCCGGTCAAAACCTAACATTTTCACTACGATTTCATGGATAATCTACTTCAAAGAAGGAAAAATTGAAGTGAAGCGTAAAATATTTAAATAAAGAAATCTGAAATATAGGTAATGGACGGAATAAATAGAGGTAATTTGTACTATGATAAAGGTTACAGAGTAAGATGTATGAAGAGTCTTATAAGGCAGATAAAAGAAGACTATAGTGAATGTAACCGTCTGTGGAAGATATTTGATAAGGGTTCAATAAATCATTTAGAGATAGAAGAGTTGGCAAGAGTTATCTCATGGGTAAAGGAGGATTTAGATACATACAAGGCATTCAGGAACGAGGGCCTTGAAGGGGTGACATGGGGAGAAATCAAAAATATCGAGAAAGACATGGAAGATAAGGAAATGCGTTTAAAACTAGTTTCATTATCCGTTTCAGTGGAAACGGAAGATGGTGACCCTCGGCGAGGAGAGAAAAGGATATCATAATTTTTTAGATAGGTTCCCAAAGAGGCACTAAATCTAGATCTCTTCCATATGCTCTACCAATCAACCTCTAGGATATCCATCTTTTTCATATGGAGCTCTTCCGGGACTTTTTCTTCCAGATACTCATCTGGAATCTCGTCGACATCTTCGTGCTACTCTTTCATGTCGGTATTTCCCTTATATGATTGTTTGTTCATAATATTAAGTCGTTTTTTGTCACCAATAATTAACCCCCATTTATATAATATAGTGTCTCCAGAATATAAATATTTAAAAATAAGTGCTACTTTCCAGTAATAACAGAAGGGAAATTGGAGCTGAACCCTATGATTTTTTACACCCCAAACAATGGATATAAGAACAGGGACCTTTCCGTTCTATATCCTCCACTAAACCCCAGATATTTGTATCAAGACAAGAATTTGGCTAACACTGCATATCATAGTGAGATCTCATTTGCCGACGACAAAGACCAGTTCTCTGGATATGGAATAGAGCGTTTACTAGACAACAGGCGTGCACTTAATGACTCAAAAATTCAGATGCTGCTCTCAGAGATCTACCAGAGACAAACTATAAAGAAAGACAACCTTTACCGCATCAACCTTGATCAGTGTAGCTTCAGGAATCTGGTCTTTGATATGGGAGACAATGTATGGGACAAAAGAAGGACAGAATTTGAAAGAAAAATTATCGACCTGGAGCAGGAGAAAAGGAGGGAAATGACGAGCTTTTTCGGGGATATTTTGTTCCTCAGAAAGGAGCTTCGAGAATCCCTGATCGAGAAACTGGAAGATGAACAAAAGGCAGGACTGCTCACAGATCAAAAGGAGGAATTACCATGAAATCGGTAAGCAGAAGAGAGGTTAAAAAACTCACAGAGGATCCCTTAAGCTTTGCCATGATGATGGACAATGGTCAGCTTGAAGAGGTGATTGTGGCCTTTGTATCCGTCTTAAATAAAAGAATACCAGACCGAGGTGGTTAGAATTGAAAGAAGAATACTGAGCCCCACAGCCATAAATACCTACCTGTTTTGCCCACGAAAATTTTATCTCAGATACATCAAAAGACTTCGGACAAAGCCGTCGATCCATCTGATCCGAGGACAAATTGTCCACAGAACCATACACGACTTCCACAAGAATCACCCCAGGGTTATACCTGGAATGTCCCTTAAGATAATACGCCAGGAGCTTCTCGACATATTTGAGAGACACTGGGAAGAGGCCAGAGAAAGCCTGAACTCCCTGTGGCTTACGAAAGAGGAGATCGAGTCGTACCATGACGACAGCCAGCTCATGCTCCTGAACTTCAGCCACTGGTTTTATAAAAACAATACACCTATCCCGGATCTCTCTGAGACCAAGATAGTATCTAAAAACCTCAGATTGATGGGGATTATTGATGCGGTTCACGAATGGCCTGACAGGGTGATCCTGGTTGACTACAAGACATCCAAATACCCAACAATCACCAATGATATCCAACGGCAGGCAGCCCTCTATGCCCTCCTCTACCAGGATAAATACAAAAAAGTACCTGAAGCGGTCTGGATCCATTTTTTAAAAATGCCGGATGATCCCCAGCCAATCTATATCGATGATGAGCTTCTTAACTACGGAAAGATACTGATCGAATCGGTCGCAGAGAAAACCACATCGTATGATGAGCAATCCTATCCCTGCACCTGCGGGGGATACTGCGAAGGTGATTTTATATTGAACGAAAATGGAGCGGATTGATGAAAAACTACGGCTTTTGAAACCCATCCTTCGGCCAACACAGTGGGGCTACCTGAGAGTCCAATATATCTTTGAAAAGGACCCCCGAAAGAGACTGGAGATTGAAAACATGATAGATCTTTTAATCGCACAGCATGTCCCGGGCCTTAAGGGAGAGCACATCCTCTTGCCGCCCCCTAAAAGAAACGAACTAGAAGGAGACTACCCCATAGGCGAGGTATCCTATCCGGATAAATCTTTCGGCGTATTTGGTGTGAGGGAGAATGAGTGGATCAGACACTGCGGGATTTTCGGTAAGACAGGAAGCGGAAAGACAACCCTTATGGTGAGGACACTAAAGGAGCTTTGCAGGAAACATAAGCCCTTCTTGATCTTTGATTATAAGCGTAACTACCGGGACCTTTTAAAGCATCCTGATTTTAAAAATGAGGATATCCTCTTCTTTACCGTGGGAAGAAATGATGTGGTTCCCTTTTATTTTAATCCCAAACAAAGGCCTCAAGGGGTGGAAGAATACGTCTGGATCAAGCAGCTCTCAGAGATCATCGAGAAAATCTATCTCCTTGGTCCAGGGGCCAATGATGTGTTCATGGAAAGCGCCGGGGTGGATACCTTTAGAGAGATGCGGGAGCGGGTATTACGGCAGAAAAAAAGAGCCAGGGAGCTCCTCTGGTGGGCAAGTGTAAAGAGAACTCTGAATGCCATCAACTATCCTGGCCTTGGCGAGATGGTCAATTGTTTAAAGGGTTATTCCATCCCTGAACTCTTAAATAAAAAGGCCGTCCTTGAGCTTGATGGGCTTTCCGGCTCAGATCAGGCCTTTGTTATTGGAAGCCTGCTTTTGTGGATCTACCACTACCGGATGAGACAACCTGAAAGGGAGATTTTAAAACACTTTATTATTATTGAGGAGGCACACCACCTTTTTTTAAAGACAAGAAAAGAAGAGGATATTGCAGATATCATTATGCGGGAGATCCGTGAACTGGGGGAGGCAATCATCATTATTGACCAGCACCCAAGCAAGATGTCGGTGAGTGCACTGGGAAATCTCTCTACCAAGTTTGCCCTGACCCTCTCACTGAACCAGGATGTAATGGCCATATCAAATGCCATGCTTCTGGAAAAAGCCGAGCAACGGTTTTTTTCCATGCTGACCCTGGGGCAGTGCATATGTCGCTCGGATAGATTTCCAAAACCAATACTGTTATCAATCCCGAATTTTCCCCTGAAAAAGGGTTTAATAACTGATGAAGACCTGAAAAGGCACATGGAGAGATATTTGCAGGATTTAAGGCCGGAGATCGCTCCTTTGCCTGAAACGGGCAATGTTTACGGTATTCAGAGTCAAGAAACACTCTCCCCCCTGGGCCGGATAGTGCTCGAAAATATCGCCTTTAAGCCCCTCGTAGGCCTTGTGAAGAGGTTTAAAGACCTGGGATTTAAGGTTTCCCATGGTTACAAGGTTATCGAAGAGCTGACATTCCTGAAGCTCATAACCCCGCTCACTATTGACGGCAACCGGCTCTACGAATTAACAGTAGAGGGTAAGAAGACGTTGGGGAAAAAGGTGGTCCAGAAAGGCAAAGGAGGCCTGGAGCATCGGTATTATCTTGAAAAGATAAAAGAACATTATCTTAAAAATGAGGGCTTTACCTTCCTTGAGAAAGATGACATCGACCTGGTGGTCGAGACCGTTGAAAAGACATTGGCTATTCAGATGGAGACAGGCAAATCAGATATCCAGGCCAACCTTACAAAACTCGGAAGATACAAGGCAGACCTAAAATATATGGTAACTACCAACCGCGATACAGAAATAAGAATCAGAGATTTCCTCAAGGATCTCATCATCCCTGATAAAGAACATATAAGGATCCTCTTTGTAAAAGACTTCCTCAACAACCCTCCTACCCTTTAATCATTTATCCATCCCTATTCATGCTAACCGAAAAAATGTATCGGATGCGGATGACTTCATAGAGAAAGGCGCACCGACACATCTCACCTAAAAACCAACCTTTGGCAGAAAACACGCGCAGTAACATCGGAGCCAATATGTATGCCCGTCTCCCTATAGAGACGGGCTTTTTAATAGTAATACCTATGTGCTCGCTTTTCGGCCTTAGAGGCTTAATTCTCAGGCATTTTGAAAGACAAAATAAAGAGAAAGGAGGTGATTTTATGGCAGTTAATTTCTTTGAAAGGGAGGTGAAAAAGGTACAGAAACGATTCAATGAAACATTTGGAAGGCAAATAGTTTGCAATCTTGATGTGAGGTATTCAGCCATACTTTCAATCTGCCGGCTGGGGATACTAAGCAGAAAGATTAACAAAGCAAAAGACAAGGAAAAGGCAAGGGACACTATCCATGAGTTCATCAGGATACGGGATGTACTCAATAAATTTTTTAACCTAATGAAGAAACAACAACAAGAAAGGAAGGACTATGTACACAGAAGAAAAAATTCAAATAACACAGACGATGGACAACGAGGAGGCAGAAGTCTGCCAGAATTGCGGTAACATTTATAGAGTGAATCATCTAAAGGCGGGTGATGACTGGAATGATTTTGGCTACAGGTATTGCCCGTTTTGTGGGCTGCTCACTGACGAGCTTGCTCACGTAAAGAGGTTTCTTTGAAAGGAGGCACACATGATAGCAAATAGCATGCGGGATGAAATGAAGGATGGAATCAGGGAGATCTTGGCACACTATTACAAAATAGATCTCCTTGAAGTGGATGCTGATCTTGTATGCAGCATATCGGATGTGGCCTTTTCGGTGTGTGGAATCAGCGAAAAAGAACAGGACAATACTTTGATAGATTCAGGAGACACATTGACTTAAGAAAATGCAGAGCTATTCAGTTCATAGGTAAATTGGTATTCCATTATTTCTAACCAGACAAATGAGCCTCTCTCTTTGGGAGGCTCTTTTTTTTAAGGAGGTGATCGTATGGAAAAAGAATTCGTCAAATCATCAGAGAAGAAGCCCATAAGCAAGCTTCCGGTAGTAAGGAATTTCAGACAGGTCATTGAAAACCGTGACATATCATTGATGAAAAAGGAGCTTTATCAGTTCCTCAATCTCTACTGCGGTTTTATTGCGCACTATGACATCAACGGATTCAAAGCGACTTACTCTAGCCCGAAAGATTTCGCTGATGTTTTCATAAGGCATTTTGACAATGAGCACGGATATTTCAATGGCATTTATCCCTGCCATGAGGAGGCTTACAAGGAGAATGGATTTACAAAAGCAGAGATAAAGAAAAAGTTCTACCACATAGTGGATGAGCACAAAGATGCAATCGGTAAATGGGCCGAGCAGAAGGTAAGGGAGCAGCGATATGGTGCCTATCTGAATCTAAAAGAGGAATTTCAGGCGGAATTAGAGAGCCTCGAAATTAACTGTGAGGCCTGCGGCAATGAGTACGAGGTTAGGATAAAAAAGAATGGTGATGACTTTAACGATTTCGGCATTGTCTGCTGCCTTTTTTGTGGACAGCAGATAAAGCTGTTCTAAGGAGGTGAAACCATGTGGAACGAACCAACAAAAGAAAGACTGGCAAAGATACCAAAACTCTATGAAACGGAGAATATTCCTATCAAAGATAAGCCAATCCATCTGCATTTCTTTATTGGAGGATGCGACTGGTATATATGCGAGTTCAACGGAGATGGCACCTTTTTTGGCTTTGCAATCCTGAACAGTGATTACGAAATGGCTGAGTGGGGATATGTCAGTTTCAGCGAACTGAAATCCATCAAGATTGATGGCTGGCTCGAAGTTGACTGCGAACTTGAAGAGTTTTGGGATGTTAAGAGGGCGGTTGAGATTGACAAGATCAGGATAGCTCAGGGATGGCTCAAGGAGAATGATGCTCCTAAAAACGTTCCAAAAGAGAACGAGCTAATCCTGAAAGTCAAGGCAGGGCATTTCGAGCACTTTCAGGATCTGTTTGCCGAGGTGACAAGCCCATACAGCGATTATTTTGGCATTGACCCTTACCCAATATGGGAGGTGGGACATGAACATGAAACAAATTGAAGCACTGATAGAACAGGCATGCAGGGATTGTGTGTTGGAGATCGAATGCCCTGTCTGTGGCGCGATAATGACCGCAGAGCCTGACGCAGAGGATTTGTACTGCGAGGAATGTGAAAAGGTAACAATGAAGAACCCTTTAACTGAGCTTGGCTATATCTGAAAGGAGGGAGATTATGGCATATACACCTGAACTAACTCAGAACTATAGCGGGGCATTGCGGCGCATCGCATGGGCACTTGAAATGCCTATGACAAAGGCCATTGAAGAGGTGCTTGACTATGTGGGCACGGCCATAGATAGCAAAAAGGTATGTACGGCATGCAGGGACAAGAGTTTCTGTAAAGACTGTCTTCTTAATCACAACGGCAAAAGGGGATAACTAACCTGAAACCAGGGCCGCTTCTTTTATGAGAAGCGGTTCTTTATCTTTAAGGAGGTGAAGGCATGAAACAGGTTTTAATTACTATATCAAAGGGAATCATCGAACAGGTAGTGTTTTTTGATGATCCTGAAATGGCGGTTCAGGCCCTGCCACGGCATGTGAAGGCCATGAATGTTGAACACAATGATGCAGCTCTTTACGACTCTGAGGGACTGATAGCAAATGCAAGGCATTTCCTGGATGATCACGATGAGTATATCGAAAATAAGCCCTTGATTACAGAGATCAGCGAGGAAAAAAACCAATTCATATACATTATCGGCAACCCGGAGCATATACTGGGATTTATGGTGGTCTCACCAGATGACCCCTTGGGTTACGATGATCCCACAGCGGCCCTATCCGATCTTGGACAGTTAAGGAAAGATTTCGGCAACCATATAATGCTCTATCGGGCAGTACCGGTAAATGGCCCCGTAGCATACAGGAGTCTTCTTGAGAAATACAATGCAGATTGTGAGGTCGAAGATTTTGATTATTCAGTGGTAGAAGAATACCTCCATAAGCAGACTTAAAGGAAAATGGGCTGATAGGTTGGTAGGAGAAACTCTTTGACTGAGATGGGTTTTATTTAAACTTAAAGCATAGATAAACATCAGAAGCCTCTGGGAGAAATCTCAGGGGCTTTTTTATGCGGAAAGGAAGTGAAGCGTGAGAAAGATCACCAACTACATTATTACAAAGGAATCTTTAAATGACATGCTTGAAGCAGACAGGTTCAACCCGTGTTTGAAGATCACCTTCAGAGACAGGAAAGGGAAATATACTCAGAAACTTTATGCAGGTTATGAGGATGAACTCAATGTATATCGTGATGGTGAGTACACATTCATTTTGAACCGTAATCCACGATTTGGCTATATCGGCCTTGAGGCATTTAAGAGTGAGGAGCAAACCGGGGACATATTTCTTGAAGGGCATCAAGTAATCGAGGTTCTTGGAGGATATGACCTTGCACCATGCACTATAATCAAGCGACTTAAAGACTATATTTACTAACAACAGGTAAAGATAAAAAAAGAAGCCTCTGGGAGAAATTCCAGGGGGCTTTTTTTGTGCAGAAAGGAGGTAAAAATGACACAGGCAGAGAAAGAGAAATACAAGGAAACCGAGGAACTGAGGCGGTTATTCAGCCAACTTAAAGGCAAAAAATTCAAGCTTGATTGCGGACACCATGTGACCTTCGGGTATTACCTGGGAAATGACATTACGATCCGAAACGGGAAAAACCCGGAAATCACTTGTCTGCAATGCTGTTATTAGAAAGGAGAGGAAAACAATGACAGAGACAACATTCTGGGAAGAGCTTAGGTCAGGCAAGTTCGCACAGATGGTAAAGGAGGAATCAAAAGGCAGGGAATTAAGCAGCCCTCGTGAGGTATTTAATATCGTTAAACCCATGTTTGCTGAAAAAGATGATGTGGAAAGGATCTACTGCATTTTCCTGGATACTAAGAACCAGGTCCTCGCAATCGAAGAGATGTTTTCCGGAAGCATTCTAAGCTCAGTGATATACCCAAGGGAAATTATAAAGCGGGTCATAGCCCTAAAGGCCAGCGCAATGATATTAACCCACAACCATCCCACGGGCTGCACAGAGCCATCAAATGAAGACAGGATGATAACAAGGAAAATAGCAATAGCCCTTGTGTCAATCGATGTACAGCTCCATGACCACATTATCATAGGAGACGGCTTTCATAGCATGGCTGACAGCGGATTCATGGGAACTATGAAAGAGCATCTCAATAAGGTCTTGTTCGGATAACAACACATGCAAGGCTACCCGTAATATCTGCGGCAATACATATGAGTTAGCTGAATGAGAACTTGAGTTTAACCCAAATAATCAACCGGAAAAAGGTCTCTTGCAACATACGCAAGGGGCTTTTTTCATTTTAAAGAAAGGAGGAAAAGATGAACTTTACGATTCAAAGAGACGAATTTGAGAAATTACTTGGCAAGGTGAAGGGGATCCCGTCCAAATCCTATATGCTCCCCATACTCACCTGCCTGCACCTAAAGACAAAAGGGGATGGTGTTTTCGTTACAGCTACAGACAATGCCATCTACATGAGGCTGGAGGCAAAGGTAGAGGTATTTGATGAGGGAAGTGTTGCTGTGTCTGCTGAAACCCTCTTTAAGATCATCAAAGAGATGTCAAACGAAAGGGTATCACTTGAGCTAAAGGAGAATAACAGGGTTAAAATATCATGCGGAAGGGCAAGATTCAACGTATTGGGTTTGCCTGGTGAAGATTTTCCAGACTTCCCTGACAGTGTTCGGGAAGAAATGCTGAAAATCCCTTCAAAGACCCTTGAGTGGATGCTGAAAAAAACCATGTTTGCCGTATCAAGGGAAGAGGCCAGGAATAACCTGAGCGGTGTCTTTGCCGAGGTATTCACCGACAATGGAAACACCACCCTCCGCATGGTGGCAACAGACGGCCACAGACTGGCTATGTCGGAAACATCTTCAGAAGATGGAATCCCTGCCCTTAAGGAAGGGGTTATTATCCCCCTGAAGGGCTGCATAGCGCTTCTTAGT
>Ga0315545_1004219_pt1 | contig 11917 bp, 15 predicted proteins | sample SalMarSW160210MG_FD_203096 | JGI IMG/M metagenome (GOLD analysis project Ga0315545, IMG submission 203096) | Salt marsh sediment microbial communities from the Plum Island Ecosystem LTER, Massachusetts, United States - Salt Marsh Sediment SW1602-10 ... | reverse complement strand
CCTCTACATGGTCTACGAGGTGGCTCAGGCCGTTAAGCTGCCCGTGGTGGGCATCGGCGGTATTTCTACAGCCGAAGACGCCCTGGAGTTTATTATGGCCGGTGCCAGCGCCGTCCAGGTGGGCACGGCCAACTTCTCTAACCCACGAGCCCCTGTTGAGGTACTGGAAGGCATAGAGCAGTTCATGCAAAAAGAGGGGATAGAGGATATCGCCGAGCTTACCGGGGCGGGGCGGGGCCAGCTCTAGGGGCGGCGGAAGCGGCGGCGGCCATAGCGCTGATAGAGAACAGCCAGCACGATAATGCTGATGCCAGTGCCCCCAAGAAGTAGCGGGAAGTATACTGTCCCCTCAAAGGTGTCAAAGACAAGACGGATAATATAGGTATAAAACCCGATGGCGCCGAATATCAGGTAGATAGACTCACGGAAGCGCAGGCTAAAACCTATCATTATGAGATAGACCAAGAGGAAGAGAAGCCCGAATAATGGATTCTCACTCTGCACAAAGAGAGCGGTGAAGGCTATGTAAAGGCCCACCTGCCCGTATAGCTTGAACCAAAAGGAATAGAGCTTTTTCCCCCAGAGCGTTAAGGCGATACCGAGCAGGATAAAGCCTCCACAGGTGGCGGCGGTTAATATAAGGGGCAAATCCCCATCCCAGCCGACTATCCAGGCGATATCCATAACGATGGCGTGGACTGCGGCGGCCACAAGCAGGGATATGAGGGAGAAGCGGGTGAGCATCAGCATCACCACCGCCCCGGCCAGACCTAACAAGATAATGTATATAGCGGATGTTGGATCAATGTCAAAACCGAGCAGTGGCACTAGCGTAAAAATAAAGAGGGGGAATGCCGCCGTGGCGACAAACAGGAGGAGCCCACCGGCCGTGGTATAGCCCTGACGGAAACGCAGCCAGGCTCCCAGAGAACCGGTCACGAGCAAGGCCAGGAGGGCCACGGCCAGACGTCCCCCATCGGTGAGGTCTATCCAGTTTATGCCCACGAAAAAGGTGAGGGAGAAGAAGGCCAGTAAGCCTCCGAAGTAATAGGCCACGGTGACCGGGTTCAGACCGGCTCTCTTTTCTTTCTCCTCAGGCTCAGCTTCCAGGCCTTCTTCAGCCAGGATGGCTAAAAACTGGTCGTCTGAGATAAGACCCTTTTGCCGCCAGCGTTTAAGGTCTTCGACCGTGAAATCCTTCTTGAGCATGCTATGGCGAGATTAGCACCTCATAGTCGTTTAGTCAAGGCAGCGTTTAATCCTTTACCCCCAAGTTTGCTTATATCTACCACTCTCGGGTATAATTTATGCTGGGTGTGATTAAAACCCTCTAAAAGCGACAGTTCAGCTGCGACGCCAGTCCGCGGCCAATCTTTCAGGAGGATTGTAGTGGAAAAGGATAGTTTTGCCCAATTCAGCGGCTCGGAGGACTACGTAACCTCGGAACCGCTAGAGAATGCGGTCAACGTGGCTATTGCCCTAGGGCGGCCCTTGCTCATCAGGGGGGAGGCGGGGACGGGGAAAACCCTGCTCGCCCACAGCATCGCCAAGGGGCTGGGTAAGAAACTGCTCACCTGGAACGTGAAGTCGACGACCAAGGCCCAGGAGGGGCTCTACGTCTATGATACCGTCCAAAGGCTCAACGACAGCCGCTTCGGCGATAAAGATATCTCGGACATCAAGCAGTACATCAAGCTGGGCAAGCTGGGGCAGGCCTTCAGCTCACCGGAGCAGGTGGTGCTGCTCATCGACGAGGTGGACAAGGCCGACATCGAGTTCCCCAACGACCTGCTCAACGAGCTGGACGAGATGAGCTTTTACATCCCCGAGACCAACGAGACCATCACTGCCATCCACCGCCCCATAACCGTCATCACCAGCAACGCCGAAAAGGAACTGCCCGATGCCTTCCTGCGGCGCTGTATCTTTCACTACATCGAGTTCCCCACCCCCGAATTGATGGAGGAAATCGTAAGAGTCCACTTCCCCGACATCAAGGACAGCCTGCTCAGCGAGGCCCTGAAGGCCTTCTATTCCTTAAGAGAGATTGATAATTTCCGCAAGAAGCCCTCGACCAGCGAGCTCATCGACTGGATTCGGGCGCTCATCGCCGGCGGCATCCCCCACGAGAGCGTCACCAAGCAAATGCCCTTCGTCGGCACCCTGCTCAAGAAAGAGAACGACTACGACTACTTCGTCAACAACTTTGTCATCCGGCGGCGCTAGATGTTCACCGATTTTTTCTATATCCTCCGCAAAAACAAGGTTCCCGTCTCCCTCATTGAGTGGATGACGCTCATGGAGGCGTTAGCTAAGGGGCACATCAAGGACCTGGACGAGTTCTATTTTTTGGCCCGAGCCATCCTGGTCAAGAGCGAAGCCTACTACGACCAGTATGACGTCGCCTTCCAGCAATATTTCCAGGGGGTGGAAGCCCCCGAGGAGATTACCGAGCAGGTGCTGGACTGGCTCGAAGACCCCTTAAACCGCCTTTTCCTCAACGAGGAGGAGCGGGCCAAGTTCGAGAGCATGGACTTCGACGAGCTGATTAAAGAGCTGGAGAAGCGCCTAAAAGAGCAGACCGAACAGCACGACGGGGGCGGCCACTGGATCGGGCGGGGGGGCACCTCCCCCTTCGGGCACTCCGGCTATCACCCCGCCGGCATCAGAATCGGTGGGGAGTCGGGGGGGCGGCACGCCGTCCAGATTGCCGGGGAGAGAAGATTCAAGAACTACCGCAGCGACCTGACTTTAGACGTGCGCCAGATTGGTATGGCGCTGAAAAAGCTGAGGCAATTGCGCCGCACCGGCCTTGAGGACGAACTGGACCTGGAAGGCACCATTAAAGCCACCGCTAAAAATGCCGGCGACCTCGATTTTATCTGGCAGCGCAGCCGCAGGAACACGGTGAAATTGCTTTTGCTAATGGACGTGGGCGGCTCCATGGAGCCCTTCGCTCAACTCTGCAGCCAGCTCTTCTCAGCGGCGCACTCCAGCACCCACTTCCGGGACTTTCAGTACTACTATTTCCACAACTGTATCTATGATTACCTCTATCGGGACGTGGAACGGCTGGACGCAGTGAGCACGCTGCACCTGCTGCGCACGCTGGAGTCCGACTATAAGCTGTTGCTGGTGGGCGACGCCAGGATGGGGCCCTGGGAGCTGACCGAGCGCTACGGGGCAATTAATTATTACGAGCGCAACGAGATACCGGGCATACTCTGGCTGAAAAGAATCAGGGACCACTTCAGCCACTGCGTCTGGCTCAACCCCGACGACCCGCGCTTCTGGATTCACCCCACGGTGCAGATGATCGGCAAGCTCTTCCCCATGTACCAGCTAACGCTTTCGGGGCTTGAGGAGGCGGTGGGCAAGCTGGTGGTGGCGAGATAGGCTAGTCAAAACCATTCCACTTAGCGGCGTTTTCCCGCCAACCATTCCGCCCGCTCTTTTATGCCCAGCAGCATCCGCCGTTCCATGACAAAGCTGATGGGGTCGGTAAAGACCCGCCAGGCGATGGTGTTCATCAGGTTGGGGGGATTATAGTCCAGCCGCGAGCGCACCAGCAGGCGGGTAGCCTTCCTGCCTGACCTTTCCAGAAAGAAAACCCAGTTGCTGTTGACGTACTGGGCGGGCATTTTCCTGTCCAACTCGAAGAAGTCCTTGGTCTCCAGGTCAACCCGGGTATGGAAGATAAGCGCCCGCTCCGGCTCCAGAGCCGACACCGTAAGCGGCATTATCCTGGGGTGCATCAATATCTCATCGCCGACCTTGAGCTTTTGCAGCTCGGGGATAATTCGCCAGGTGGAGTGTCCGTCGATAAAGTTAGCCGCCCCGGACATGGCCTCCAGGAAATCATAGCTGTACCAGCCGCCGCGCTTTAGGCCGAACTGCAACAACCAGGGCCAGACAGCGGCGGGGGGAGCCTGAATCGTTATCGCCCGAGTGGACTGCATCCTAGGGCGGGGAACCAGCTCGTCGCCGGAGAGCTTCTTCTTGGTCTCGGCGGGGGTAGCACCCCAACGGCGATACCAGCCCTTGAGGAGAGGGCTAAAGAGCAAGACGACGACGATAAAGCCAGCGCCGACCATTCCTTCGAAGAAAGCGATTACACCCAGTCTCCTTTTAGTCATAGTGCTTAGTCTCAGGACGACTTAACTTAACTAGCCAAACCCATACCATTTAGCCATACTCTCCAAAGATTCCCTCTCCGAGCGGAAATGGTTTATGGGGTCTTTGTCGTCGGGGTAGCCGATGGCGATGCCGAGCACGAAGAGCTTTGAGTCGGGTACGTCCAGCGCCTTGCGCAAGACATCGGGATATTGCACCGCCTGTGCCTGAGCCACGCTGCCCAGCCCGTAGTCAGTGGCCAGGAGCATGATGTTCTCGGCGACCAGCCCGCAATCGAAGAGCAGCCAGGCGTTGACTTCTTCCTGAAAGTAGAAGTCGCGGTCGATGAGTATATAGATGACAGCCGGAGCGCCGTAGCTCTTTAAGCCCTGTATCCGCCACCAGCCCCTCGCCTCCCGGTCTTCCCGCTCTATTCCCTTGATCTTCTGTTCGGTAGCCATCAGCCGACCGGTGCGGCTAATATAGGGTTCGGGGAAGTTCCAGGGGCGGACAATGTCGAGCTTGGGCTCCTCGTCTATCTTTTCGATGTAGCTCTGCTTTATCTCCTCCAGCTTGCTGCCGGAGACGATGACGAATTCCCAGGGCTGGGTATTGGCCCAGGAAGGCGCCCGCAGCGCCAGCTCCATTATCTCTCTCAAGACCTTTTGGGGGACGGGGTCGGGCCTAAAAGCCCGCGTGCTCTTTCTCTTGTTGATAGCGGTAATTGTATCCATGGCTATCCTCCTCTAACCAGTTTCTGTCCGGCGGCAAAGGCTTCTTTAAGGGCGGTGGGGTGCTTCTTGATGGCGCCTTTTTCGTCGATGCCGGAGAAGAGCAGCTCGCCGGCGTACTCGACATCAATGACGGTGAAGAAGGCCTTGACTGTGGCCAGCGAGGGCTCGAAGAGCTTGGCCAGCTTCATGCCGCCCACGGCGATAAATAAGCCCTTGCGGGGGCGCCTGTCGCCCAGCGGGGGTTTTTTCAATATATATTTTCGCGCCCAGAGTGCCTGGCCGCGGTCAATCATGGCCTTCATCTGGGCGGTTAAGCCCAGAAAGTGCACCGGCGAAGCCAGCACGATGCCGTCGGCCTTTTCCATCTCTTTATAGACCATCTGCATATCGTCCTTGATGCGGCAGACGCCCGCCTCGAAACAGGCGTCGCAGTGCTGGCAGGGGCTAATCTTGAGGTCGTTGAGAACTAAAGTATTGGTCTCGGCGCCTCGACTTTGGGCGCCCTTCATCACTTGAGCCAGCAGGAGGTCGGTGTTGCCGCCGCGGCGAGGACTGCCTGAAATACCCAGCACCCTCATTGGCTGCCTCCTTCGATAAGGCCAAGGAGCTCCTTTTCCCGGGCCTGCATCCGGCGCCTGGCGTTGCTCTCTTCGTGCTCATAGCCGAGCAGGTGGAGCAGGCCGTGGATGAGCAGTATAGAGAGCTCCCTCTTTAAGGAGTGGTCGTGCTCCTCAGCCTGTATTTGCGCCTGTGGATAAGAGATTATCACCTCGCCAAGGTGGAGAACGCCGTCGGGGGGCGGGATAAAGGGGGAGTCGGTTTCATCGCGGGCGGAGAAGGCGAGGACGTCGGTGGGCTCGTCTTTACCTCTGTAGTCGCGGTTGAGCTGCTGCACCCTCTCGTCACTAGAGATGACCAGGCCCATCTCGGTTTGAGCGCCGACCTTTTCCGCCGCCAGCACCCGGCGGGCGATGTTTTCAAGCCAGCCCGTATCAAGCTCTACCTCTAAACCCTCATCGACCAGAATGTTTATCTCCATGGCTTTCAAGCCCATATTAGCACAGCCGGGACGAGGGCTCAATAACCGCTTTTGTGGTAGAATAGCCCTATGACTAAGAAAGTGGGACTGGCGCTGGGTGGCGGGGCGGCGCGGGGACTGGCCCATATCGGGGTGCTGGATGTCCTGGAACGGGAAAATATTCCCATCAACATGATTGCCGGCACCAGTATCGGGGGGATGGTGGGCGCCTTTTGCGCCCGGGGAAAGGACTCCAGCGTGATGAGGGAGATGGCCCTGAAGATAAACGTGCTCAAGCTGCTCTCACTGGCCGACCTGACCATACCCAAGTCGGGGCTTCTCGGGGGCAAGGCGGTCATCAATATGCTGCAGAAGACGATGGGCAAGGATGTAAAGTTCGAGGAACTGCCCATACCGCTGGCGCTGGTGGCTACCGATATCATCACCGGCGAGGAGGTGGTCATTGACCGGGGCTCGGTGCTGGAGGGGGTAAGGGCTACCATCTCCATACCGGGGATTTTCACCGTGGCCAAGTGGCAGGGACGCTACCTGGTGGACGGGGGCTTGGTGAACCCGGTGCCGGTGAGCGTGCTCAAAGATATGGGCGCCGACTTTATCATCGCCGTCAACGTCATACCCGATGTGGGCACCAGAGTCCGCCACTTTAAGAAGGAGGGGAAAAAGGAGTTTAAGGAGCCCAACATCTTTAACGTTATCCTGCAGTCCCTCTACATCGGCACCTTCATCGTCGCCAAAGCCTCCACCGAGAACGCCGACATCATCATTAGCCCCGATACCACCAAAATCAACCCCGGCGACTTCCACCGCGCCCGGGAGTGCATCGAGCAGGGGGAGATTGCCGCCCGTGAGGCTATGCCCGAAATCAAGCGGAAATTGAGACAAGCATAGGGCTGTGATACAATAACTGTCCAAGAATAAAAACGGAAGGGGGAAGCAAAATGCCAGCAGCATGTGGTCTAGCCTGCGAAGTCTGTGGAGCCCTGTTATCAGGGAGCTGTATCCTAGGAGGCTGTGTAGCCGGAACGGACCCAAAAGCTCCGGAAAAGTTGGAGAAGTTCAAAGCAGCAACGGGACAGACCTGCTTAATACTCGAGTGTGCTATAAATAAGAACCAGGGTTACTGCCTGAGTTGCACCGAATTCCCCTGCGACGTTCATTACAAGCAGGAGCTTTACAGTAAAAAAACTCTCGACATGATAAAGGCTATAAGAGAGAAGAGACAAAAAAGCTAGGCCATCCCTGGGTGGCTGTATCAATTTGAGACCACGGAGGGGTCGCATAGTGGTCTAGTGCGGGCGCCTGCTAAGCGCTTACCCTGGGAAACTGGGGTCGAGGGTTCGAATCCCTCCCCCTCCGCCAGCCTACGCTAAGGCTTCGGCTGACAGGCCAGATTACGCTAAAGCTTCGGCTCGCCTGTCAAAGCTCAGAAGGAGCGGCGAGCAGGCTGGCAAGCCAGCTTTGGTCTGTGGCTAGAATATCCCCTGAACTAATAGAGCGGAGCTATGCCTAAATATCATATCTGGACTATCGGCTGCCAGATGAACAAGGCCGAGTCAGAACGGCTGGGCAGCCATTTCGAAAAGCTGGGCTACCAAGCCGCCAGCGCTAATGAGGCCGACCTTGCATTGCTCAACAGCTGCGTGGTGCGTCAGAGCGCCGAGGACCGCGTGCTCAACAAGCTGGCCAACCTCAAGGCGCTTAAAAAAGCGCGTCCAGATATGACGCTGGCCGTCACCGGCTGCCTGGTCAACGCCGACACCAAAAGCCTGGGAAAGCGCTTCCCCCAGGTCGATTATTTCTTCAGGCCCGGGGAACAGCCGCCCTGGTTGGAAAGCCCCAAAGAGCCGACACTACCCGAAAAGCCGAATGTCGCTGCCTATGTGCCCATTATCCAGGGTTGCGATAACTTCTGTGCATATTGCATCGTCCCCTACCGCCGGGGAAGAGAGAAGAGCCGAGAAGTAGCCGAAATCGTGGCTGAGGTGAGTGAGCTGGTAAATCGTGGCGCCAAAGAGGTTACCCTGCTGGGGCAGAACGTGGACTCTTATGGGCATGATTTGCCCAAAAAACCCGACCTGGCCGAGCTGCTCTACGAACTGAACGACATCGAGGGGCTCTGGCGCATACGTTTTTTGACCAACCACCCCAAGGACATGAGCCAGAGGCTCATTGAGGCGGTGGCTTCCCTGGACAAGGTCTGCGAGCAGCTTTCTCTGCCGGTGCAGTCGGGGAGCGACGCTATCCTGAAGGCGATGGGGCGGGGCTATGACGCCGAGCACTACCGAAGGCTTGTCAGCGAGATAAGGTCTAAAATACCCGAAATAGCCTTGAGCACCGATGTCCTGCTCGGCTTCCCCTCGGAGACGGAGGCGCAGTTTAAGGAGACGGCCTACTTGCTAACCGAGTTAAATTTTGATACAGTCCATATAGCCGCTTACTCGCCGCGGCCGGGGACCTTTGCCGCCAGGAAGCTGGCCGACGATGTCCCCCCCGCCGAAAAGAAGCGGCGCGTTGAGCACATCGAGGGGTTACAGGAGGCAATCGCCACCGCCGTTAACGCCCGCCTCAAGGGCCAGATAGTTGAAGTGCTGGTGGAAGGGGAAAAGAAGGGGAGGTGGTGGGGGCGCACCAGAAGCGATAAACTGGTATTCTTCAACGACAGCCGTGACTGTCGGGGAAAGCTGATAGAACTAAAAGTCGAGAAAACAAGCCCCTGGTCATTACAGGGCATAGTGGAAGGTTAAACTATAATAGGAGGCAAAATGAAGCGGTCTAAAATTCTGGGCTTAGCGCTAATTGTCGCCGTGCTCGCCACCATGGCGCTGTTGGGCGGCTGTTATCCTACCGAAGGTGAAGGCGGCGGCACCAGCAGCACCATCTACATGATTGTCTTCCTGGTGTTGATTTTCGCCATGTTCTACTTCCTCATGATTCGTCCCCAGCGCAAGAGACAGAAAGAGCACCAGCAGATGATGGAGGAATTGAGGAAGGGGGACCGGGTGATTACCGCCGGCGGCATCTACGGAGTGATTGAGAGCGTCAGCGAGGATAGCTTCGTCATCAAGGTGGAATCGGGAGCGACCATGAGGCTGGCTAAGGGCAGCGTCGCCCTCAAGCGAGAGATGTAAAAACTTTATCCGCTCGGCTTACGACGGGCCAGCCCGTGAGCGACCACTTGCTGCCCGGGTCGAGGTTGCTGGTGGGTTCATCGATAACCAGTCAAAAAAATTTAGCCCCCGCACTTGCCGCAGCGCCCGAAGATAGCCAGGTGCCTCAGGTCGGCCCTGAAGCCGTATTCCCGTAATAAGACTTCTTTGAGGGGATTGAGCACGGCCTCGTCGAGGTCGGTTATGCTACCGCACTCCTGACAGACGAGGTGGTGGTGATGCCCCTTGCCCACCGGGTGGTAGCGCACCCGGCCCTCGCCGAAATCGGTCTCGGTGACCAGCCCCAGCTTCTTGAGCAGCTCCAGGGTGCGATACACCGTGGAGATGTTGACGTGGGGGTATTTGGCCACCACCTGCGCGTATATTTCCTCGGCGCTGATATGGCCATCGCTCTGCTCAATGGCGGCAATGGTCATCAGCCGCTGAGGGGTTAGCCTATAGCCCTCCTCGGTCAGCTTTTTGACGATATCTCCGGAATGAGAATGGGTCACGGGGGGTATTCTAACAGAGCTTTAGAGTTATTGCAAGGTTTTGCAACTACAAATATTTGCGAATAGGACTAGCGCCGCTCGCGGCTATCGAGCATGATGGTCACGGGGCCGTCGTTGTTGATTTCGACCTGCATGTACTGCTGGAAACGCCCCGTTTGCACCCTTAGCCCGCTGGCTTTAGCCTCAGCAACGAAGTGCTCGAAAAGTTTTTCGGCTTGCCGGGGCGGGGCGGCCTCGGTAAAGCTGGGGCGGCGTCCCTTCCTGGCGTCGGCCAGGAGAGTGAACTGGCTCACAACTAGAAGCTCGGCCTTAATATCTAAAGCGGAGAGGTTGAACCTTTCCTCTTTATCAGCAAAGATGCGCAGGTTTACCAGCTTACTCACCAGGTAATCGGCATCATTTTCGCTATCACCCTCAGCGACGCCGACAAAGACCACCAGCCCCCGCCCTATCTTACCCACCACCTCCCCATCTATAGTGACCGAGGCGCTGGTGACTCTCTGTAAGAGCGCTTTCACTTCTTCTTGCCCTTTTCCTTGCCCCCGTCGCCCGATTTCCACTCGCCCTTGCCCATATCGGGGGGCTTTTTGCGGTTATCGGTGATATAGAAACCGCTCCCCTTGAAGATAACGGGGGCGGGGTGGAAGACGCGGCGCAGCCTGCCCCCGCAGCGGGGGCATTTGGCTATGGGCCTGGCGTCAAAGCTCTGCTTCTTCTCAAAGCGGTGATGACAATCATCACACTCATACTCATAGGTAGGCATACATTAACCTCATGGTGTACCTATATTTTAGCCTAATCGGGGCTATCAAAGCAAAATTTTAGCCGCCTCTATGGCCTCGCCGACGATGAAGAGCGAGCCCGCCAGGCAGACTAAGTCCTTTTCCCCGGCCATAGCCAGCGCCTGGGAGAGCGCTGAAGGTACGTCATCGGCGATGCGGGCCTTTAATCCGTGGCGGGCGAACTCGGCGGCTAAGGGCGCGGGGGCCATCGACCGGGGGTGGCGGGAGCGGGTGACGATGACCCTATCGAAAAGCGGAGCCAGCTCGGCGATAACGCCCTTGATGTTCTTATCGTCCGAGGCGCCCATAACCAGTATTGCTTTTTTAAAGTCTAAATATTGCTTGAGGGCCTTCTTCAGGCTGCGGGCGGCGTCGATATTATGGGCGCCATCAACGACCAGAGGGGGATTTCGGCGCAGGACCTGAAAGCGCCCGGGCCATTCGACTTTCGAGAAGCCTTCGGCAATTTCCTCGGCGGGGATGTCGAAGCCCTTTTCGGCCAAGACCTCCAAAGCGGCCATGGCGGTGGCGGCGTTGACCAGCTGGTGCTCGCCGAGGATGGGTAAAAAGAGCTGGTATTTACCCCTTCGAACGTTTACTTCAAAGCGCTGTCCGTCCAGGTCGGAGCTTAAGCTGCGCCATGTTACGTCTTTGCCGACTTCTATAAGTTTTGCCCCGCGCTCGGCGCAGGTTTTCTTTATTACTTTTGCTGCCTCGGGGGGCTGTAGAGAAATTACCACGGTACTATCGGGCTTGATGATGCCGCACTTTTCGGCGGTAATTTGGGCAATAGTATCGCCCAGGACATCGGTGTGGTCAAGGCCGATGGTGGTGATAACCGCCACAATTGGGGTGATGACGCTGGTAGCGTCGAACCTGCCCCCCATCCCCACCTCCAGCGCCTGAAATTTTACACCCCTTTTCCCGAAGTAGGCGAAGGCCAGACAGGTAAGGAACTCGAAGGTAGTGAGCTGGCCGTAGGTGGCCCGCTGGTTGACCTCTTCGACATAGGGCTTGAGCTCGCTGACCAGCTGTGCCAGCTCGGCTTCGGAAATCATATCGCCATCGACCCGGATTCTCTCCCGCCAGCTGTGGAGGTGGGGGGAGGTATAAAGCCCGGTGGGGTAGCCTGCGGCGGTGAGGGCATAAGCTATCATAATGGCCACGCTGCCCTTGCCGTTGGTGCCGGTGATGTGCACCGAGCCGGCTTTTTTATGGGGGTCGCCCAAGATGGACAAAAACTCGTCGACGCGCCTGAGGTCGTAGAAGGCGGGGTCGTGGGGCATGCCTATCTTCTCGTAGTCGGTGTAGCCGTTGATATAGTCCAAGGCCTGCTGGTAGTTCATTGGGGCTAATTATATCACTGCGGCTAAAGGGGCAACAATTATACTCTTGACCTGAATGCCCTTGCTTGCTATTATCAACAGGGGGAAAAGCGGTGAATTTCAACGAAAAGCTGAAGACCGCCATGAAAATGAACCAGAGCCTGCTCTGCATCGGGCTCGACCCCGACCCGGAGCTGATGCGGGAGGGGATGGCCGTCTCCAAATTCAACAAGGAGATTATCGAGGCTACCGCCGACCTGGTCTGC
>Ga0315545_1004213_pt1 | contig 11926 bp, 6 predicted proteins | sample SalMarSW160210MG_FD_203096 | JGI IMG/M metagenome (GOLD analysis project Ga0315545, IMG submission 203096) | Salt marsh sediment microbial communities from the Plum Island Ecosystem LTER, Massachusetts, United States - Salt Marsh Sediment SW1602-10 ... | reverse complement strand
CGGGAAAAACAAACCCGCAATGAACGTGAACATGCCGGGCGAGTATCCAGCATGTCGATTTCTGTCGCGCTCCGACATTTGCTTCAACTTGGGCGAGGCGCTGTATTTGATCGCGTCCTGCACGTCCTTATGCTGCCTTGCGGCCCAGAACTCGTTGTCGTCCGGCTCGGGTTCTTGCCAGTTGTCGGCGTTGCGTGGGGCACGAGCATTTGGCCCATCCTCCCGGCGGAGGTCCTTGACCAAAAACGCCTCGTTCTCACCGCGACGTCTCTCGAATGAGCGATCCTGGGGAGGTTCTGCCTCGCTCTCAGGACTGATGGTTCTGGTGTCGATCATGTGCTGGCAGCACGGGCAATCGATCAGCACCTCGCCCATCGGATCGAATCTGTGGCCACACTTGGGGCATCTGATTTCCATAGAGGCTATTTAACCACGAATGGACACGAATTGCCGCGAATAGCGCGCCGGGCACAATCTACATTCGTGCTCATTCGTGTTCATTCGCGGCTAGAGGCTACTACCGATGGTCTCGACCGATTCTTTGGGCAGCCAGCCAGAGAGACCTGTTTCGATGCTTATCTGAAACCAGTCATCTTTGCTGACCTGAATACGGACCTTCGTGCCAGTGTGAAGCTCAAAGACCTCGGCAAACTCCTCCCTGGGGCCGCTCCTGGCCTTCACGGCTTCTGCGACCACGATCCCCAAATCACGTGCGTTGAAAGCGCGAACCTTGATTGCGGTGTTAGTCCCACAGAACACGGCTAGAATGAGCAAAACCGCACCAATTCGCACGAGCATCCGCCGAGCAGCTTCTCTTCTTGCCCTACTTCCTTCGCGCTTCGCCTCATTCTTCAAGAGGATCACAGCGATAACCACGGCCATGAGCGCCAAGTAGAGTGAGAGCGAAGTAACCGTCCATTCGTTGACATTGAACAGCGAATAGATGTCCGTAAAGAGCTGTGCAAGAACGTTGCGCTCGGTCGGCTCGACCTTGTCAACTATTCCCGACCGTGCTAAGTCCAGGTTATACGTAATGGACGCATCGCGAGGCGCCATCTGTTTTGCCCTCTCGTAGTATAGGATTGCCCGGCCGAGATCGCCCATTCTGAAGTAACAGTTGCCGAGGTTGTAGAAGAGGTGTGGGTTCTGCCATCTGGCCAGCGCCGCGGCGAGGAACCTGTCCCGTGCGCCCGCGAAGTCATCCTGCTCATAATGGTCACATCCGTCGTTGTACAGCTCGATTGTGACGTTGGGATCGACCTGAACCCTAGCGTGCGACGCCGCCGGACAGGCCATTACCGCGATGATTACAAATAGGGCTGTTCGCCACAATCCCTCGGCGAAAGGTCTGACCGAGTTGGTGGAGCAGATCATCACGGGCGCTGCTCTCCTCCCTTCTTTGGCGCAATCCCATGTAGTATCGAGATCGCCTCGTCAACCTTCGACAGCACGCTTCGCATTTCCTCTGACGAGCTCTTTTGTGCGGAGAAGCGATAAAAGTCGCACACTTCTATACACTCTGATGCGAGCGATGCAGCGCGTTTGCCGTCGCCCGAATCGCCGATCAGGGAGCTCACTGTGAGAGCCGAAACGCCCGGCGCTGGCACGTCAAATCTCTTCGAGACATAGGTTATGAGCGATTTCGCGACCTGCGAGTAGAAATCCTGAGGCGCATCCGGATTCATCAGTGGCTTTGCCTTTGCGAGGCCCCGCATCGCCTCCTTCCTGGTGCTTCGCAGCCTGTCGCCGCTGAGGAGCTTCTGGGCTAAAACGCCCCTTATACAGAACCCGGCTGCGACAAGGCCGGGCAACAGAACCAACAACAGCGTTATTCTTCGCTTGTAGAGGTCTTGTCGGAAATCCTCAAAAGCCGTCATCTTGGGTCTTATGTAGTGGATGTCAGTGCCGGTTTGCAGGACGTCGGACCTCTTGAGCAGGCCGGCCAATGGCGCTTCCGCCGATTCCGAGGCTGTCCCGGTAACGGTCAATTCGATCGGACGGGTCTTGACCGTTCTATATCTTGCGGCGCTCGGGTCGAAGAAGGAGAAACTGACTGAGGGAATCACCTGCGCCCCAGGCTTTTTAGGAACCATGACGAATTCAAACGACTTGGCGCCTCGAATAGGTGACTTTCTCCGGTCAACGCTCTCCTTTATGTTCGGCTCATAAACGTCGAAATCCTCGAGTTGGGGCTTCGGAATCTGCTGGATGGTCTTCACGTTGCCCGTGCCCCAGACTCTGACCTCGAGCGTTATTGGTTTTCCCACCTTGCCGCCCTTCTGGTCAACCGTCGAGCTAATCGAGAACTGGCCAACTGTGCCGGAAAAACCATTCGGAGCACCTTCCGGAAGCGGTTTCACTGTAACATCGATTCGCCTAGTCTCGAGATGGCGCGGTCGCTGTAAGCCTCGCCGGCGAAACGAGAAGCCGGGCATGAAGAACGTGTCGAGTGTGCACTTGAGGGACGCCGGGCCAATCGTCTGCAAGCCCGTCTTCGTCGGAAAGAGCGCTGTTGTCAACTCCTCAACTCTAAATCGCTTACCGCCAGCCACAGTCGTGTATCTGTTCTGACCCTCGATGTCCTCTTTCCAGAAGTTGGTGCAGGCCGGCGCGGTGTAGTCCGCCGACCCCAGGTCGTATCTCGAGAAAAGCCTGAACGTCAAAGTCAGCTGCTCGCCCAGGAACATCTCGTCCCTGTCAACCTCCGTCTCGATGAAGATGTCCTCATCGCCCGCGGTCTGCGGTTCCGGCTCGCCCGCGCCCGGCTGCCGGCCAGAACGCGGCCCTGCCGGCGCCTTTGGTTTCGATTGGTGCTCCAAAACCTCAATCTGTATCGGCTTCGTCCGAACCGTCTTGGAACCGGCTCGCGCCCGTATCGGCGGGATTCTTAGCACGCCGACCCTTTCAGGTTGAAGCACGTAGCGATAAGTCGTGCTCGATTCGATCTGCATGTTGATTATGGTCACGCTGCGGGACTGTGACTCGGAGACTACCGTGAAATCATCCGATATGTCCGGCAGCACAGGTTCCCCGTCGATGCCGCTTGCGGTAACGACCAGCGTGATCTGATCGTCGATGAATAGCGTGCTCTTGCTGACCGTGGCCTCGAGCGACGCTGAGTCAGCCCACGCTGAGCCACCCAAGGCCGAAAACACTACAATCGCGATGAACAGCACTGCCCGGCGACGCGGCCGCCTCAATTCAAACACGCTACCAATCCTTCTCCACCGACGAGGAGCCGATCCCCTTCTTCTGGAGGTTCTTCTCAACCTGCTCCTCCTGCTGCTCAAGCGCGGCAAGTATCTGCTCCATCTGGTCCTTCGTCAATCGCTGAGGCTGCCTCTGCTCGGCCTGCTCCTCTTCGGGCTCTTTCCGTTCCGCTTCCTGCTTTTCCTGCTCGCTCTGCTGTTTCTTCTCCTCATCTGTCTGTCGCTGGTCCTTTTGTTCGCCATCATCAGACTGTTGTTGCTCGTCCTTTTGCTGCTCCTGCTCCTCGCTCTGATCGCTCTGCTTCTGTTGGTCCTGCGCCTGCTTCGTCCGCAGCGCCATCTCGAGATTGAACCGCGCCTCGTCATCATTCGGGTCCTCTAGGAGCACCTTCACATAAGCCTCAACTGCCGCTTCCAGGTCGCCCGCTTTGAACGAGGCGTTGCCCACATTGTACATCGCGGATTGCGCCAAACCGGCCGGAGCGCCCTGCGAGGCGACCTTGTAGCCCGCGAGCGCATCCTCGAACCTGCTCTGCTTGTAAAGGACGTTGCCCATGTTGTATTGCAGCTCAGGCGAGTCCGGCATCGCGACCTGTGCAGCGGTGATCTTGGCCAGCGCCTCGTCCAGCTTGTTCTCTTTGTAGAGTTTTGCGGCCTCCTCCGCCTGCTGGGAGGCGGCGTCCTTCCAAGAAAGCCCGGTCGTTGCTGCCCAGACTCCCGTCAAAACGAGAACGATGAAGCACTTGGTCAACGATTGTTGCACGAACATCTCATTCAGCCGCAGAGGTATTGCGGTCCGTCCCCATCGTCATTGAACGGCGCGCTTGGCCCTAGTGGGCAGCAAGACCGCCACCACGATAACTAATATAGCAAGTAGGAGCGGGTATTGAAACCTCTCGTTGTAGATAGTGTATGTTCTCGACTGAAGCTCCTTAGTCGCCATGTCAGAAATCGCAGCCCAAACAGGAGTTATGCTCCCCGCCTGGCCCGTAATCGGCACGATCTTGCCGCCTGTTATATCAGCGATCTTTGAAAGACCAGTCAGATTGAGCCTGGAGATGACGACGCTGCCGTCCCGAGCCTTCTGGTACTCCTTGAGCTCGCCCGATTCTGAGCGCACAGGAATAGGCGCGCCCTTCCCAGTTCCCAGGCCAACCGCGTGTATTACAACGCCCTGCTTAGCCGCTTCCCTCGCCGCGACCTCGAGGTTCCCGGAATGGCTCTCGCCATCGGAGAAAACAACCAGCGCCTTATACTTCCTTTCGCCGGCGCTGAAAAGATTACGCGCCTTCTCAATCGCGGACGGAAGCGCCGTGCCGCCCAGTTCCACCGAGCCGACCTGGATGCTGGATAGGAACATCGCAAACGCGCCGTAGTCCATCGTCAGCGGACACTGCACGTGCACCTGTCCCGCGAACACGACCAGTGCCACGCGATTGCCCTCGAGTCGCTCAAGCAGCCGAAAGACCTCGAGCTTTGCTCGCTCGAACCTGCTCGGCGCGATGTCCTCCGCGAGCATGCTCCTGGATGTGTCAAGCAGGACGACCACATCGACGCCAGCCGCCGAGAGCTCAACCGTCCGCTCCCCGAACCTCGGCCCGGCAAGGGCCACCAGGACAAGCACAACGCCAACAACATAGAGGCCGGACTTCAGCCTGCAACGGGCCTCATCGACCGACTCGACAAGATGGCCCAGAACCGAAGTCCCGGCGAATCGGGACAATACCCGCGCAGACCGCCGCTCGGACCAGCGATAGAAAAGCACGAGAAAGACGGCCGCGAATGGAACGAGGTACAGGCAAAACACATTCCCGAAACTGCTCTCAAGCGCCGCAGAAATCCTCTCAAATAAGTAACTCATCACGCAAGCCCGATTCTACCGTTTGAACGCAGCCGCATCCTGCGGCAATCAAGTATTTAACAAGCGGCGAACCAGAACTGTTCTGGTGCGTCGGCTCCCGGCACGTCCCACGGGCGCAGAGCGCGTCCTTAAGCGCCGGATGCCTTCCCGAATGCGTCGAGTATCCGTCCTAGAGTTTCCCCAAAACTGAAGCTCCAATCGCACAATTACTGGCTATATAGGCGCATTAAGAGCACCCACGAAGTGAGATACATCTGTTTCGGAGAAGAGGCCCTGCGAGCTCAGAGGAAGCTAACTACAGAGACACAGAGAAGATTCATTGCCCTAGCTCAATCCGCAATCCGCAATCCGCAATCCGAAATCCCCCCTTCGCCCCTTTCGCCTTTTCCCCTTTTCTCCCGTTTCCACAATGGGGAAACTCCTCATCCGTCAGGTTGACATTGGACGTGGTGCAGCGTTTCAATTGCGTATGATCCTTGTCTTGGTTACGACCGGTTGACGCGAGGAACACGTTTGTGGGGCAGAGCCGTGAGTATAGTCCCTCTCATGGAACGGGGGCGGTTCCGCCGCACTGCCGCAGGCTCAGAATCGGAGGAGATCGACCTTGAACGAGCAGAATACGAAGACTCCGTGGGGACTCCGCCTGATTTTCTGGTTCAGCCTCGCCGCGATGTCAGCTGCTCTGTTTCTGCTCATCGACATCCAGCTCACATACGGACGCTGGCTTGCTGGCAGCATATTATCGGACTTCTCACGGGCATATCGTCCCCTGGTACTGACGCTTTTGCTCACGACCGTGGCCGCAGCGTTCGCATCGGTCCGGCTGGATCGGGCGTGCGACCGCGATAGGCCCGTATTCAGGGCAGTCGCCGATCAGATACGAGCGGTATTAGCTCGGGCCGCGCTCGGAGCGCCTCTTTTGCTCAGGACGACAATCCCAGCTCTTGTGGTCATCGTGCTGGTTGTCTTCCTGCCCTCACTGAAAAGAGACAACATCGTGACCAAGACGATGACTGTCCCATCTTGGAGCACTGACGCGCAACAGTTGATTGCCGAATCGCGCGGCGAGGGGACGTCGGGCTATTCGCGCTTCAGGCTCGGCGACGAGGTCCAATACGTGCGCGAAGCCGGCTACCAGTTGGTGCTTCTGGATTGCACGACCGGGGACGTACTCCGGCAGGGGCACGTGCCTCCAAACAGCCCCGACGAGTCGACATGGCTTTTCAAGACGCTCGACAACCTCCCTGATAATACGCTGGCCGTTCTGATCGGGCACGGCCGCGCCTCCGATTGCATTACACGAAAGATTCGGGCGATACTTGCGCAGCTGGGCTCCGACACAACCAGAGAATCGCTCGGGCCAATGGGCCATCTTCTAGTGCTTAGGCGTGCAAGCGGAGTAAGCACTCTTCTCGCGGAGATCAAGGCGGACCACGCGATCGTGGCGCTGAATCCAAACCTGGCCATTAGAACGCACCTTCTCCTCAGGGGCCTCACGCCGTTGATATACGCGTTGACGATTGTCGGCGCCATACTGCTCGCCGTGGCGGCCTTCGCACGAGTCAATCATTCGCTGAGTTGGCCTTCCGCGTTCAGCTACGCCTCGCTTGTGTCCGCTGTCCTGGCAGCTGCGATTATCATAGCTGTTCGCACGAACGGTCTTGCCGTGATTGGCGGCGGCATCACCATGGTCCTAACTTCGTATCTGTTGTTTCGGGAAGCCTTTGCCAAACACAAGAGAGTCATCTGCCACATTGCGGCGGTTGTGGTGTTCGTCTGCTTCTTGTGCGATCCCGAGTTCTTACATAGGAACTCAAATGTCCTGGAGGCCGCAACGACCATTCTGGCTCTATATCTTGGCTACAAGCTCTATTCGCTGCTGTTTGGCCTCAAGAGCGCCGTCAGCTATCCGCTCACGATGCTCTTCGTATCCCGGGCTTTTCTCGTCGTCATCTGCTACCTCAGCATGCTTTATTTCTCCAAAGCGCCGGCCAGCGTTTGGGACGTGGGCAACTACTGGGACGGAGGATGGTATCTCAAGATCGCAAGAGAGGGATATCATCTGAGCGAGTCTGAATACTCTGCGGCTCCGTTTTTCCCGCTCTATCCTTTCCTGATCGCAACATTGCGGACGATCGTCGAGGATGAGGCCATTGCCGGGACAATGGTTGCCAACCTGGCCTTTCTGGCCGCATTGTGCCTCCTGTATCGTCTGACAAGCCGACGATGGGGCGAGGACTTGGCAAAGAGGTCCGTCCTGCTCTTGGCGGTCGGGCCCTGGTCCTTCTTTTTTTCCGCAATCTACTCTGAGTCTCTCTTCCTTCTCTGCTGTCTGGCCTTTTTCATCTTCGCGCTTGATGCAAAATGGCCCTATGCGGCGCTCTGTGGCTTTTTTGCGGCTCTCACGAGATCGGCCGGGGCCACGCTGCTGCTCGTGGGCGCATGGCAATACGTCAGGGGTGCAGGGTTCAATCCAAAGCGACTCAGACTCAACGCTGCATGGCTCTTGCTGATACCGCTTGCGCTTGGGCTATTCAGTTTCATACTGTATTCGCAAACTGGCGACATGTTCGCCAACGTAACGGGGAGCGGCGCCTGGGCCAGGCGGCCTGTCAACCCGTTCTCTGTCATTGTGGACAGGTTTTCTCGTTTGAACCTGAACCTGTCCCTGCTCGGCGCCCAAAAAATGCAAACACACTTGATGTGGGGCGTGTGGATACTCGTTTCAATCGTGGTCTTGCTCGCTGTCGCGCCGATAGCGCGTAGACTCGATGTCGGGTTCGCGATCTTCACGGCAGCTGGGATGCTCTTGCCGCTTTCAGCAGGCCTGATAGAGGCGGCAGGCAGATTCGCCCAAGTTCTGTTTCCGGTTACCATCCTGCTGGCGCTTTACGCCAAACGCGAGAGAGTATATTCGTGCCTCGCGCTGACCTTTTCCGCGTTTATGCTCTTCTTTGCGATCCTCTTCGCCAACAAGTTCTGGATGGTGTGAGCATCGGGCCAGATGCCCAGAGGGAACTACTGCCTCGCCCCCGGCCCAACTAGCGCGGGAGGAGGCGCCATCCCCGGACCAAGGAGACGGCGTTCATAGACCTCAGCGCGGCCAAACGACGCCACCTTGCGCCACTCAGGAAGGCTGCGAACCGCCTCGGCCGTGGGATCAAGCCTATCACCTCCAAGAGGTCTGCTGCCGATGAAGAGATAGTTTGGCGTCGCGCCCTCATTCCCTCTTTGCAGCTCGTCTTGGTAGAACGGATTGAGATGGGGCCTCATAACTCTCCTGCCGCAGAGGGCAGGTATCCACAGGCCGCCCCAGTCATGTTCGGGGACATTCAAGATTATATCCGTCTTAAGCGTGTTTCGCTTGATCCACTCAAACGCCGCCAAGTCATCCTGCGAAATAGCGCCACCAGGCGAGAAACTGACCGCGTAGAATTCATTGTAATGGTCCCAGCAAAGGCCCGCCACAACGCACGCTGCCATCCCGACCACTGAGAGGCCAACCGCGGCGATGGCGAGCTTGCGGTCCCGCATAAAAGACCATACCTGAAACAACAGCAGAGCCAAGATCACTGGCAGAACGTGTCGGAAACGGAGCGAGCCTAGCCATTGAGCGTCAATCAGTCTGGCGACCACGCGGAGCAGAACGACAAGAAGCACAAGGGATACGCAGACTAGTGGCGCCACTCTGAAGATTCGGTCTCGAACGGACGCCTTGGAGGATTGCGTCAATCTTAGTTTGCTCTTGGCAGCAAAAACCACCAGCTTGTCCACGAGGCCAGCGCAGAGGACAGACATGGGCGCCAGCATCATCATGGTCATTCGCTCCGGATATAGCGCGTAAGAGAATGGCAGTATCCAATACTGCGAGTTTAGGGTCAATGCCAGCAACACGAGGGAGGTGAGCATGACCGAGAGCCGCGTGCGCCAGCTCAGGGTGGACAAAAACAGGCCGGCAATAGCGAATCCGACAATGTGATGCCTGAAGACCCGGACCACATACAGCGGCATAACCCAAAGACAATTGTGGATTGTGCCGTGCCAGACGTGGTCTGTTTCACGCTGCCACCACTTGACCCATCCTGTCTCATTGTCGCTCACGTTCACGGAATATCCGGCCAGAAATGGCGCAACGAGCACCAGCGCAATTACGAATACCCAAGCAATCCGCGCCGCGTACCTTCTCAGGTGCCTCACTCTCTTCAAGATCAGTGCCCGTGCCGAGAAGCACAAGCCAAAGGCGACCAAGAAATAGGCTGCGCCCAGGAATGGAATCGAGTGTATGAGAAGCGCAGCAGCCCACAACGAGGCCTGAGCCAATAGACCTGGGAAACCGTGATTCTCCTTCAAAGAAAAGAGCAACCCGAGCGCCGCCAGAATGAAGGCAAAAGAGAGAACTGTAGGATTGCCGCCCCATGCACAGTAGTCCTGAGGCGCAATCACAAGAAAGGTCGCCATGGCGGCTGTCCCCAAAGAAACAGCGGGACCGAACCATACTCGCAGCAGTAGGAAGAGCCCCAAAAAAAGAAGCACGTAGGTGAGACCAGTCCAAAGAAGCGCGCTATCTTGGACGTTCATTCCGGCCATCAGCGAAGTGCTTGCAGTGAGCACGGCGAAACCTATCGGGTATTCGCCGAAGGAATCGATGGGAAGAAGCGGCCTGTGGGTATTCGGTATCGAATCGCTGTCGATTATCAACCTGGCGTTGTAGGTGTGCATGCTCATGTCCGCCCCGGCAGGCACGATCGGGATGACAGTCGGTAGCATTCGACCCAACACGATCACGCCTGTTATGACTGCCAGCAGGAAACACGTTCCTTTGCCGAGGCGCCTCGTCGGTCTGCGAGGCTGTTCTCTGCCCCTCACACCCAGGAAGATCAGAACTCCCGCCAGACCAAGAACCACTATCCAGATCAGCGATGACAGCGAAACCGGAATGTATCGCGTGAGCCAGGGCAGCCAGGTCCAGCAGCTGATGCCGAAGAAGAGGCAATATACGCCTCTGGTGAAGCGGTCTAGGGATTGAAAGCCGCCCAAGACCCATAAAAGCGCCGCTGGCAGAACGAACATCCCAAGCGCTGGGAATACAACCGATATGATTACGACTACAAGCCATCCGATGTTGAGTATGTGCCCGAGATTCATGCCATTATTTCTCTATGCCGTGTATCCAAGCATGTCAAGGCTCGTGTCAATCGGAAACGCTCCTCCTGAGCCGCGTCTTGAAAAGGTCCAGCGGACGATGCAATATGAGGGCTCTGAGGGTTCAAGCACGTGCAGCGCGGGGAGAAGAAAGGCGTATGTGCAGCGATTCACCGGGGATGAATCCCGCAAATGGCATTGCACGGATGGTCGAGGCTATCTTATGTAGAGCTAAGACAGCCGCGGCCAAACGACCAAGTTTCGGCCTCGCCGCAGCCTTCTGCATTTCACATGCCATATTCTATATGTTGGGAGTTCGTTTTGACGACGACCCTCTGGGGGGAGCTTGGCAATACCTTGACCCGGAGCTTCTGAGGCACAACCTGCTAGAAAGTCTTCTCTACCTGCACGTCCAACCCCCACTCTTCAATCTGTTTCTAGGGACAGTTCTCAAGTTCTCCTTCGGACACCCGAAGCTCGTTTTCCAGGGTATTTACCTTGTGTGTGGCCTGATTCTCTACTGTGGTCTGTTCTCGCTGCAGGTCAGGCTAGGTGTGGGCAAAAGGCTAGCCTTCGCCCTGAGCACGCTTTTTATGATAAGTCCCTCATTCATCCTATATGAACATTGGTTGTTCTACACGTTCCCCGTCGCCGCAGTTCTCCTGCTATCCGCGTTGTTGCTGCACGAGTTCCTAGTCAAGACGGAAGGTCGGCAAGCTTTTCTCTTTTTCTTATCTCTGTTCGTTCTGTCAGGCATCCGAACAGTGTTTCACCTGGCCTACTTCATGGCCACAGCGGGGGTATTGCTTGCAGTCAGTTGGCCAAACCGAAAGAGAATAATTCTTGCCGCCGCCCTGCCATTTGTGCTGGTCGCGTCCCTATACTGCAAGAACCTGCTCCTATTCGGCGGATTCAACACGAGCTCCTGGCTGGGTGTGAACGCCTGGAGCGTTGCGACCAACAATGTTCCTTGGGAGGAGCGCCAGCAACTTGTTGCGGAGGGCAAGCTGTCTGAGTTGTCTTTGATCGGGCGCTTCTCCCCCTTGGCGAAGTATCCCGTGAGATATCGGCAAGTGAAGGGTTTCGAGAATATCGCATCGCTGAGGCAGCTTATCAAATCAACCGGTTCCGAGAATTTCAATCATTTGGCCTATGTGGGGATCTCCAATCAGTATTTTGAAGATTTTCTGTCTGTACTGAGGGAACGTCCCAAGGCCTACATCAATGGGCTGCTGAAATCATGGCTGACCTACTTCAAATCAAGCAGTGACCATGGCTTCTTGGAAGAGAATCGCGAGAGAATTTCCCTACTCAATGACATTTACGATTCGTTCTTCTACGGGAAGATACCTTGCGACGTGTCAAAAACAGGCATTCTGCCCTTCTTTCTGATCCCAGGATATCGCGTCCATGTCCTTCTTCTCTTGGGGCTGCCGTTGTTGCTCATCTTCGCATTGGGACTATCACTGAGGAGAGGGTCCAAAGGGCAAGGCCAAGACCGCAACCAACGGATAGTAACTCTGTACCTGTGCGGAACGATAGCATTTGTAGCATTTGTTGGAAACCTCTTCGAGCTCGGGGAGAACAATCGCTTCAGGTTCACGACTGACCCATTTTCCGTGGTCCTGCTCGGCCTGTTCATTCAGTTCTTTGTCGGACCTCGTCTATCAAGGGCTCTATGTGCGTGGCGCCGGAAGAACACGTCCTCGAAATC
>Ga0315545_1004212_pt1 | contig 11926 bp, 13 predicted proteins | sample SalMarSW160210MG_FD_203096 | JGI IMG/M metagenome (GOLD analysis project Ga0315545, IMG submission 203096) | Salt marsh sediment microbial communities from the Plum Island Ecosystem LTER, Massachusetts, United States - Salt Marsh Sediment SW1602-10 ... | reverse complement strand
TGGCTCGTTAAAAACCAGCCAGTCCCTGACCACCAACGTTGCACCTAGAACGTAGCACCTAGAACTTAGAACCTGTCTTTTGCGACTCCTGACTCTAGACTATCTTTTTCCCCTTCCTCCATAATCCTGTATTTTCACTGATCACTGTCTTCTTCTCTTATCCCTCTCCCTCTATGAAGGGAGAGGCTGGGTGAGGGTGAGATTGTTTGCGGTGCCTCCGCCTTACCCCGCATAACCGCTAAGTTAAGGCTATCTTCTATAGATCCGGGTTTCCGATTGGCAGTATGCACCGTCATTCCGGCGAACCCCGGATCGGGGTCCGGGGCAGGGGCCGGAATCCAGTCAAATAACCGTTCCATATAAATCCTGCTCCTAAACAGGTGAAAGCGCTAGAAAAAGGGACTGCTACTTTTCGACTAGCCTGCTCTCGAGAGAACAAGTAGCCTGTTCCCGTTGTCTTTCCGAACGAACTGTGTCTAGGAATGGTCAATATAAGGTATAGTATAGCTAGGTCGATCAGAGAGGCGGCCAAAGAAAGAAACCTCTGAGCCAAAGGCAAACCGTTCGAGAGGGCGGGGCGCAAAACAAGGGGCCTTACTTAAAGGGGTAACATGAGAGCTTTCAAATCCCAAATCAAAGCTCCAAGCCTTAGAGAAGGCAGCCCAGTTACCAAAAGGAGGTAACTAGAATGAGGAAGCTAGTGATGTTAGGCTTGGTAGTAACAGTTGCAATGATCTCTGGGCTAGTCGTTTGGAGCGCTGCTACTGATAGTGGTACCGCAAGCGTAGGTATGCAGCTTGAGGAGATCGCTCAGCTTGTGGTAAGTGGTGATCCCGGCCTCATTACCCTTACCAATGCGCAAACGACGGCAGGATTATTGCCAACTGAACAGACTGATGCCACTACGAGCTTGTCTTGGACGTCGAACGTTGCATCTGGTAGCAGGAAGATCACTGCTGCGCTCAGCGCTGCCTATACAACTGGGGTTGTGCTGAAAGCTACTTTAGCTGAACCCGCTGGCAGTAACGGAACAAGTGCTGGCGAGCAAACTCTTGACACCGAAGCTATAGAAATGTTTACCGGAATAGCAAACGAGAACTGCACGCAAGCGACTATTACCTATGAGTTTTCTCTGAGTACGATGATCGCACCGATCACCGAGACAGAATCCAAGACCGTTACGTGGACCCTTTTGGCCGCCGCCGCATAGTGTAGCCGCTAACAAGAGTTTGGGTGCGCTATGAGGGTGCTCCTAAAGAGCTTGCCGTAGCGCCGTTAATTAGGTAGGGTATGCAGCATGACGAGAATAGTTAGGTACATTTGGCTGGTGTTATTGCTCGCTCTTGTTGCCATTGGTGTAACAAGCCATGCATCTATATCCATTACGCTAGTAAGCGATGGTTGGCTTGAGATTATTGATAAGAGCGATTTGATTGCTGGCGCAGGAAGTGATTTGATAAGCACCTATGAAAGCACGTCTGACCAGGTATCCATCAATATTTCAGGGACAACTAGTGGAGAAGACAACTGGCGAGTGGATGTCAAGAGAGTTGATACAGACTGGCACAACAGTCTTAGTCTGTACGCTCAAAGAACAAGCAATGGCTCTGGAAGCGGTACCATCTCTGGTGGGTCTCAGTATATGACAGTAACTGCTAGCGACCAGACCTTTTTTAGCGGAAGAGGGGACAGAACTGGAATAGAGGTGCAGCTCAAGGTTAGCGGGGTTTCAATACAGATCCCACCGGGAACCTATACCACCACGCTATACTATACAGTGGTGGATACGCTCTAAGGGTAAAGCTCATGGCATATTCAACTTCCAAGGGTCCTCTAGTCTCTTTCTGTAATGAAAGGAAGGCGCTGTTAGTGTGGGTCGGTGTAACTGTGCTATGTCTGGTCTTCTCCATCTATGGGCTGGCTCAGATCTCGGTACCGGGAAAACTGGCACACAAGTTCACAGTCGACCCCGGGTGTACCTACAGTGCAGAGATCATCATCGACCATTCTGGGGAGGTACCAATAGAGGTACAGGTGACCCAGAATGACTACATGTTCTTTGCCGATGGAACCAACACCTATGGTGAACCCGGTAGCGTTCCTCGCTCCAACAGTTCATGGATTACCTTTGTTCTCCCATCACGCCTTATTCTTGTTCCTGGAGAGAGGGTTTCTATCCCATACACGATAGAGGTACCGGATGATCCATCCCTGGTCGGTACCTACTGGAGTATAGTGATGGTGGCCCCTGTCCTTCCACCTGTTGAGTCCCCTGAAGGTAAGATAGCTATTCGTCAAGTGATGCGCTACGGGATCCAGATCATCACCCATATCGGTGATAGCGGTGAACGCAAGATCAACATCATCGATACCAAACTCCTGCAGGAGGAGGAGGGTCCCCTGTTACGGATCGAGCTCGAGAACATAGGAGAGCGATATGTAGCCCCAGAGGTGTGGACCGAACTATATGATGACAACGGGTCCAGCGTCGGTCGATTCGAAAGCTCTAAACTGGGCATCTACCCAGGTTGTTCAGTAACACATCGGATCCCACTCTCTGGAGTGCCCACCGGAGAGTACGAGGCGTTGGTCGTGTTCGACAATGGGGACCAGTATGTGTGGGGTGTTCAGTACACCCTTGAGCTGTGAGATTTGTGACGCAAGCAAATACGGGCTGCCCTTCCGCGACAAAAGGAAGATTGAATGCCCTTAAACTCAGCATACTGATCGCACTGGTTGTCCTTTTTTCACTGTTCCCCTGGCCTCTTAGCCCTGGTCACCACACCTGTGATGACCAAGGAGATACTCATTCAAGTTCTACTGCTTGTCGCTGTGCCTCGTATGAGATAGCTATTTGTTAAATGTCTTACATTCTCACATAATAGATCTTATTAGCCGTGCAGCATGAATAGCTGGAGTGGAGGACTAAACTGTGATCAGCATGTGGAACGAGGGGAAGAGAATACTTCTATCAGCGAGTCATGTTTCGCCCTAGAAGCGCGGCACAAAGAAGGGTTGTAAGTTTTCTTATAGCCCCTCTCTTCTTGCTACTCTTATGTGCCTTTGCCCGAGCAGCGGCAATTACTGTAAAGTGTTTGTCTCCGCTTAGAACCCTTTCCCCACGCGGTTTGACCACGCTGGCCTTCCGCGTGACAAACCTGCAATCAAGCACGGATACCATTGAACTAGTGGTCACCTTGCCTGAAGAGTTTACCGTTTTGGTATGCCGCGCAAGTGTAACGCTAGCCTCCGGAGAAAGTAAAGTTATACTTGTGAGCCTGCTGGCTCAGTCAACTGTGCCGGCAGATAGCTATGAGGTTACGTTTAGTGCTACTAGTACAACTGAACCTACTGAGTCTGCCGAAGCGTATGCCACGCTGACCATCGAGCAGAGGGTCGCTGTGAAGTTATCCCTTCCACAAGGCGAACAGGCACAGCCTGGAAGTCAATTAACATACAAACTATCAATTGTCAATGATGGGAATCAATTGGACACCTTTCAACTGGAGGTGCAGTCGCGTTGGCACGCGGTCCTTTCGCGGGATGTAGTAGAGCTTGCCGGCGGAAACAAGGCTGAGATTACTCTGACCGTTGCTATTCCAGCAGGAGTGAGCCCTGGCGATACTGACTACTGCCGCATTACGGTTCGTTCACGGAGCGATCCCACCGAAACCGCAACAGGCACTATAAGGACGAAAGCTAGCCCACCATTACCCGAAGCGGTAAGTGGAACACTTTTCCCTATCGTTCCTGGGGCAGTGAGCACAACCACCACATGGTCAAATGGAAGCATTTCAATCAAAGGAAATGCCCGCATTGGAGGGACAATTGCCCCTGGGCAGTCTCTGTCACTCGGTGGACAGTTTGATGTTGGGATTACTAAGCGCCTTGATCTTCAACAGGGGTGGATAAGCTATCGAGAAGCAGATCAAAGCATAGCCGTTAGTGGTATTTCTTCGGCCGCACCAGTATCTCTGGACAGTGTGACTATTGATTACGAATATGCTCCATCGGATTGCCCGTATTTTCTGAAACTCCATCATGAAACAGCAAAGAAATCACTCAACCTTTCCTGGAGATGGGAGTGCTCTTCTCTTGGCCTGGATCTGACTAACAAAGGATGGATCATACGTTCTTCTCTCAGTTCAAGCACCGTCAAGATGGGGCTGACGGTTCAAGAAAGTGGGTTCGCTATTTTACTTGTACCTCCAAGATACGAGGGTCTTTCATGCAGAGGGGTGTTGTCCCTGGATTCAGGGAAGAGTACAACTTTCCTATCCGCCGCCTACGGAGCTCTTGGCGGAAGCATTAATCTTGCTCGATCCGAATCAACCACGGAGACGACTTCTTCCTGCTACTCTGGCGTTTCACTTGGAAGTAATGCGTACGTGCGAACAGCCTTGGAAATCAACGACAAACAAGCAACAGATCTGGATACTATTAACCTAAAGGCATTCCTCTCGTTTTCCTGCAGTATGTGCGGTCTGTCCGGTTGTCTCACTGCCAAATTCGAGAGTTCCCTAGACCGGCTCACCAAGGCCAAATACGATACATTAGTTGTGCAAGGCGACGCCAGTCTTAACTTCGGTTCTGGAGTAGTTCTTTTCGTTGATACAACCCTATCTCAAGAACTTTGCGCGACAGGTGACGCAACCAGTTCCTTCAATCTTGGCTTCAGTCTGCCGTTTGCTGAGTATCCCTGGCGTGGTGCATTCAGAGGCGAGATAGATAGCAACGGGAAGAGGACAGCTTCGTTATCTATCTCAGCACAGGGAATCTCTCTTGGGCTTACCGCAAGTTCATCAAGCATTGCCCTGTCTCTGGGATCAAGTTTCTATGCACCCTTGCCTCTCATCAAAACAAAGAGCCAGTTGATCGGAAGCGTGTTCCTGGATACCAATGGCAATTGCGAGCACGATGCGCGTGAAGAAGTAATAGCAGGGCTTGTGCTGGGCTTAGCAGACACCCAGGCACTTACGGGTAAGCGAGGAAACTTCCGCTTCTTCCCGCTCTCCCCAGGGGACTACTTTCTGCGCATCCAAAACCTTCCATTTCGCTACGTTCCGCTTATCTCAATGCCTATCCCTATACACCTCGAGGCAGGGATGGTGAAAGAGGTCGCTATCCCCGTGATGCGCGGGGCAATGGTGACTGGGCAGGTGGCTGTCTTCTCTGAGGGACAAGTAGAAGAGCTATCCATTGAGGGAAGCGGGAGAAAAGCATCTGTTGTTGCGGGTGAAGGACTAGCCGGCATTCTGCTCAAGATTAGCAGCGATGACGACATATACTATCGAGTCAGCAACGTGGATGGTCGCTTCCAGTTTGATCGCCTGCGTCCTGGGTATTGGACAATCAAGATCTATCCCGACAAGCTGCCACGTTACTATTACTTGGAGCAGGATACATTTGACTTCGATCTGGGCGGTGGCCAAGAGCGGGATGTACTGGTTAAGGTGTTTGTGAAACGTCGCATCATTCACCTGCTTCAACAAGGGACACAGACGTTGCATAGCGAGGGAAAAGAAGACAAGGAATAGTCGCGCGAGGGCGATGTCCAGTCTAGTTATCAGCAGTGTGACGCAACTACCGCATGTTACGGCTAGAGCGGTGTGGTCCTCGAAGAGCATGGCAAATAAATGCATACGGCCAGTCTTCCCTGTACGACGTCCCTGCCTTGACACGTTTTGTGCATATGCCTATAATGCTCATGTCCATCCACAGTGACAAATAAGCAGCTAGCACAGTAGCCGCTTTGACTAAACAGACACGGTCATTTACGATCTAAGCCGAGCAATTGACAAGACAAATTAATAGTCTCGAAAGGAGAAGAAAATGACGATTTGTATTACATCAACCGGACAGTCGCTTGACGCACCGATTAATCCAAGTTTTGGACGGGCTCCCTATTTTCTGTTTGTCGATCCAGAAACAGAGACGGTGCAAGCGGTAAAGAATACACCGGGCGCTCACGGAGCTGGCGTACAAGCGGCGCAGATTGTTGCTAGTAATAAGGCAACCGTTGTGATCACTGGAAACGTTGGCCCGAACGCTCATCAGGGCCTTTCTGCCGCAAATATTGAGATCTACATTGGAGCAACGGGATCGGCAAAGGACGCGTTGGAAGACCATCGTGCCGGACGCCTCTCTCTTGCTCAAGGACCGACAGGCGCACGACATGGAGGAGGAAGAAGATGACTAAGATATGTGTCCCTACAGCAACACATGGTGGACTGGATGATCTTGTTGGTGAGCACTTTGGCCGTGTTCCAACCTATACGATTTACGATTCTGAGACGGGTATGGTAGAGATAATCGACAACACGTCCGAGCACGCCGGAGGAAGTGGACTCCCAGGCGAGATTCTGTCAGGGCTTGGAATCGATGTACTTCTATGTAGCGGTCTTGGTCGACGAGCAATCGGTATTCTAACTGGAAACGGAATCGAGGTCTCTGTTGACATGAGTGGAACCGCAGGTGAGGCAATCGAAGCCTGGAAGAAAGGCAACCTTTCCGAAGCGTCTGAAGAGGATGCTTGCCAGGAACATGCTTTTCGTGACCACCATCACTGATGCGTATCACTATCGCCAGTGGAAAAGGGGGGACCGGCAAGACAACCGTTGCCGTCAACCTGGCCATCTCGCTGGCAGCACATCAGCCGGTCCAGCTTGTGGACTGTGATGTAGAGGAACCAAACGATCACATCTTCCTGCACTTCAGAGCGGACCAGGTTCGTTCTGTAGAGAAGCTCCTTCCGCAAGTTGACGAGAATCTATGTACATATTGTGGAAAGTGTGCCGAGGCCTGTGAGTTCAACGCGATTGCCATTATCGGAAACAAGATCCTCGTTTACAACGATCTTTGCCACGGGTGTGGGCTGTGCGCAATGGTCTGCCCAACTGGAGCGATAACGGAGACCCCTCATGAACTGGGAGTCATAGAATCAGGAGAAGCAGATGGGTTTCAGTTTGCCCGTGGAGTGTTGAATATCGGAGAAGCAATGGCAACCCCAATTATCCATGAACTTAAGGACGAACTGGATCCGAATCATCTGGCCATACTTGACGCACCCCCAGGGACCGGTTGCCCCACTATCGCGGCGATTCACGGCGCCGATATCGCTCTCTTGGTGACCGAGTCCACCCCGTTTGGACTCCACGATCTCAGAGCAGCGGTGGGTGTAGCTCGCTCGCTCTCTGTTCCAGTAGCGGTGATCATAAACCGGTACGGGATCGGGGACAACCGGGTAGAGAGCTACTGTGCAGCAGAAGGAATTCCAATAGTGTTAAAGATACCCTTTTCGCGTGAGATTGCCTCTCTTTACTCAAGAGGAATTCCATTTGTCAAAGAACTAACGGAATGGAGAGACCGATTCATTGTGCTGCATGAAGCATTGAAGAAGGTGGCCACATCATGAAACACACTCTCTTCTTATCCGGAAAGGGAGGCACCGGAAAGACCTCGCTCGCGGGCGCGTTCGCTGTCTTGACTCAAGGGAAAGTTCTTGCCGACTGCGATGTTGATGCTGCTAATCTTTACCTTCTCCTCGAACCACAGATCGTATCAGAGGGGGTATTCCAAGGGATCAAACTCGCTATTAAAGACAACGATAAGTGTACCGCATGCGGTAAGTGCCGCGAGGTTTGTCGCTTCCGCGCCATTGACGAACAGTTTAATATTGATTCCTACATGTGTGAGGGGTGTGGCGCGTGCGCGTACGTATGTCCGACTGATGCCATCACTCTCTCTTTAGTCGATTGTGGCCGCTGGTATACCGCGGCAACTCGCCTGGGCCCACTTGCAGGCGCTGAGCTTTATCCTGGAGAAGAGACCTCGGGAAAGCTTGTTGCCATGGTCAAAGAGAAGGCAATGAAACTCGCGGAAGAGGCAGAACTACAAACCTTACTGAGTGATGGTTCGCCGGGGATTGGTTGTCCAGTGATTGCCTCTATCAGCGGTGTGAGCTCGGTGATTCTTGTTACCGAGCCAACGCTATCCGGGCTGCACGACCTTGAGCGTATCCTTGGAGTGGTGGAACACTTTGGCGTTCCTGCCTATCTAGTAATCAATAAAGCGGACTTGAATACTACGATTTCGACACAAATCGAAGGATTTGCTCAACGTAGAAAGCTTGCAATACTTGGCCAGATTCCCTACGACGACAAAGTGACGAAGATGATGATACAAGGGAAGAGCGCAGTAGAGGACCAAGAGAGCCCTGCCGGTAAGGCGATGCGGGAGATCTTCAGCAGATTTGCAGAGATTCTCAAGTGATTGTGGATAGCGAAGCCTCAGTAACAGGCTTCTATTCTGGGAAGAAGATGAGATTGATGGACAAATCTCGTGCATGTTCTGTCCCTGATCACATAAGCTAAAGGCATAGGAGAATGCATAAATGAAAATCGGAATTATCATCTGTGATCGGTATCGTTCTTGTGGTGGAGGCAAGTGCCTCAGGGCAATGAGAGATCGAGTTGGGGGATTTGCGCGCTATCCAAGTGATGAGCCACTGGAGATAGTTGGGTATTCCTCCTGCAATGGCTGTCCGGGTGGGAATGTGGAGTACGTGCCCGAGGAGATGGTGAAGAACGGTGCCAAGGTGATTCATCTCGCGACCGGATTAGTGGTCGGGTATCCACCTTGTCCACATCAGAACTACTTCAAACAATACATCGAGGAGAGATTCGGGATACCTGTAGTGATCGGAACTCACCCCATCCCGCAAAAGTACTACCTGGTACATAAGAAGCTCCCGTCATGGGAGGCGATGAAGAAAATGGAAGATCTCCTGGCAACAGAAGAAATTAGAAAAGCCTACGACTAAGAGTGTTCTGGGATAGAAAAGGGTTCGTTGAGTTCATAGAGTTGAAAAGACAGTCAGCAGTCAGGAGTCGAAAAGCAGTCGGCAGCCAAAACCAGTTGAATAGTTGAATAGGAAAAGCAAACAACCCAAAAGACCAGGATTGTGCTTGTGTAGCTTGGGGGGTGTAGTACTTGGTCTAGGGATGTACTACACCCCCCGAGTACTTTACCTGCCCCGTGCAATCCTATTGCACTGGGGTGTGCGACGTTGTTCGTCAGGGACTGGCTGGTTTTTATCGAGCTCAAGAGAAAAAGATGCCTGTCCCTATTTTCCGACGCTACAGATGATCTACGTATTCTTGCGACGTTCTCTTTAACGTCGGGGACCTTCCCGCCATCGTATTCTGACAGACAGGCGAAAGCCGCATCGCCATTCCGGCGGACCCCGGATCGGCGTCCGGGGCAGGCGCCGGAATCCAGTCAAATAAACGGATGCGGAGAAGCGAACGATGTTGATTTGCAGGAGGCGACCGCGCCTTGGCGACTACAAAACGCAAGGTGTATTCTTATGCACAGCTCTTGACCTATTGAGTGGCCAAAACCCGAAATGCTAGAGACACTCTATGCTCAAGGTAGTGGGAGCCTCTCTTTTCCGAACAACGGCCCTGCCTGGAGCCCCAGGTACTACCAGAGATAATTCTATGTTCACCAGCCGAGAAATCTCAGTTTCTTATGGGTACGGTTGAGCGCTGAGTTCACCTTTGACGAGTCAGAAGAGAAATCAGGCAGCGATTCTCACCTGCCATTTAGAAGCTTGCTGTAACTGCCCACGTTATTCAGCAGCTGGCCCCCCCCGAAAGCACGTTATTCAAGTAATTCTTCTACTTACTCTTCCGGTCCTGAAATATGAAACGTGTATTCTAACCTATGTGGCTCAGGGCTAGTGTAAGTTCCAGTGTCAGCTTTGATTATGAACCTGTAATTACCGGACACAAAATTGTCTTTTGGGGTAGTAAACGTACATTGGATTTGTTTGCGACAACCAGCAAGTATCTCACTACTGTCGGTGCTACAATAGCCATCAACTTGCCATCCATCAGGGCTAATCGAATATTCATTAAAAGAAGGAAGTTCGAGGTCTTTGGTAGTTAGGTTTTCTATCGTAAGCCAGATCGCAAAACTATACTCATTTTCATCAGCCCATGACTGACGTGCTTCCGGAGCATGATGAGTAATGTCCATAGCCCACTCATCAGTCTCGATTCTTCCTTCTCCAGGGTCAAGCTGAAATATTGCCCCAGTTATTTCTGACTTTACTTCACTTAACAGTTCTATCGCTCTGTCAATATCGCCCCCATCTATATACTCTTGAGCTGTTTCTAGCAACTCCACTATTTTGTTCTTGGGGAAGTCTGCTGAGTTGCCGTAAGAAATTACCCCAGCTGTAAAGACGATAACTAAAGTCAGTATTACCCATGTTCTTGATCGAGAAATCATTTCTTACCTCCTATCTTTCCCCCTTACTCATGTATAATCATCCTCAATCACTTGCGCAAGTACAATCTTGGTGGTGAAACAACTACTAGCTAAGCCTCACGGGTAAGCGGGTACGGGGGTAGATGGCGTCGCGTCTTGCAAATCAACATATCGGGGGAGTTCCGAAGATGCATACCATAATTCGTTGGAACGGTTCATAGGGTTCATAGAGTTCATAGGGTTCGTTGGGTTGAGAAGCTAGTCAGCAGTCGGGAGTCGAGAAGCAGTCGGCAGCCAGAAGCAGTTAAGCAGGGGAATGGTTAAGTGGTTAGATGGGGGGAACTGAACACTGATACCTAATATCTGGTACCTAGTATCTGCTTCTAACTTGATTCCTCAAGAAGCAGCCTGAGATAAGACCTGTACCGCTCAACTCCTGATAGTATCTTAAGAGATGACAGAAATAGAATTGACACCCACCGCTCTTCGACATACCATGTTGCATGGTTGCACAATAATCATTGATGGTGCGGTCTGCTTAGTGCCAGCGCTGGTTAAACCTGCGCTACAACAATGTCGCGACTCATCCTGCTCTCCTCTTGGAACCAGGTTCTTGTCACCGGAGCAGGTGTGGGGTCAGACAGTTCGAAGCCTTAGGTCTCCCAGAGTGTGCGGATGGGCACAGCGTAGAGTCCATCACCGAACCCGGCGCTCATCTCCCCATCGTATAAGACTATGCCTGTGGTGAAGCGTTTCCCCGATGCCTGCCTCAGCTTTCGTAGGCCGCGGAAATCCTTGCTCGTAACTGTCGCAGAGGCCTTCACTTCAATACCGGCCACTTCGTGCGCGGCACGTTCGAGTACAATGTCTACCTCAAAATCATCCTTATTGCGGAAGTGATAGAAACGAATCTCCGTGCCATGCCAGCTGGCCTGGCGGCGCACCTCCTGAAATACAAAGGTCTCAACAAGATGGCCAAGGGTGTTGCGGTCGCGGGTGAGATTCCGCGCATCGAGGCCAAGCAACGAGCATGCCACTCCCGTATCCCCCATGTGAACCTTTGGGGTCTTGATCAGACGGCTGAGCCGGTTGCTGTGCCATGGTGGCAGGATGTCCAGCAGGAAGATGCGCTCAAGCAGTGTGACATACTCACGAATCGTCGGGCGGCTTAGTTGGAAGGGGCTTGCGAGATCGGAGACGTTGAGTAGGTGGGCGGTCTGTCCGGTTGCAAGCTCTAGCTGCAATGGGTGGCTCATGGAGTCTGTAGACTTTCGAGGTGGCAGCACTGCCTTGATATGAATCTATTTTGGGTCTAAAATGTTACCAAAACGGGTTCTTGGGAGGCTCAGCAATGCCGGTCAACCTATCTATCAAGAACGTACCTGAGGAACTGGCGCAACGATTGCGGGAGAGAGCAAGACGACATCATCGCTCTCTTCAGGGGGAATTAATGGCCATTATAGAGGAAGAGATGATTCCACGGAGAGTGACAGTAGATCAAGCGTACCAGCGAGTGCAGGAGCTGGGCCTTAAGACGGGTTCCGAAACTGCGGGGATGGTGCGAGAGGACCGCGATGCCAGGTGAGGTAATCGATGCCTCACTCTTGGGGGCGATCGTCTTTGGAGAGCCTCGGGCGAAAGAGGCCATTTC
>Ga0315545_1004211_pt1 | contig 11927 bp, 9 predicted proteins | sample SalMarSW160210MG_FD_203096 | JGI IMG/M metagenome (GOLD analysis project Ga0315545, IMG submission 203096) | Salt marsh sediment microbial communities from the Plum Island Ecosystem LTER, Massachusetts, United States - Salt Marsh Sediment SW1602-10 ... | reverse complement strand
TTAGAAAGAAGGAGGGCCAAATTAAGGCATATATTTGTTTTGCCTATCCCTACCTTCCCACTTGTAATTGTAATGGTTCTGTTCATGAATCTTTCTGGTTTTTGCAGCTAATAAACGGTCTTTGCAAAATTACGGGCACTCAGATCTCAGCAGACAAGTAAAACGTCATCATGCTGTTTAAAACAAAATGACAATGTTTTTAGAGGCTTTGAATTAAGGTTAATAGCTATGCACCTTAGATTTCTATTCCTACCAATTTTTACCATGTAGGCTCATCTAAGACTCAACTCAAAGCTACTAATATGTATAGAAACTACCTTTTTACTTAGATATATGAAAAAAAGATTCTATGTGTCAAGTGAAAATTGAACACAATATATGGGTTCTTTTAGGATGTTAGGGCATCAAATATTGGGGTACTTTCGAGAAACACTAACTTATAACCAGATGGTGATGAGATGACTTTATTTAAGCTGCTTAAGGTTGTGCCAATGAGGCCAAATTTAAATAAATTTCAGGATACCATTTCCCTATAGCTAAAATAGATGTGCATTAGGCCTTTTTCAGGTCTCAATAGTTTTTTCCCTACAAGGCGAGTTTGATTAGGTATAAATAAAGAGGAATGTGAAGTGGCTCCGAAAAGGATGGATGAACAGTCCAAGCATACAAGGTAAGAACGGTTTGCCTACATGTTATCTATAGGTTATCCTGAATCTCTTCTGCATATATTCCATGTATTCGTTTCCGTATCGAACATCCAGAACCCATGCCTGATATTGCTTTTCGTACGGCACTCTCTTATTCTGGACATACTCGATGGGGTAAAACAAAATGGGGACCCTCTCCATATGATAGACACCAGTCAATTGTGCAATAGCTATAGACAGTATATTCCAGGGCAGGTCTTCAGGATTGGTCACGAGGATCTTGATACCGTTTAGAAGTTCAGAGAGATTGAATCCAAGATCTGATTGGTCCACAATGAGAACCGCATTCAGTTCCCCATTATGGTTGAGAGAATATGTCCGCCATTTCCGTAAAAACCCGAGTTTCTTATAAATTTCTTCCAACGGTTCTTTGACAGGCGCCTTTTTCTCTAAATCTAAGGCATCGAGAAGTAGGCCACCAGAATAATGATTATAAAACCGATGCAGCTCCCACAATTCACGCTCTGATGATTCTTGGAGCGACCATCTGATTGGCAGTTTAGTACCGAGAGACAAACTTGTATAGGGAAGATAATAGAAGGGATCCATAGAACAACCTCGAGGGTTTTCCAGGTCTCTGGCAAAGCCACCAAAGACTCGATCAGGGAACTTATTCTCTGGGCGGAAATAACTCACCATATACTCTGTTTTTGCAGAAGGAAGACGATGCATATCATTGAGATAATACATGATTTGCTTTAATACCATGACACCAGGCCGCTTACCTTTCATGGCCTTGGCAGCATGATGATGAATCATCCAGGCCCTCTCATAGGCCTTCACCATGGAGATATGGCCATAGATCCGTCCGCTTTTTTGATACGTGAAATGTTGCGCGATCTCTGGGTTTTCCTGATAAAGTTTTTGATAGGTTTTCTTGAAATCCTTCCGATAAGACTGGATTAGACGATACTTCTTGGGGTAAATAAAGCCAGCCTCAAAAAAGAATTCCCACAGGGCATCCATATCTACCTCACTTGAGATATAGGCATGAGGATCCAGTGCATTGGCAAGGACGTGAGTTAAGCGGTTATAAGTAGTAATATCCATCTCTAAAATGGCAAGTCCGCATCGTATTCCTTTTTCTTTCTCTTCTAAGCGATAGATCACTTGGGCAGCGCATTCGATCCGTAAGGCACCAGCAAAATCGATTATAAGCTCAGGGATAATCATGCCTAACATCAAAATTCCCTCATCCGCCTTCTCATAAACCGAAAGCCCTGAGGTGGATATATCTGATACCTCCAGTTGAATTTTCTTTTTTAAGAAAGGATGACTAAAAATGATAGTTGGTGATGGTACCAAGTGTTGGCGAGGGTTACGGGTCTGCCTTTTTTTGAATCTTTTGATCTTTTCATCCGTAGGGGTCAATACAATTTCCTTATCATGGAGACCACCTTGCTGACGGATGAAGCGACAAAGGCCAGAAAAGAAAATTTGTTTATTGTCTCGTAAATGAATGACAACCAGTGCTTCTGGATTGAACCAATTAAAGGTGCTTGATGACTCGGCTCTCACTTTAACACGAAAGCCGATCGGACTAAAGTCCAGTAATTCTCCTCTAGCGAGAAAACCGCTCTGGATTAACTCCACAACCACGTCATGACAGGGATATCTTCTCACCTGCCGTTGACCCACGGCATAGCTTGCATCCGGCAATTGAATGGTAAGATAGTTTCCGCTCATCTCATGTAATCTGGCAGGCACTAGTATCATTGAACGACCATCATCAATAACAAGATGAAGAAATTGGTAGTTCTTCAACTTGAGACCTGAGATATTCTCATCCAACAAGTGGCACGTGAGTTTCTTGCCATGACAGGGATCAGGGTATGCCCGAACAAGAATACTCTCTTCGTATTTAGGATGATTAAAGTGGGCAAGGATATATTTGTCCATAAAATGGATGTGGTTGAGCGTGTTGATCAGGTCTTTTTGATCAACCGGGTGAGCGCTTTCGAGAGCATGGATCAAATCCTTATGCTGGAATAGCCAAGGCGGGAGCCAACGTTCCTCCCCAGGGGCACGTTTGATGGGTGCTGTTTTTTTAGGAAGTATTTTTAGTGAGTTATTCCTATCCATAGAAGCGTAAGCCGGTTTAATTTAACCTATTAAATCGCCTTTTCTTGCCAACCTCTCTCGCAAAACATATCAGCAGAAATAAGGACGAGAATATCCCCTTGCTTTAATGGGGTTTAGATAGATAATAGTAATTATATTACATTAATTATAAATATAAAAGTTTTTTATAAGCATAAATAATATTATTTGTCAATGATTTTAATTATTTATTTTAATTATTTAATTATTATATTTCAAATATGCTGATGATACTATTTTTATCGCCTACTAATATTTAATTATGCAGCACTTCACTCTTTACTTCTAATTCTCTCTTTCTGATCCTGTGGTAATAGCGGATATTCTATGATTTGACGTGCGAAAAAAGGCTGCCTTGCTTCTGTTTAGTATTTGCAAAGGCTATTGTATGAAGAGAAATTTGTATATTAAAAATCAGGTTGGACTGTCCCATCTGCTATTTCTTTTAAATGGCAGATGTCATTCATCAGAGATAGGATAAACCTGTTATTTGAATATTCAATCAAATTAATGCACCCGGTATCTTGTTTAATCTCCCAAAAATGTGAGTTGCTGAGGCCCAAAAGTGCACATAGTAGGACCTTGTTTATAACCCTGTGAGGAACGATAAGGATTGATTTGCCAGGATTTTTTTTAACAATATTTTTAAAGGCACGAAAAGACCGTTCCTTTGCTTCATCTAAAGTTTCTCCATGGGGGAATCTTATCAAGTCAGGCTTTTTTTCCCATTTGTCATATTGATCACTGTATCGTTTTTTTACTTCATTAAATGTTAAGCCCTCCCAGTCACCGTAGTTGATGTCAATCAATCCTTGAACAGGCACTATTTCAAGATGAACAAATTTTGCAATTGGTTGAGCAGTCTCAATAGAACGCCTGAGCGGACTTGTATAAATAGCGCCAATGTTTTTATTTTTTAAGGCATCCGATATAGCTTTTGCCTCCCTGTGTCCGGCTTCATTTAACGGAACGTCTATTCTCCCCCTAAATGTTAGCTTTTTGTTCCACTCTGTCTGTCCGTGCCTCACTAAATATACCTTTGTCATTTATGCCCCAAAAATTAGTATGCAGTATTGAGTAGGCAGTAGGCACAAGCCTATAGTTCTCTTCACTGCTTACTGCCCACTGCTTACTATAAAAATTTACCATGGCACTGTTATTCATAAAATTCAAGGTCTTATTTAGCTTGACAAAATATGCTGCTCCTTTTAGGCTTTCTATCGAAATATGTAAGTATTTGGAATAAACTTTAACTTTTATCCTGTTAAAAAAAAGTCTCCCCATTTATAGGTTTAGGAAAAAAACCAGGGGTTCGATCGGGGTTTAATGCTTTATCCATCCCCCTGAGACGGATTAATCCGCCTCAGGCGGACTAACAGGATTTGCTAAAAGGAGGATGTAACATGAATAAAATATCCACAGCCCTTATAAGTGTCACGGATAAAGGTGGTATAGTTGAGTTTGCAAAATCTTTAGAGAGATTAGGGATAGAAATTCTTTCAACTGGGGGTACAGCAAAGGCAATGAGGGATGGAGGAATAAAGGTTTTGGATATATCTGAGTATACTGGCTTTCCTGAAATGATGGATGGCCGTGTCAAAACACTTCATCCAAAGGTACATGGTGGATTGCTGGGAAGGAGGGATAACCAACAAGATATTCAGATGATGAACATACATGGTATAAAGAACATAGATCTGGTGCTTGTTAATCTGTATCAATTTGAACTAACAGTCGCAAAAGAGGGATGTACATTAGAAGAGGCTGTTGAGAACATTGATATAGGTGGTCCTAGCATGCTCAGATCAGCTGCAAAGAATTTTAAGCATGTGACTGTTATAGTTGATCCATCAGATTATTCTAAGGTGTTAAAAGAAATTACAGAATCTGGGGGGACGACCTTACAAACACGATTTGAACTGGCAAAAAAAGTTTTTAATCTCACTTGGCAATATGATAGAGCAATAAGTAATTATTTAGAAGGGGTAAAACTGAGTGTTTAGGTAGCATGAAATATAATTCAGAAAATATCCGACCTGAAACTAACCGATTCAGATTAGTTAAATTTTTTGCCTATACAAGTTTTGTGATCCTCATTATTTCAAGCTTCACCCTATCAATGGTTATTTCCCAACGAGCCACAAAGGTCTTGATGAATACCTATGAGAATCATGCTCTACTTATAGCAAATAATTTAAACCATCAAGTATTTCACTATTTTACTATCCCTGTTAGATACAGATACGGGTCAATTAGCCTGAGAGAAAAGGAACAATCTGATCTGATGGATAAAATAGTTAAAACTACTATTCACTCCTTTAATATAGAACAGGTCACTATATATGATACGCAGAAAGGCATTATTGCCTATAGTACTAACAAGGATTTGATCGGATTAACTGGCAGAGGGGGTATGGAATATAAAGCTGCCCTTGAGGGAGAACATAGCTCACGTTTGATATCCCGTGAACCTGCCATTTCTGGGTCTTGGTTCACGGATTTTGTAAAGGAAAAAAAGCTTAAGACTTTCATACCCTTTAAGGCAGAACCCCCTTACTACTATATAGGGATATTAGGTGTATTTGAGCTGACCCAAGATCTCACAAAAGAATATGAATCTATATTAAAATTTAGATATCTTATTTTTGGCGTATCTCTTTCGATTATGTTTCTTATATTCCTGGCTCTCCTGCTTGTAGTAAGAAAGGCTGAGCACATCCTTAGAAAAAGGGCACACGAGCAAAAGCTATTAGAAGATCAACTGAATCAAGCGGAGCGTTTAGCTGTGCTTGGTGAAATGGTCGCCGGTGTTTCTCATGAGATAAAGAACCCCTTAGGCATAATCAGGAGTACTGCAGAATTATTAACAGAGAAATCAGCATGCGATGAGAGCCAAAAGAAACTATCTTCTATTATTATTGAGGAGTCAGGGCGCCTCAATGATGTTGTAACTGACTTTCTTGACTTTGCCAGACCTCAGGAGCCAAATTTCCAAGATTGTCACCTTGAAGAAATTATCGACAGAAACCTCTCTTTTCTGCAATCCGAATTAGATAAAAAGAATGTTAGAGTAAATAATGGCGATCTGAATAATAGGCCCTATAAAATTGAGGCAGATCCGAGCCTGCTTTATAGGGCATTTCTGAATATTTTTATAAATGCTATTCAGTCAATCAATGATGGCGGTAATATTACTATTAAAATTGGAGAGGAGAAAGAAAATTATAGGGTAGAAATTCAAGATACAGGAGCAGGGATCAGTAAGGAAAATAGCAAAAAGATATTTAATCCCTTTTTTACAACAAAGGAGAAGGGAAGCGGCCTTGGACTGGCTATTGTGAAAAAGATTATAGAAGGGCATAAAGGAACAGTGTGGATAGAGAGTGAGGAAGGAATGGGCACAAGCGTATTTGTAAACTTGCCTCGAAAAAACTAAAGTAAATTAGTTGAATCGTTAAGTGGTTAAGCTGTTTACTACGCAACTACTTGACTGCTCAACCAATTATCCCAATAAACTCAACAAACATAATTATGGAAACAATCTTAATCATAGACGATGAAAAGAACTATCTTGTTATCCTAGAAGCCTTACTTTCTCCTGAGGGTTACGAGATAATTACAGAAGATAATGCTATCAATGCTCTCCGTTTAATCAGGGAGACGGATCTAGATCTAGTAATTACAGATATGAAAATGCCTGGGATGAATGGGATTGAACTCTTAGAAGAATCAAAGAAAATCAACTCTGAACTTCCCGTTATTATAATGACCGCCTATGGGACTATAGAAATGGCAGTTGAGGCCATGAAAAAGAGGGCCTATGATTATATTACCAAGCCTTTTAGAAATGAAGAATTAAAACTGACCATCAAGAAAGCCTTAGAAAACTATCGCCTTATCAAAGAAAACAGGCTTCTCAGCGAGGCCCTTTCAGATCGCTATAAATATGGAAATATAATCGGCAAGAGCAAACCTATGCTCAAGATCTATGATATGATCAGCAAAGTTGCCCAGTCGAGGGCATCTGTTATGATCACAGGCCCATCTGGTACCGGTAAGGAACTTATCGCTAAGGCCATTCACTATAATAGCCCAAGGAAAAACAGGCCATTTATCTCTTTAAATTGTGGTGCATTGACTGAAACATTGTTGGAAAGTGAACTTTTTGGCCATGAAAAGGGTGCCTTTACTGGAGCTATTGCCATGAAAAAGGGGCGATTTGAATTGGCTGATGAGGGAACCTTATTTCTGGATGAGGTGGGGGAGATGTCACCTTCTTTACAGGTAAAGCTACTCAGGGTATTACAGGAGATGGAATTTGAAAGGGTGGGTGGAACTAAAACTATTAAGGTGGATGTTAGAATTTTGACAGCCTCGAATCGTAAATTAAAAGAGGATATAGACAGGGGAATATTTAGGGAGGATCTTTTCTATCGTCTGAATGTCGTTCAGATCGAGGTGCCACCCTTAAAAGATAGGACCGAAGATCTTCCTTTTCTAACTGCACATTTTATAGAGAAATTCCAGCCATCTAAAAAGAAAAAAATAGAACTAGCTCCTGAGGTTTGGAAAGCCCTGTACAACTATAGCTGGCCGGGGAATATTAGGGAGCTGGAAAATACAATTGAAAGGGCTGTGGTGATGAATTCTGATGGATTAGTCAGCATAGAGGATTTGCCAGACGAATTTTCAGGAAAACAGGAAGAAATCAATGTTGATAGATTCATACCCCTAAACGCTCCACTGCAAAAAACACTCGAGCAGATGGAAGAGCATTTAATAAGAAGATCTTTGAAACAGTGCAATAATGTTCAATCTCATGCTGCAGAGATGCTCGGCATCACGAAAAGTCTTATTCAGCATAAAATGAAGAAGTACAACATCGTTGTTTAGAGGTTTAATAAATTGTACCCATAATTATGCAATAATTTAAGCAGTTTATATTAAATAATAATTATATTATCATTTTTGGGTACAAAAAATTGTACTTTTAAGACAAATAGAAAAAGAGAATGGAGGTTTGGTATCACAGAAATTGTTTAATTGAAACAATTAGTTACATAAACTATTCCCAAATATCATTACTTTGGCAAGAATATTGCTAAAAACTATAGTACAGTGTAGTAAAAAATAACCTCTTTTCTCCTAAAAAACCAACTGCTTGTTAGTGGTTGGTTTTTTATTTAATATCCAAGCCTTCTTAAAGACCTTGTATCACTGCTCCAATTTTTTTCAATCTTAACAAAAAGTTCCAGATATACATGCGATGAAAAGATTCTTTCCATCTCCATCCTCGCATTTCTTCCTATTTTTTTAATCATTCTTCCGTTTTTCCCAATAATTATCCCTTTCTGTGAAGGCTTTTCCACAAATATAGCTGCCATAACAGCAAGCAGATTCTTTTTCGGGTCTTCCTTTATTTGTTCAATCGTTACAGCACAGGAATATGGTAGCTCCTCTCTTGTGTGATAATATATTTTCTCTCTTACAATTTCGGCTATTAGAAACTCCTCAGACTTATCAGTAACCATATCAGTGGAAAAGAATTGAGGACCCGGGGATATTTTCTGCTTTAACTCGCCTATTAAGGTCTCCAACCCATCACCATAAAGGGCAGACACAGGTATGATAGAATCAAAACGATGCATTTTGCTATATATCTCAATTATAGGCAGTAGATTTTCTTTTTTAATCAAATCGATCTTGTTTATAGTAAGAATAGCGGTTTTGTCTGTTTTTCCCAAAATCCTTAATATAATATTTAGCTCACTATTATTAGCAGGTTCCTCAGGACCGACTACCAGAAGTATTATATCAACCTCCCCCAAAGAACTTTTTGCCGAACCAACCATACTTTTATGGAGTAGGGATCTCGTTTGATGGATGCCAGGAGTGTCGATGAATACCATCTGGCAGTCATCCTCATTATAAATCCCTAAGATCCTATTTCTGGTAGTTTGTGGCTTGGGTGATGTGATGGCTATTTTTTGCCCAAGCAACCTGTTTAAAAGGGTAGATTTGCCAACATTAGGTGGCCCGATTATAGCTATAAAACCAGATAAAAAACTCATAGAGGTCCAGAAAGCTTCCCTGATCTAACTGAATTTACAAGAAGGTGAGCTTGCCTCGTAGGTTCAGGGATTCTAAACTTTGAACAAGTTTCAAGAACAAATTTTACACAATCGTTGAGCATTACCCCATATCCTGGAGAAACAAAGATAGGCTTGACCTTTGATCTTGTCCGAACTACTGCTCCAATAATCCTATTTTGATGCATGAGATAGGCATAGTTACCTTTACGCTCTCCAACCTGATTATACGTACCCACAAGGGGTGATTTTGCACAGCCAATGGTAGACTTATTTAAAAGGATTCCCAGATGGGAGGCAAGACCAAGGCCCCTTGGGTGTGCGATACCCTGTCCATCACAGAAAATCAGATCTGGTTCTATCTCCATCTTTCTGAGTGCATCAATTAATGCAGGGATTTCCCTGAAGCTTAAAAGACCAGGTATATAGGGAAAGGAGACCTTCTTTTGAGACCATCTCTCTTCTGCCTTGTTTAATGAGGGAAAATCAAGAACAACAACTCCTGCCCACATTATATTAGACCCTTTTGCATACGAGACATCTAACCCGGCAACATATTTTATTCTTTTATCTATCTTTTTTAAACTCACCTTATCTTTTAAGTCATTTTGGATTTTAACTGCCTCTTTATATGTCACATCCCAAGAATGTAAATCAGAGATAACCATCCTAAATCTTCTCTAAACTTGTATACCCAAGGTGAAGTAACTTAATACCTTTATCCTTGAAGATCACCTCTACTTTGTCATCACCCATAAATCTGGCGATTACTCCTATACCAAAGGCTGGATGATTGACCCTATCGCCTTGTTTTAGTGCAGTGGAGTCCGCAGCCGTTAGATCCAAGGGCTTATAAAAAAGTTTTGATTCTAAAAGTGCATTATTAGGAGAGACATCTACACGCTCATGCATAACTCCTGTATACGTGGTGCTGGCGAGTGGGGCCACAGCAGGCGAGTAAGACGATACTAATGAATGGCGCTCAATAACATTATGAGGCAAGGCACTAACAAATGATGAAATGCCTTGATGGTAATTGCTGCTCAATCCTCCAGCGTTACGTATCAGCTCCCTCCCTGGATAGGCCATGATCAGTTTGTCTTTTGCTCGTGTAGCTGCAACATACAGCAACCTAAGTTCTTCCTCAAGGCTCTCTCTGTTTGCAAAGGATTTTCCAGGTGGAAAGCGCCCATCCACAAGCCAGATTATAAAAACTACTCTCCACTCTAATCCTTTCGCTGAATGTATGGTAGAAAGAGTTAAGCAATCCGTTTTATCTAAAGGTCTGAGATCTACTGGACTTGTTGGTGGTTCAAGAGAGAGGTCATCTAAAAATGCTCTCAAGTTTTTATACCTCGATGCCATTGAAATTAACTGTTCTAACTCCTGTTGTCTTCTTGGGTAGTCATCGAATCTTTCTTTTAGAAAAGGGCTATAATATGCAACTGCGAGCTCAACACCTTCTTTAGGCATTATCTTTGGTGTAGAAAGGGCATTCATAAGCTTAGCTAACTTAGTAAGCCCCTCTCTTTCTTTACTAATCCCTGGCCATTCATCTATCCTGTCTGCCACTATATGCTCTTTTTTCATCCAATCTATTATTGCTTGGCTCCTTCCGGGGCCAATATTTTTTAGCAATCGTAAGAGACGGCCCCAGCTAAGAACGTCCTCTTTATTAATTATCACCCTAAGGTGTGCCAAAAGATCTTTGATGTGTGCGGACTCTATAAATTTAAACCCTCCGTATTTGGCAAAGGGAATATTGCGGCGTGTAAGTTCAAGTTCCAATTCAAATGAATGATAGCCAGCCCTGAATAAAACAGCTATATCTCTCAGCTTTTGTCCCTCGTCCAATAAGGCTTCTATAGTCCTGCATATATAAAACGCCTGATCGCGTTCGGTCCCAGTGTCAACAACCAAGGGAATTTCATTGCCTTCCCTTCTGGTAAAGAGGCATTTAGTATACTTCTCCCGTGCTTGATCCATAAGTGCATTGGTCATAGCAAGGATGGACTGAGTGGATCTGTAATTTTCTTCCAGTTTTATTATCTTGGCCTCTGGAAAATGAGCTTGAAAGTCAAACATATTTTTAAAATTAGCCCCTCTAAAGGAGTAAATGCACTGAGAATCATCACCCACGGCCATAACATTCTTATGTAAAGAACCAAGATAGCGGACAATATCGGACTGAATGGTGTTTGTATCCTGATATTCATCAACCATGATATATTTGTATCTGTTGCCCAACTGATGTCTAATTTCTTCATCTTCTTTTAAAAGGAGTCTAAAAAAAAGGAGAAGATCATCGTAATCCATGAGGCTGTTTTTTCTTTTATATTCTCTATAAAGTGTAAGCAGATGTTCTATCTGTGAAACAACTGGTAGAAATTGAGGATACTCTGTCTCCATAATCTCATCTAAGGACTTCTCCATATTGGCCGCTTTACTAATAATAGTTGCAATAGTAGACCTTTTCGGCAACCTAATAGATCTTTTTTCTCCATCTACTTCAGGGACAAGGGCATGAGTAGCCTCCTCCATGTCTGATCTATCCATAATGGTAAAAGAGGGACTAAAACCGAGTCGGTGTGCCTCTTGTCTCAACACATACTGGGCAAGGGAATGGAAAGTACCACCAGAAACATCTTTGCATCGTCTATCTGATAGCTTTGCTGCTCTCTCAAGCATCTCCTTGGCTGCCTTTCTTGTAAAGGTTAGAAGAAGAATCTCCTTCGGCGGAATACCTTTTTCTATCAGCCATGCGACCCTGTAGATCAGGGTCCGGGTCTTTCCGCTTCCAGCCCCTGCAATCACAAGGATTGGCCCATCAGGTGCTGTAACTGCAGACAATTGTGCCTTGTTCAATACTTTCTGGTATGGTATTTTATTAGACATTAATTCTCTCTGGACCTCTCTTCACAATAATAAAGAAGGGTATCATAGTTGCTTTAAAAAAGATACCTATACCCTCTAAGTTAGTTCGCTTCGCTCCCGCCCGCCTCGCCTGAGCGAGAGCGATGGCCCGCCCTGG
>Ga0315545_1004210_pt1 | contig 11928 bp, 10 predicted proteins | sample SalMarSW160210MG_FD_203096 | JGI IMG/M metagenome (GOLD analysis project Ga0315545, IMG submission 203096) | Salt marsh sediment microbial communities from the Plum Island Ecosystem LTER, Massachusetts, United States - Salt Marsh Sediment SW1602-10 ... | reverse complement strand
CTTTTATGTGCCGGAGTGATTGGCTACCGGGCCTTAAGACTCTCTGGGATGGAAGATGGCAGAGTACTTGGACTTTATGGCTTTGGAGCCTCCGCTCATATTGTCATTCAGGTGGCCAAATATAAATATCCCGACGGCAAGGTTTTCGTCTTTACTCGACCCAATCAGAAAGAGCACCAAAATTTAGCTAGGAAATTGGGAGCGGACTGGATTGGAGCGACGGGTGATACTCCCCCGGAAAAGCTCAATTGTGCCATTGACTTTACACCTGTGGGAGAGCCAGTGCGTGAGGCTTTGAGGAATTTGCAAAAAGGGGGAAGGGTGGTCATAAATGCCATTCGCAAGAGAACGCCTATTCCGGAATTAGACTACACCGAACACCTCTGGTATGAGAAGGAAGTGAAAAGTGTGGCTAATGTAACCAGAAGGGATGCTCAAGAATTCCTGCCCTTGGCTGCCGAAATTCCCATTGTCCCTGAAACCCAGGAATTCAAGTTGGAAGAGGCAAACGAAGCCTTAATTCTGCTCAAGGAAGGGAAAATGCATGGGGCAGGAGTCTTGAAAATAATCGAATAAAAAATACATTTTCGCCCTCAGGTATACTTTGGACCTCTGCCTCGCCGCCTTGTCACCCATATAGCCACTGCCACTAAAACGAGCGCCAGCAAGCCTACTATGGCTGTCTTCTCGGCTGGAGTAGTATTGACGACTACGGCGCTTATGGCCACAGCAGGCAATAGCCCAACCCTCACTATTGGTTTCAGGCTGGGATGTTCAGTTATGAACTCGGCCATTGGTGGGCTGACCTTGTAATAGAAGTCTACTAGGGCTTTTCCCACTGGTGTGATGAGCAGGTATTCATCTCTGAACTCACGGAGAATCTGTATTTCCTCGGCCATGGGGGTGCCGTAAGCGGCGGTGGCGATGAAACAGTAACCTGCGGGTGCGGGTGGCATCTGTGCAAAATTGGCTATGATGTAGTAGTTGCCGTTCATAATGACGGTCGTTGAGTGGCATTGACATTCAAGGGTAGCAATATCGCCAGTCCAGTTGACAAAGCGATAGCCTGCGTCAGCCTTGATGGCAATACGAACCACTGTTCCTGCATCATAGGTAAAAGTACCCTCGCCAGGGGTGGTTACGGAACCTCCTTCGGTGCTGCCGATGGTAAGCTGATACTGCACTGCTGCGTCACCCAGTGTCCATTTATCATTCTCGGCCTCCGCGCCCACGGCGACCATGGGCGTTACCCGCCCTTGAGGCGTATTTAGTGCCATTATGGAAGCAAGTCTGGAGCAATCCGCCGTCGAATGACTAATATAATAGTCACCTGGCAGGTGTATGGTTGCTGAAGCTCCCACTGCCGACGCAGGAAGAATCAGGCTAAAGGCCAGAGCTATAGAGAGTAGAGCAGGCAAGAAGATTTTTCTATTTTTCATTGCCACCTCACGTTGTCGTCATCTGAGAACTGAAACACCTTCCGTGCGTATGAAAGTCTCCCGTTTGTAAAGTTTGGTTTTTCCAAAATCTCTAGCTTGCAGTATTATTATATCACCCTCAACACGGTCAAGGGTTCTTTGAGATTTTTCCAGAATTTCATGGGCATTCGGTAAGAAGTTTGTAAGCCGAAGCAATCTCGGAAATGGTAATGAGATTGCCACGCTTCGCTCGCAATGACAGGAAGGGGAGGGCTCAGAATGACAAAAGGTGAAGGTCTCGCGATGACAGATAAAATTGTGTCAGGATTTATGTGGTTGACTAATGGTGATTTTAGGAACTCAGGATGATACGAGATTTAATTCGGCTCCGTCTTTTTGACCGTTATCTCAATCCTGGATGACATCTTTTTTCCTTTCTTCCGTTGGAGTGAATCGTAATTGGAATATGCGAACACAAGCTAACAGATGCTCCGTTGCGTGTCAACCTGCGTCACCCGGGTGCCCTGCCCTGAAAAAATCAAGCCCTACCCTGAGTCACTTTTTGTATTTCTTTTCTTCTGCAGCTGCGCCAGCCACTGGCATCTCTAATACAGGCACAGACCAAACGGTTGCCCCGGCAAGTGCCAACGGGTATTGGCTAGCAGCTATGGCTTCGTTGCTTTCGGCTTCTGCGACGGAGATGGTTACCATCGTGTTTGGCGGAACGCCGGCAAATGCTATTCCCTGACAGACATACTGAGCTATGGTCTTTTGCCCTGGCGTTTTAGCTACCTTATCGGCAATCTGTGCTACCTCCGCCGCCTTGGCGGCATCAAACATTCCGAACATGAGAAACTTCATTTTACTCCTCCTTTCTTACTTTTGTTGCTGGAAAGGCAGGGCACCCGGAAGCATGCTGTGGCTGTTGTCAAAACTATCAAACTCGACCTCACCCAGCGAAATTAACCACCGTGTCTAAATCAGTATGCCAGACTATATCCTAACAACCTCCTGGCATAAGTACCCAAAATACAGAACCGACCCTGTTGGGTCGGTTTCACTATTGCCTACACACTAGCCAAGTGACCAACTTAGAGCCAGTGCCTCAACAGCCCCCAAACGATATCCGACTTATAGCCACACGGGTCATCCCAAGCTGCCAATGCCACAATTTGCCAGTTCGGCAACGTTGCTGGTGGACTGACTGCCTGACTAATTCATTCTAGCTCCAATTCACAGCTAATGTCAATACCTTGTGCTGGCTGACTACATGGGTAACACTGGGCAACATATTTTAGCAAGTTCCTTTTCAATATACTCTATGGGGGTGAGATAGCCAAGGGATTGGTGTGGATGATTGAATTATTAACAGTTAGCCAGAAGGTTAAGTTCACACATTCCGTCTTAGTATGCGACTAAGTAACAAAACAAGCTAATGTGTAATTTGATCCTCAGGTATGCTCTGGACCTCGGCTTCGCCGCCTCGTTGCCCAGACAGCTAGCGCCACTGAAACTAGCGCCAGCAAGCCTACAGTAGCTGTCTTCTCGGCCGGAGTAGTGTTGACGACTACGGCGCTTATGGCCACAGCAGGCAATAGCCCAACCCTCACTATTGGTTTCAGGCTGGGATGTTCAGTTATGAACTCGGCCATTGGTGGGCTGACCTTGTAATAGAAGTCTACTAGGGCTTTTCCCACTGGTGTGATGAGCAGATATTCATCTCTGAACTTACGCAGAATTTCTATCTCCTTGGCTATGGGCGTGCCGTAGGCCGCGGTGGCTATGAAACACCGCGAAATAGCCTTAAAGTTGGCCGTTATAGAATAGTCGTCGTGCATGGTAATAGTGGTTGTGGCAGCATTGACATCAGTAATGGTGTCCACATCGCCAGTCCAGTTAAGAATTAAGAGATAGCCTTCCTCAGGCTTGGCAACCAGGTCAACGACCGTGCCAGCGTCATATGTAAAAGTCCCCTCTCCAGGTTTGGCTACCGAACCTCTAGGGGTGCTGGAAATGGTGAGGGTATACGTTTCTATGATGAAGTAGAGATTCCATGTGTCGAGTTCGGTCTTGGGTCCCGCGGCGACCAGCGTGCCGTCGTCCTTAAGCCCCACTGTGTGAAAGTTGCCGGCGGCGGCCTGGATGATGTCTTTCCAGCCGCCGACATTGCACTGCCCGTAGTCGTTCCATCCCACGGCAACAATAGTGCCGTCGTCCTTAACCCCCACCGTATGAACACGGCCGGCGGCAATCTGGGTGATGTCCCTCCAGCCACCGACATTGCACTGCCCGTAGTCGTTCCATCCCACGGCAACAACAGTGCCGTCGTCCTTAAGCCCCACCGTGTGAAAGTAGCCTGCAGCGACCTGAGCGATATTCGTCCAGCCATCAACATTGCACTGCCCGTTGCTGTTCCCTCCCACGGCGAGCACGGTGCCATTCGACTTAACCCCCACTGTGTGCCAGTAGCCGGCAGCAACCTGGACGATGTCCCTCCAGCCGCCGACATTGCACTCCTCGTCTTCATTATATCCCACGGCGACCACGGTGCCATCCGACTTAACCCCCACCGTGTGACCACAGCCTGCAGCGACCTGAGCGATATTCGTCCAGCCATCAACATTGCACTGCCCGTTGCTGTTCCCTCCCACGGCGACTACGGTGCCGTCGGACTTAAGCCCCACCGTGTGACCACAGCCTGCAGCGACCTGTGTAATGTTCATCCAGCCGCCAAAATTGCACTGCCCGTACGAGTTGGCTCCCGCGGCAACTACGGTGCTGTCGTCCTTGAGTCCCACAGTGTGTCCATAACCTGCGGCGACCTGGTCGACTTCCCTCCAGCCACCGATATCGCATTGCCCACTATAGTTCCATCCCACGGCGACCACGGTGCCGTCCTCCTTAAGCCCAACTGTGTGCCAGCGTCCTGCAGCAACTTGGACGATGTCCATCCAGCCGCCAACATCGCACTGCCCGCGGTCGTTATTTCCCACGGCGACCACGGTGCCGTCGGATTTAACCCCCACCGTGTACCCGCAGCCTGCGGCGACCTGGACAATGTCCGTCCAGCCGCCAACATTGCACTGACCGCTTTCGTTGCCTCCTACAGCGACCACGGTGCCGTCTTCCTTAAGCCCCACCGTGTGCCCTCCATAGTAATACCCACCGCCTGCGGCGACCTGGGTGATTTCTCTCCAGCCGTCGATATTGCGCTGACCCGAGCCGTTCCATCCCACGGCGAGCACGGTGCCGTCCTCCTTAAGCCCCACCGTGTGAAAGTAGCCTGCGGCGACCTGGACGATGTCCGTCCAGCCGCCGACATTGCACTGACCGTAGCCGTTCCATCCCACGGAGACCACGGTGCCCTCAGACTTAACCCCCACAGTGTGAACGCCGCCTGCGGTAACCTGCACGATGTTCGTCCACCCGCCGACATTGCACTGACCGTAGGCGTTCCATCCCACGGAGACCACGGTGCCGTTGGACCTAACCCCTACAGTTTGCCAGTAGCCTGCAGCTACCTGGACGATGTCTGTCCAGCTGCCAACATTGCACTGACCGTAGCCGTTCCATCCCTGGGCGACCAGGGTGCCGTTGTCCTTAAGCCCCACCGTATGATGCCAGCCTGCGGCGACCATGGGCGTTACTTCGCCTTCAGGCGTATTCACTGTCATTGCCGAAGCAAGTCTGGAGCCTTCTACCGTCGAATGAACAATAGGATGGTCATCTGGCCAAGCCATGGTTGCTGAAGCTCCCGCTACCGACGCAGGAAGAATAAGGCTGAAGACGAGAGCGATAGAGAGCAGAACTGGTAAGAGCATTTTTCTATTTTCTATTGCCACCCCCTATTATCCGTCAGGACCCTTCTTAGAGAGAAAGGCCACCGTCATTGGCTCTGGCGCTCATATCTACATTGAACACATTGGACCCGCAACCGGGTTCAGTAGCAGCTAAGCTACCTAGCTTCACTCCTTTGGCGAGAGCAGGTAAATACTGTTTCTTGGTATCCTCGCTTCCCCCAACAACGATAGCAGAGCTTGCCTCTACATGAGTAGTGAATATTATCGTGGTCGCAGGACAGGCCTTAGCTAGCTCCTCAACAGCCAACAGGTAGGATATGCTGTCGCTTCTGCTTCCGCCAAAATGGCTGGGAATACCTATCCCCATCAACCCTAGCTCAGCAAGCTTCTTCATGTTATCCCGAGGAAAGACTGAAGTGCGGTCGATTTCTGCTGCCTTCGGGGCTAGTTCTTTCTGGGCCAGTTCTCTTGCCAGACTCTGAATTTGCAGTTGCTCTGCTGAAAAGCTCAAATCCATTTTCCCCTCCTTGGGTGGTGATGAGTAATTAATAACAATTAGTCTACCCAGTGTCAATAACTACTCCAGTAACGTGAGAAATGTTATTATGAGATTCTGCAATGATATTCCCCATTTGTCATTGCGAGGCACGGTAGTGCCGAAGCAATCTCGTGGTGAGGCATAGGATTTCTATGCCTCGACAAGTCAGGGGCTCGCAATGACAAGAAGGAGGCCAGGGTGATACGAGATTTAGTATTGAAGAACAGAAGCCACCGGCGGTTTTATCAGGAAGTTGACATAAAGCTTGAAACCCTGAGAGAACTTGTTGACCTTGCTCGGCACTCAGCATCGGCAATGAATACCCAACCGCTTAAATACATCCTTTCCTGCGACCGCCACAAGAATTCGCTGATATTCCCGCACTTGGCTTGGGCTAGATCCCTTGCAAATTGGTCCGGTCCCTGTGAAGGGGAAAGACCATCGGCATACATTATTATTTTCGGGGACACAGAAATAAGCCGGTTTGTCGACTACGACGCCGGGATAGCGGCGCAAAGTATCATGCTGGGGGCGACTGAGAAGGGATTAGGCGGCTGTATGATTGCTTCGATAGATAGAGATGGACTTCGTAAAGTTCTAGAAATACTGCCACGATATGAGATACTTCTTGTCCTGGCTCTGGGCAAACCTAAAGAAACAGTAGTGATAGAAACGGTTGGACCCAACGGAGATACCAAGTACTGGCGTGATAATGAAGGAGTTCACCATGTGCCGAAGCGACCCTTGGATGATATAATCATTGGCTATATATAGGCTGGAGGGAAGACAATAGTATTATGCCACGCTATTTTATTTGGACCATCGGTTGCCAGATGAATAAGGCAGAATCCCAGCAAATAGCGAGCTACTTAGATTCTGTTGGCTATCAGGTAGCGAATTCTTTTTTCCATGCCGATTTAGTGGTTCTCAATACATGCGTGGTAAGACAAAGCGCTGAGAACAGGGTTTTAGGTACCCTGGGTTTATTGAAAGGCCTAAAGAATAAACATCCCAATCTCCAGATACTTGTTACCGGATGTTTGGTCAATTCCGACACCCAGGAGTTGAAGAGACGATTTCCTTACGTTGACTTACTATTTAAATCTGGTGATTACCCTGAGCTAAGTGCCTGGGGGCAAAAGCAAGGCATACCTGTTGAACAGAGATTGCTTCGCTACGCTGGCAATAACTCTTGGATAGCTTCCTCGCCATACGCTCTTATCCCCGTTATCCAGGGCTGTGATAATTTTTGTTCATATTGCATTGTCCCCTACAGGAGGGGGAGGGAGGTGAGTCGCCGTCGAGAGGAAATACTCTATGAAGTGGAGGAGCTAGTAAGACGAGGCATAAAAGAGGTAACCTTGCTGGGGCAGAATGTTGACTCTTACGGACACGATTTGCCCGGCCATCCCGGCCTTGCTGATTTGCTGAGCGAATTAAGCAGCATAGATGACCTTGCCAGGATTCGCTTTCTGACAAATCATCCCAAGGATATAAGCCTGAGGCTCATTGAGGCTATAGCTTCTATAAATAAAGTTTGTGAACATCTGGAACTGCCTGTTCAAGCTGGTGATGATGATATACTGAGGGCTATGAGGCGAGGGTATACCGTGGAGCAATATAGAGAGCTTGTTCACACCATTCGCCGCAAGGTCCCTCAAATATCTCTGAGCACAGATATAATCGTTGGCTTTCCCGGCGAAACAGAAGAGCAATTTGAGTACAGCCTATCTCTGGTCAAGGAAATGGGGTTTGATGTTGTTCATGTGGCAGCTTATTCTCCTCGCCCTGGCACCATTGCCTGGCGGGAATATCAAGACAATATTCCTGCGGAAGTGAAGAAGGAAAGGCTCCATAAGATTGAAGAGCTTCAAGCGGCTATAGCTGGCGAAATTAATTCGCAGCTTCAAGGCAGGGAAGTGGAGGTGCTTGTAGAAGGCAGTAAGGGGGGAAAATGGTTTGGGCGCACCCGGAGTAATAAGCTGGTATTCTTTGAAGATGCTGGCGATTGGCTGGGTCAATTAGCGAGAGTCAAGATTGAGAAAACAAGTCCGTGGTCGCTGGGAGGCGAGGTTAAAAAATAATTTATTAAAGGAGGGTATATGGAAGGTCTAGGAACATGGGGAATGGTTATCTTTTTGGTAGCAATTTTTGCTGTGATGTATTTCTTGATGATCAGGCCGAGGCAAAAGCAACAAAAACAACACGAGGAAATGATGGAGGAACTGAGAGTGGGAGACAGGGTGATTATAGCTGGCGGGATTTATGGGCAAATTGAAAGTATTGGTGAAGACACTGCAATTCTGAGGATAGAGTCGGGAGCAACAATGAAGGTTGCTAGAAACAGTATAGTTGGCAAACAAGATGTTGAGGAAAGTGGTGGGGGAGTATTCTGACATTAGGAACGTGATGCTTTTTTGAAACATTTTCAGTCTTTGTGAGACTCTGCACTTATGTTTCCCTCCTGATGAAGAAGAGGTGGAGTAAATGAATCACTACGACTATATTATAGTTGGCAGTGGCATAGCTGGGCTTTATATTGCCTTGCTTGCTATAGAACGAGGCAGTGTCCTTGTCCTGACTAAGGGAAACATAGATGACTGCAATACCAGATATGCTCAAGGCGGCATTGCTGTTGCCATGGGCAAAGATGATTCTCCCGAGCTCCACTTCAAAGACACTATGGCTGCCGGAGATGGCCTGTGTGATGCCGAAGCAGTGCGCATTTTGGCTGATGAGGCTGCTGATTGCGTTGCTGACTTAATCAAATTTGGAGTGCCCTTTGACACTTTGGACGGTGAAATTACCTTGACCAGAGAAGCAGCTCATAGTGTGCCGCGCATTATGCATGCCGGCGGGGATGCTACCGGGGAGCATATCGAGGTTACCTTAAGTCGCCAGGTGCGCTCTACTCCTATCAAAGTCTTGGAAAATTGCCTGGCTAGCGAAATTTTAGTCCAGAATGGCAAGGTAATTGGCGTGAAAGCTCTCGATTGCCGCACTGGCTCTGTGGAAGAGTATCACTGCCAATTTCTCATTTTAGCTACTGGTGGTGCTGGTAAGTTGTTTAAATATACCACTAACTCCGATGTAGTCACTGGTGATGGGATAGCTTTAGCTTTTGAGGCCGGTGCCGAAATATGCGATATAGAATTTTTCCAGTTTCATCCCACTGTTCTTCGCCTGCCGGGAGTAGCTCCTTTCCTCATCTCTGAAGCAGTCAGAGGGGAGGGAGGCATACTTAAAAATGTAGAAGGACATCGTTTCATGCCAGATTATGCTGCTGAGGCCGAACTGGCGACTAGAGATATAGTAGCTCGCAGCATTGTCTATGAGATGCAAAAAACCCACAGCGATAGAGTTTTTCTGGACGTTACCCATTTGCCGTCTCGGTTAATTACCACCCGCTTTCCCCATATATATCGCTTTTGTCGAGATCACGGTCTGGATATCACAAAAGGACTTATTCCTGTTGCCCCAGCTGCTCACTACCTTATGGGAGGGGTGAAGGTCAGTAATTGGGGGGAGACAAATATCTCCGGGCTATTTGCTGCTGGCGAGACCGCCTGCACTGGAGTGCATGGTGCTAACAGGCTGGCATCAAATTCCCTGCTTGAGTCAGTTGTTTTCAGTAAAAGGGTCATGCAGAGGACTGAAATGACTCCTCCTCGTCGTTACAAAGAGCGGAGCGATGAAGCAAACTCTTATTGCCTCCCCGATAGAGAGGTGCTACCCAAGGTGCCACAGCTTAACCTGCCCAACCTGCAGTCCCTTATGTGGGACAAAGTAGGAATCATTCGTTCTGTGGAAGGCCTTGAAGAAGCGGCAGATATTTTGGCCACCTGGGAAAGCCTCCTGTCTCAACCCAATGACCGCCCCTCCTATGAGCTAAATAATTTGGTATTATGTGCCCGGCTCGTGACTGAGGCTGCTTTACTCCGCAAAGAAAGTCGTGGCGCTCACTTTCGCACAGATTTCCCACAGACTTCGCCAGAATGGCAGCGGCATATCGTTTTTAGGAAGAATCTGTAATCTTCCTAAGAAAGTTCAAATTTTCCTCTTTGCTCACCAGAGATTCAAAGGTTATATACCCAACTCTTTACACCAGAATTTTTTGGTGTGATCATAAAAATGAACCAGGGGTTATTGACAAACAATAATCCATGTGATATAGTAATGATATATTAGTGATTTTCCACGTGAATAGACTTTAGATGATAAGGAGGATATCATGAAGCGAATAAGTATCCGATTTATGCCCTTAGGCTCTAGTGAAAGTCCTGGCGACCCTGAACTAGGTGGGTGGCGTCCGCTCCGCTTACCTTTTTCAACACGGCGAAGAATTCTGCCCCTCTCAGTGGAAGAAGCAGTGTGGGTTGTCGTTGCTCGGCTAACTAAGTTTCAGGTTCGTGAGGCAATTAAGATTGTGGCTCATCGACTTACTAACTAGCAGTAGACTTTGAGTTTCAATTCACAGAAGGAGGTAATGTTCAATGAATTAGTCCATCTGTTTTGTAGCATGCAGCCAACAAACACTAAAAAGGAGGAATTGTAAATGACTACAGATGATGTAACAAAAACACTGCGTGACTTTGCTGAATCTGCTAAGAAGATAATGCGAGTGCCGGCACTCAAGGGACACCTCGGTGGGGTGGATTTCTACACAATTACCCTGACTCTAGGCGAAGTGCCGAGATACATTGTTGGGACAGACCCAAATCTTGAACCGCAACTTCGTGAGAATCGCCGAGCAAGCCCGCAAAGATTTAAAGAAATCGCTAAGTACATGGTTGACAATCTTGATGACTATCGTTTTAGTGCAATTACTTGCACCTATGGCAAGAACGGTACCACAGAACCACCGAATTGGGAACCTGCTGACTCGGATGCCCCTGAAGGGGCACCGGGGTGGATGTTGGGAATGCTAACTCTAAACCAAGACGACCCACTCATAATCGTGGATGGGCAACATCGCCTTGGAGCAATAGAGGAAGCCATCAAGATAGAGCCCGAGCTACGCAACGAGAGCATTGCCGTTGTGCTTTTCCCATACATAGACCTCCATGCGAACCAGCAACTATTCTCTGACCTCAACAGAACTGTGAAGAAAACGAGCAAAAGCTTGGATGTTTTCTTCGACCGCAGAGATATAGTGAACCGCGTGGTGCAGAAGGTGGTTGCTAGGATTCCTGTATTCCAAGACCGGGTTGATGTAGAGAACATATCCGTAGCCAAGAGTCCTAGCAAGATCTTCACACTGGCTGGCGTTTACCAAGCTACTAAACCCATGATTAAAGGAGCTTTGAAAGGGGGCCTTTTTCAGAACGAGCTTAGCCAAAAAAATGACAATGAGGATGCATATGTCGATTTCCTCGCTGATGCTTGGGAATCTATTGCTGAGCAGTTTCCTGAATGGGGCAAGGCGTCAAGAGGTGAGATAAATATTCTTCAAGAGCGTCCCACCTACCTCCACTGGAATTCCGGGGTCTTGTCTTCTATAGGTGAGTTTGTAGGGATTGCCATGGAGCAGTGTGGCGCTAATTGGAAGGATACTGTCGAAACTGCGTTGAGTCACCCTGACAATGGAGGGTGGCGGCGTGATATGAGCCAGTGGCAAGGTATCGTGCTTGCTGGTGAACAAGTGCTACCTCGCAGTGCAGTCAGGATTCAGTTAATTGCTTATCTCAAACTTAAAGGGAGTTTACCGCTTACAGAACGTGATAAGTCAGTTCTGGGGGCTTTCAGTTTGGAAGTGCAGCAAAAGATAGGTTATTCCCAAAATTAGGCGATAAATGGGGGTGACTTTTGTCACCCCCGTGAGCTCTTTGGTGTGGATAGCGTTATAATAAATATCAAACTTGTGAAAATTTGAATTCCGTTCCGGCTTGGGATTTTCTCTTTTGAAAGGAGGTTAGTCATGGAGTTAGTTGGGGCTCAGACCGAGGAAATTATTGATCGCGCCTTAGCTGAGGACCTTGGTAAGGGCGATGTTACTACTGAGACCTTAGTACCCAGCGACCAACAAGGGACTGGCTTTATTGTGGTTAAGAAAGAAGGCATTCTGGCTGGCACAGGAGCGGCCGAGCAGGTTTTCCATCGGGTTGATCCAGGGTTAAAGATAGAGATTCTTCTAGAAGATGGGGCTAGGGTTAAGCCAGGCGGTAAAGTGGCC
>Ga0315545_1004209_pt1 | contig 11930 bp, 10 predicted proteins | sample SalMarSW160210MG_FD_203096 | JGI IMG/M metagenome (GOLD analysis project Ga0315545, IMG submission 203096) | Salt marsh sediment microbial communities from the Plum Island Ecosystem LTER, Massachusetts, United States - Salt Marsh Sediment SW1602-10 ... | reverse complement strand
GTAGCCGATTACGGCAACCGCATGGGCATCGCCACTTCCAACGGGGCTATCGTCTTCGACGAGCGCTACGTGGGCAACCCGCTGGTCTACTGCGGCACGGTGGGCCTCATGCCGAAGAATATGAGCCAGAAAGGTCAGCAGAAGCCCGGCGACCTCGTCGTGGTGGTGGGGGGTAAAACGGGCCGCGACGGCATCCACGGCGTTACCTTCGCCTCCGGCGAACTTAATAAAGAGTCCGAGACCATCTCATCCAGTTCCGTACAAATCGGTAATCCGATTGTCGAAAAGAAGGCCCTCGATGCCATCATCAAGGCACGCGACCTGGGTCTGTACCGCCGTATTACCGACTGCGGAGGCGGCGGCCTTTCCTCGGCAGTGGGTGAAACCGGAGAAGAGACCGGCGTGCGGGTCGACCTGGAAAAAGTACCTCTGAAATACGCCGGTCTTTCATACTTCGAAATATGGGTCTCCGAGTCACAGGAACGCATGCTGCTGGCCGTTCCGCCGGACAAGATAGAGCAAATCCTCACCCTCTTCCGGAACGAGGACGTCGAAGCCACCGTCATCGGCGAATATACCGATACGAAGCGACTCGAATTATACTACCGGGGCAACCTGGTCGGCGACCTCGATATGGCCTTTTTACACGGCGGGCTTCCCCAGCTGGAAGCCGTGGCTTCATGGCAGCCGCCGCGGCAGGCCGAGCCGGACTTTGCCCCACCCGCCGACCTTACAGAAGACCTGAAAAAGATACTCGGCGCCTGGAATGTCTGCTCCAAGGAATGGGTGATAAGGCAGTACGACCATGAAGTGCAGGGCTCCAGCGTATTGAAACCGCTCGTCGGCGCGGCCAACGACGGCCCCGGCGATGCCGCCGTTATCCAGCCCCTGCCCGACTCAAAGAAGGGTATTATCGTATCCAACGGCATCAACCCCAAGTACGGGGACATCGATACCTACTGGATGGCCGCCTCGGCAATCGACGAAGCCCTGCGGCAGATTATTGCCGTCGGCGGCAGCCTGGAGCAGGTAGCCCTGCTCGATAATTTCTGCTGGGGCAACCCGGAAAAGCCGGACCGGCTCGGCTCGCTGGTGCGGGCGGCGCAGGCCTGCTACGATATGGCCATCGTCTACAGCACGCCCTTCATATCCGGCAAGGACAGCCTCTACAACGAGTACGAAACGGGCGATGAAAGCATCTGCATCCCGCCCACGCTCCTCATCTCCGCCATGGCAGTGACGGACGACGCCGGCAGGGCCGTCTCCATGGACTGCAAGCAGGCGGGCGACCCGGTTTATATCATCGGCGACACATATAATGAGCTGGGCGGCTCGCATTACTACGCCAACCGCGGCTATATCGGCAACAGCGCGCCTAAAGTATATCCTGAAAAGGCCAGGAAGCTTATGAATACGCTATCGGCGGCTATGGCAAAGGGTATGGTTAAAGCCTGCCACGACTGCTCCGAGGGGGGTATCGGGGTGGCGGCGGCGGAGATGGCCTTCGCCGGGGGACTCGGCATGACGGTCAATCTTAAAAACGTGCCGCTGGCGGAAGTAATAGAGCGCGACGATTTTATCCTGTTTTCAGAATCCAACACCCGCTTCCTCGCCGAAATTGCCCCGGAACATAAGGATGAGTTCGAGAAGATGATGTCCGGCGTCGCTTTCTCGGAAATCGGGCGGGTAACGGATGATAACAAATTTGAGGTTTACGGGCGCGACGGCAAGGTGGTGCTTAACGCCGATATCGCCGAGCTGAAAGAAGCCTGGCAGAAACCTTTAAGATGGTAATATTCTATTTCAGAAGGTTAAAAAATGGCTAAAGTAAAGACTCTAATGCTGCGGGCACCCGGGACAAACTGCGATTTTGAAACGCAGGTAGCCTTCGAGATGGCCGGGGCCGGGGTAGACTCGGCTCTGGTTACCGAGCTTTTCCGGAAGGAGAAAAACCTGAAGGACTACCAGATACTTGTCATCCCCGGCGGCTTTACCTACGGCGATGACATCTCCGCGGGTAAAATATTTGCCAATGAAATCAGGCTAAGGCTGGGAGAAGACATTAAGAAGTTCGTTGAAGACGGTAAGCTCGTTATGGGCGTCTGCAACGGCTTTCAGGTCCTGGTGAAAACGGGGATTCTCCCCGATATCAAGGGAAAAACCGTCCAACCGATAACCCTGACCAGCAACGATTCGGGCAAATTCGAGTGCCGCTGGGTCTACCTGAAAATCAATGAAAAAAGCCCCTGCGTCTTCACGAGGGGAATGAAAAGCATGTATATCCCGGTGGCCCACGGGGAGGGAAAGCTGGTGGCGGAGCCAGACGTACTGGACAAACTTAATGCCGTGGTCTATTACGCCGATGAAAATGGAGATACCACGGCGGGCTATCCGCATAATCCTAACGGCTCATTAAGGAACATCGCCGGTATCTGTGACGATTCGGGAAGAATCTTCGCCCTGATGCCCCACCCGGAGCGTTTCATCCGCTGGACGCAGCACCCCCGCTGGACGAGAGAAGCCCCGCGGGAATCAGGCGACGGTTTGAAAGTATTTACCAACGCGGTAGCCTGGGTAAAGAGCGCCTGAAATACGCCCCGGTACTGAAAAAGGACGCACGCGTGTCTTTTATATGAAGTGGAAAGAGAAGGCAAGGCAGCTCCGAACAGAGCTATACGCTCTTTATTTAGCCCTGAAAGACCCGAGGACCCCCTGGTATGCTAAAGCCCTTGCGATAGTAATTATCGCCTATACTTTAAGCCCCATAGATTTAATCCCTGATTTTATACCCGTACTGGGATATCTCGACGATTTGATTCTCGTACCGGCGGGAATTTATCTGGCATTAAAAATGATTCCCGGGGAAGTCTTGGAGGAATACCGGCAAAAAGCAAAAACGGAAACGATTTCCAGTAAATCAAGGTGGGTTGCGGCAGCCGTGATAATCCTGATATGGCTGCTGGTAATTTACCTGATAATCAAGATTATCTGGTTCTGATAGAACCGGTGTGTACTTCTATGAACTCCGCGCCGGTTGAAAGTTAATCTCCCTCGACACCCTGTTCTTTAATATAATCAATGGCGTCCTGAATGGTCACTATCTTCTCGGCGGCCTCATCCGGTATCTCGACCTTCCGGTCCGAAGTGCTGAACGCCTCTTCCAGAGACATAATCAGTTCCACCAGGTCCAGTGAATCGGCGCCTAAATCTTCAACAAAGCTAGCTGTGGCCACGACATCTTTTTCGTCGACGCCAAGTTGCTCCACAACTATGTCTTTAATTTTCTCAAAGATGGTTGCCACTTTCGCCCCCTTTAAAAAGCTTTCTACCGGCTGGCCAGCGTACTCACCGACCCCAGAACACCGTTGATGAATTTAGCCGAGTTCTCACTCCCGAAGGTCTTTGCCAGCTCAACCGCTTCGTTTACGGCTACCTTAACCGGTACTTTATTATCAAATAAAATCTCAAAGATTGCAAGTCTTAGAATATTACGGTCTACCATCGCTATCTGTTCCACCGGCCAGGCCGGGGCAAACTTCCGTATATTGCCGTCTATATCGTCCCGGTTACGGAGAGCGCCGTCAACCAGCTCTTGGACAAAGGCATTGAGTTCCTCGGACAGGTCCGCTTCGGACAGAATGCGTTCCAACACCGTCTCGGGTCGCCGTGCCACGGAGTCAATCTCATACAGTGCCTGCAGGGCAATAGTCCTGGCTTTATGTCTTGTCCCTGTCATGGTTTTTAACGTCCTGAGCACATATTATAGCATAACAGGGAGCGTTCGATAAACAATCCGGGAGGGAGACAGGCAAGACAAAAATATAACGGTGATGCTAAAATATATATAGCGTTTCTATGACATTTACGTTAGGTCCGGTACTACTTAACCAGATAAACTAAACCATGCCCCTGAGGGAAAGGAGACGAGATGGCGCGAGATGCTATTGTAGCCGAAGAACTGACCTACCGGTACGGTGAATTAACCGCCGTTGACCATATCAGCTTTAATGTAGCCGAAAGCGAAATACTGGGTTTTCTGGGCCCGAACGGCGCCGGGAAGACAACAACCTTCAAGATGCTGACCGGGCAGCTCAAGCCCAAAGGCGGACAGGCCAGTCTGCTCGGTATGGATATCGCCAGAAACCTGGAAAAGGTGCAGGGGGAAATCGGCGTCTGCTTCGAAACGACGAATCTTTACGAACAGATGAGCGCCCTGGAAAACCTCAACCTTTTCGCCAGCCTTTTCGGGATTCGTTCTTTTGACGGCAACGCCCTGCTGGAACGGGTGGGCCTGGGAGGAAGGGGCAAAGACAGAGTGGAGACATACTCCAAGGGCATGAAACAGCGCCTCATGGTGGCCAGGGCCATACTCAATAAACCCAGACTCCTTTTCCTCGATGAACCCACCGCCGGGCTCGACCCCACCTCGTCCGAGAAGATAAGGAATATTATCCTTGAAGAGCGTGAGCGGGGCGCCACCGTATTTCTTACCACCCACGATATGCTGGAAGCCGATAAGCTCTCCGACCGGGTGGCCTTTATGAACCAGGGTAAAATCGTGGCGCTGGATACTCCCCACCAGCTCAAGCAGCAGCACGGCAAGCGGGCGCTTAAGGCAAAAGTGGCGGGGGATAACGGCGCGCTTGAGGACCGTGAAATCAACCTGGACACGCCGGAAACGCCCGAGGCCGTCCGGAAACTCTTTTCACAGGAAAAAGTAATCACCATCCACAGCGAAGAGGCTACACTGGAAGATATTTTCATCAGCCTTACCGGACGGGGGCTTGTGTAGTGAACTGGCGGATTATCTCCACCCTGGTTGCCAAAGACTTTTCCCTTTTCTTCAGGAAGAAGTTTTTCGCAATCGTTACGGTCATTGGCCTTGTTTTCTACATCGTTATCTACTTCGTTATGCCGGGCACGGTCAATGAAAATCTTGAAATCGGGCTTTTCGCTCCGGTAACACTCCCGGCCTTTGAGGAGATACAGGAAGAGGGCCTGGTAGTACAAACGGTGGATTCCGTGGACGCCTTGAAAGAAGGCGTCATCGAGGGCAAGTACGTTGCCGGAGTATCACTGCCGGCGGACATCATGGAAAAACTGTCTTCCCGGCAAAAACCCACCGTCAGTCTTTATTTCACGCCTGATGTGCCGCAGGAGATGAAGGATACCATCGCCCTGATTATCAGAGAGATGGCTTTTCTCCAGACGGGACAGCCTTTAAACATCGAGGTGACCGAGGAAACTCTGGGGCCGGATGTGTCGGGCACACCGATACCGCCGCGGGACAGGTTAAGACCCCTCCTCGCTATCATAATTCTCGCAGTGGAGATGATGGGCCTGGCCAACCTCCTGTCCGAAGAGGTGGAACGGGGCACTATTCACGCACTGCTGGTAACCCCGATGTCTATTAAAGAACTGTTTATCGCCAAAGGCATCACCGGCACCGGGCTTGCCTTCGGGCAGGCGGTACTGTTCATGTTGCTGGTCAGGGGCTTCGGCGAGGGGCCGTTGATAATACTGCTAGCCCTGCTGCTGGGAGCGGTGCTGTTCACCGGAGTCGCTTTTCTGATATCATCGGTGAGCAAGGACTTCATGTCGGTACTTGCCTGGAGTATCCCTTCCTTCATTCTTTTACTGGTACCGTCATTCAGCATACTGTTCCCCGGGGCAATTACAAACTGGATAAAGATACTCCCCTCTTATTACCTGGTCGATACGGTGCATCGGGTGGCTAACTTCGGCTCTGGTTGGGGTGATATCTGGCTCAATTTATTGATTCTATTGGGATACTGCCTGGTTATCACTTGGACCGGGATATTCGTTTTGAGGAGGAGAGTCCAATGAGTCTCAAGCGAGTAGGCATAATCCTGGGTAAGGAATTCCTGCATGGCTCAAGAGGCTATATCTTCATTTTTTCTATTGTCGCCCCGATAGTCATCTCGCTGATGATAAGCTTGATTTTCGGTACGCTTTTTACCGGCAAACCCAAGCTGGGAGTCCTGGATGAAGGCAACTCGCAATTGATACCCATGATTCAGGAGCTAGATACACTGAATCTCAAGGAATATAACAGTAATCCGGAAATCAGGCAGGCGGTCGAGAGCGGCGCCGTTGATGTCGGCATCGCACTTCCCGCGGATTTTGACAGCCTGGTCACGGGCGGCGGGAAGGCGGAAGTCGAAGCATACACCTGGGGAGAAAGCCTGGCCAAAGACCGCTCCGTAATCGCGGTAACGATAACCAACCTCATCAGGGAGATGACCGGGCAGGAATCGCCGGTGGATATAGAAACCATCACGCTGGGTGACGAGGTAAGCACCCCCTGGGGCGACCGTCTGCTGCCGGTAATCGTGCTTCTGGCCGTGTTTCTGGGCGGACTCATGCTGCCGGCAACCTCGATAATAAATGAAAAAGCCAAGAGGACCCTCGAGGCACTGGTCGTTACGCCAGCCAGTATCGGTGATATTTTCGCCGCAAAGGGGCTGGTCGGCCTCATTATAAGCATGTTCATGGGTGTCCTGATACTGATAATTAATCAGGCTTTCGGCAATCATCCTCTGCTGCTGGTCCTGGTGCTGGCGCTGGGCGGAATAATGGCAGTCGAGATTGGTGTGATACTCGGTATTTTTTTGAAAGACATTACCTCACTGTTTACCGTCTGGAAGACCGCCGGAATAGTGCTCTTCGCGCCTGTATTTATCTATCTATTCCCGGAAATCCCCTCGTGGGTCGGGAGGATTTTCCCTACTTACTATATTGTTCAACCGATAGTGGATATCAGCCAGCTTGGCGGCGGCTGGGCCGAGATAGCTACAAACGTCTTCGTACTCATCGGACTGGGCATCATCCTGCTGGGATTAGTCACTTTAATACTAAAGAGGACACAGCGCCTCTCCAACTGAATTCAGCAGTTGTAATGTTCCATAAGCCGGCTATAACCCAACCCCAATCACCTAGCATTTGACTTATCGGTACAGTTAGTGTAACAATTTCACTGTATGGAACTGTTGCGACCCTTTTTCCGGATAATTAGGCGGATTAGCTTGAAAAAGCTTGACATTATGAAAGGTGAGTATATATAATTAGCCTCGTACAGAGTCTTTGATGTTTTACAGTCATGGACTCGTAATATGATAGCCCGTGTCAGGTACATCAGGCGCAGGTATTCCCGGTAAATACCTTCAGAAAATAGGGAATGAAGAATACGGGTAGTTTGAACCTAATAAATATTTGTTATAATAGTATACAGGAAGGAATTTTATACTGGTCGCGGGACCACACAAATAGAGGGGGCCTGTCATGTGAGGTGAGGTAACAATACAATATCGTTTGCCTGTATTGTAACTTATTTCACGATTATTCCCAACAAGAGCACAATAAGCGCCTCGATAGACCACTCTTTAACCAATGTAATCGGAGGATTGGGTAATTAACCTGCATAATGGAAACTCGGAAGTATGTTACCGGTACTCCGTGAGAATATGAAGGAGGATTCCTTGAGAGAAGGAGGTAAAATCAGATAATGAAAAAAGGATATTTATTCCTAGCATTAGCAATCATTATCATCAGCGGGATGCTCATCGGCAGTTGCGCCGAACCAGAACCCGAACCAGCGCCAGCTCCGGCACCGGCGCCAGCGCCAGCGCCCGAACCAGCGCCAGCTCCAGCGCCCGAACCCGAACCAGCTCCGGCACCAGAACCGACCGGGCCTGAAGAGTACGGCGGTATTTTGAGGATAATTGCCGGTTCCGGCCCGCAGGTCTTGAGCTACGGACCCGAGATGGGACCGGGCGACCATTCCTTTATCATGCCCGGAGCGGAAAACCTGGTAGGCGCCACTTCCGATAGAAAAGGAGCCGGTGTGGAGCCGGTCCTCTGCGAAAGTGTGATCGAGGATGTAGAAAACCTGAAGATAACCTGGAACCTGCGGAAGGATGTTAAATTCCACGACGGTACTCCAATGAACGCCGAGGCCGTGGTCTGGGACTTCCAGATTATCCAAGACGCCGGGGCTATGCCGTACATCGAGTTCCTGAAAGAGATTGAGATCGTCGATGAATACACGTTTATAACTCATCTCACCTCATACAGCAACCAGCTGATGCCCACCTGGGGATACTGGCCGGTTATTAGTTCCAAGGCCGCCTTCGAAAAGGCTGCGGGTGGAGACCTTGAAGTAGGTAAGGAATGGGCTCGCGCCAATATCATCGGCACCGGGCCTTTCATACTGAAAGAGTTTAAGCGTGATGACCATCTTACCTGGGAGAAGAACCCCGACTACTGGCAACCGGGCCTGCCCTACCTCGATGGCATCGAGGTTATCATCATCCCCGACCCCGTGACGGCACGCGCCGTTTTCGAGGCGGGAGATGCCGATGTCTGGGCCGCTCCGGCAAGCGACGTACAGTCGCTCCTGGACCAGGGCTACTACCAGCAAAGGGGCTGGCCGGTCCTCCCCTGGGGCATCTGGCCCAACACGGCCCACCCCGATTCAAAATGGCAGGATACGAGACTGTGCGAAGCGGTAGAATATGCCATTAATAAAGCTGCGGTAGCCAAAGCTATAGGATTCGGTATATATGAACCACTGACGACACTACCGTGGGAAGGCGAGTGGGGTTACGAAGCCGATTACGACCCCAGACCGTACGACCCGGAGAAGGCCAAAGCACTGGTGGCGGAGGCCGGTTATCCCGACGGCTGCAAGGCAAAGCTGCTCATCATGAACGACCCGGTCAGCCAGGATATCGGCACGGCGTTAAAGAGGTATCTTGATGACGGCGGTTTTGAGATAGAGCTGGACATTGCCGACCCGGGCAGATTCTTCGGCACTATCTACTGGACCCCGCCAAGCGCCGACGAGGACCTTTCATGGTGGTTAGCCGGTGGTATGGACTCTAACTACCTGCAGACATACATGCGCTGGTTCAGCACTGCACCCTTCACCGACCTGTCGTACATGGGCCACACAGACGAACAGTTAGCGATGGACCTGGAAGCGCAGAGTCTGGTAGACTACGGTGACCAGGAGGTCTACACCAAGAAGCTGATGCGACGTCTGACGGATAACGCATTGGTAATCCCGGTTTATGCGAGCCCGGCATACGTCATGCAGCAACCCTATGTCCACAGCGGGCAATACTCACGGGGTTTCACACGCTGGGATACAGAAGAAGTCTGGATGGAAAAACACTAACCAGCAAGGTATATTAGTTATCGGGTGGTTCGTCTGCGTCAAACAATGGCGAACCACCCGGTAGCGTGACCAATAGCACGAAATAGAAAATATCTACGCGGTAACCTATACATACTGGTAGAAGCGTTACCGTGCAGGGTATAGCAGGCGTCAAACTGGATATTTACCTGTGTGAGGACCGTATAAGATGACCGCATATATCATCAGGCGGCTGTTGATAGCGATAATCATACTCTTCATCGTAACGCTGATTGTCTTCTTTTCCATTCGCCTCCTGCCCGGTGACCCGCTGGTCATTTTCCTCGGGCAACAAGCCACGCAGGGCGGCGTATCAACCGCGGAACTTGACCGTCTCCGGGAAGAGTACGGGTTGAACGACCCCATCATGGTGCAGTACGGCAACTGGATATGGGGCATTCTGCACGGCGATTTAGGGAAATCAATATACTATCACGAGGATGTCGGCATACTCATGGGGGAACGTTTCCCCATAACCCTGCACCTGGGCCTGTTAGCTTTTATTATTAATATTGTCATTGGCGTCTTGATGGGACTGGCCGCGGCTATCCGGCGAGGCACCTGGATAGACGCCGTTACCACCACTCTGGCGAATGTAGGTATATGCATCCCGGTTTTCTGGCTGGCGATACTGATGATATATTTCTTCGGTCTTCAACTCGGCTGGCTGCCCATCTACGGCTACACTTCTCCCTTTAAGGATTTCTGGCTGAACACACAGCAGGTGATTATGCCGGTTTTCTGCATGGCCATTACGATGATGGCGACCACGGCACGCCTGGCGCGTTCAAGCATGCTGGAAGTCACCCGCCAGGACTATATCCGCACCGCCTGGTCCAAGGGTCTTAGAGAGCGTTCCGTGATTATGAGGCACGCCCTGAAGAACGGGCTTATCCCGGTTATTACATTACTGGGCATAGGTCTCGGGATGGTTTTTGCAGGCTCGGTGCTGGTTGAGACCATCTTTGCCATTCCCGGCATCGGCAGGCTGCTGGTAACCAGCATCTTTGCCCAGGACTACGTGGTGATACAGTCAGGCACGCTGGTAATTGCCATGATAATTATTTTATCCAATTTACTCGTCGATATATCCTACGGCTGGCTCGACCCGAGAATCCGGTTCGGCTAGGAGACCTTGTTAACATGACGGGAAAAAACACTATTGCTGAAGAGTTCCAGGAAGCCCCTCCCCGCGTCAGCGAGTGGCGCCGTTTCTGGAGGGTTTTCCTGCAACGGAGGATTGTCATTTTCGGCATGGTTGTTTTACTAATTTTGGTAATTATCGCCATCTTCGCCAATTTCCTGGCGCCCTATGACCCGTACCGGGGAGAAATGGAAGACTCCCTGCAGCAACCTAATAGTACCTACTGGCTGGGGACGGACATCCAGGGTCGGGACACATTGAGCCGCCTCATCTTCGGCACAAGAACGGCGCTGATGGTGGGGTTCGTAACGGTAGGAATAGCCGCCGTTATCGGTGTTACGCTGGGGCTGATTGCCGGATACTTCGGAGGCATTCCCAGCATGATTATTATGAGGATAATGGACGCGCTGATGGGCTTCCCGATGTTGATATTGGCCATGCTCTTTGCGGCCGTACTCGGCGGCGGAATTCAAAATGTCATCATTGCCCTTAGCATTGCCACGTTGCCGGCGTACGCCAGGGTAATGAACGGGCTTACGCTTAGCATCAGGGAAAACGATTATATTATGGCCGAGCAGGCCATGGGTTCCAGCAATATACGTATTATGCTGGGCCATATTTTACCGAATGCCATTCCCCCTACGATCGTATTGATAACGCTGCAGCTGGGTGGTATTATTATGGCTGAAGCTGCTCTAAGCTTCCTTGGAATCGGCATCAAACCGCCGGGAGCGGCCTGGGGCGCCATGGTCAACGATGGTTACCGGTATCTTTCACAGAACCCGGTACTCTCCTTCGCACCCGGCATCGCCATTATGCTGGTCGTGTTTGCCTTTAACATGGTCGGCGACGGCCTGCGGGACGCACTAGACCCGAGGTTGAGAGGTATACTATAATATAAGGAAGTAAAATGGCAGAATTACTACAGGTAAACAATCTGGTAACGCAATTCAAGACCGAAAGCGGCCTGGTCAAGGCCGTCGACGGTGTTTCCTACTACATCGATGAGCAGGAAATAGTCGGCCTCGTGGGCGAAAGCGGCTGTGGTAAATCCGTGAGCCAGCTTTCTGTCATGCAGCTCATCAGCGCCCCGGGAGAAATAGCCGGTGGCGAGGTCATCTTCGAAGGAAGAAACCTTCTCCAGTACGAGGCTAACGGCCCCGAAATGCGCTCCGTGCGCGGCGCAAAAATCGCCATGATTTTCCAGGAACCTATGACATCTCTTAACCCCGTTCTGACCATCGGCCAGCAGCTTACCGAAATGCTACAACTCCATATAAAAATGGACGGTGACACCGCCCGGAAGAGAGCCATAGAGCTGATGAGCATGGTCGGTATTTCCGGTGCAGAAAATCGCATCGATGATTACCCCCACCACTTCTCCGGCGGTATGCGCCAGCGGGTCATGATTGCCATGGGTCTTTCCTGCAATCCTAAAATACTCATCGCCGACGAGCCGACCACCGCCCTGGATGTCACCACGCAGGCCCAGCTCCTGGAGCTTATGAAGGACATGGTCCAGCGCTTCCGCACCTCACTGGTCATTGTCACGCACAACCTGGGCGTAGT
>Ga0315545_1004208_pt1 | contig 11932 bp, 7 predicted proteins | sample SalMarSW160210MG_FD_203096 | JGI IMG/M metagenome (GOLD analysis project Ga0315545, IMG submission 203096) | Salt marsh sediment microbial communities from the Plum Island Ecosystem LTER, Massachusetts, United States - Salt Marsh Sediment SW1602-10 ... | reverse complement strand
ATAAGCCACGAGGTACAAAGGCTTTTGGCCTGGTCAATTGCTGGGTCAAGTGTGAAATAAATTTTTGGAATGCTTTACCGCTGGCCGATACAATATTATCATTCATTGTGTACCTCCGTGTACTAAGAGCCTATCCCAATAACCCGCTCTATTGCGGCCGGCTACAAAGCCCGATGCCTGCGTTGTCGGCCAAAAACGTTCTCAACGTGGAGCAAACCACGCCTCCGAGCATTTTTGGCCTGCCGCCTTGGCCTCGAACTTTTCGATCGGCCTCATAACGACCCGGTTATTCGGATAAGCTCTAAGTAGTTTTTTAACTACTTCGGCACATGGAGGTTATTTTTTGTAGAGCAAACACGGCTCTGCCATCTGCTGGTTAAAAAATGGGTCATCGCGAAAATATTATGACTTGACAACGGTCGTTCCATATCACCCAGGTTGGTGTACAGCCGCATCGAAGAGCGATTTCACTATTGTTTAGGCCACCGCGAGAAAGCCGAATAATTCTGGCATGAAAACAATTGACAGAATTGGTTTTTTTGTCGTTTCATACGCTTTAATTTTTGGGCTTCGTAAGCCCTGAGCTTCCGTGCCACTACCTTGTTAATGATTTGTTCTCCACTTTTTGCCGGCTGCCTCGTGCAGCCTTAGCGGGCGGATACGGGCACACATGGCCAGAGAGGTGAAAATTTTGTTGAGCGAATCGAGAGTCCGTCAAATTATGAAAGAAGAAGGGCTTGTTTTCAAACGCCCCAAACATACACTTGCCCAAAAACGCGACAAGGAGGCTATTGCAGAGGTTAGAGGCATCTTGGAGCAAGTAAAAAAAACCATGGAACCCAGCTCCAACATAGAATTTTTGTTCCTTGATGAGAGTGAAATTCATTCATATCCGCATTTGGTTCGGATGTGGATGCCCAAAGGTGAGTGCGTTGAAGTACTGGCACCTGGCAAGAATCAAAAGATTCCCATATATGGTGCGCTGGATTATCGTGAATAAGGTCTCTTACCAAATTAGCTATGGCAAAAATACGGTAGAGTTTCTTGCTTTTCTCGCGCAATTAGCCCCTGAGTATCGTGATAGGTATTGTATTGTGTACTCGGCAATGCCAGTTCTTTGCGTCAGGCGATCGCTGAAGTTCTTGACGAACTTAATAGTAATCCGGAAAGCGATTTGACACTTCGTTTCCGCGAGCCATTGTCTAAAAATATACTCAAGGTAGCTTAGATGATGAAGCGGGGCTTCTGTTGATGAGATACACTAAACAATACATACCCCCGTGGTAATCCACACTGGACCAGTATCGTATTCGGCCATACATTCTGGGGCGGAGTTTACAGAAAGAACGCTACACTCTCCAGGATATTTTCTTCCTCGAAAGGTTTAGTAATATAATCGTTAGCACCCACTTTATAACCTCTAACTCGGTCATCTATCGCTCCTTTGGCCGACACCATGATGATCTTTGTATGCGATAGCGAAGAGTGCTCTCGTAGCAGTCGACACACCTCGTAGCCGTCCATATCGGGCAACATAATATCGAGCAAAATGATGTCAGGCCGGAAATCCAGCGCGGTCTTCAGAGCTTCCTTGCCTGTTGCGGCTGTCCTAAGATCGTAGTGATCACCAAATAGTTCCTCGACAATTGTGGTATTGTTGGGATCATCATCGACGGCCAACATTTTCTTCTTTGCTTGCATACGCCTGTTCCTTTCCATATTTCATGTTTTAACTTAGTTTGTGCCAACTCAAGTTACTCACATACTCCGGAGTCAGCAGCAGCACCACTCAGTGCCGGCTGTGCTGCGGTTCTATTCTCCGCAGCTATCGGGATCTCAAATGAGAATATGACGCCGTCCTCCGGCCGGTTCTCGGCCCAGATGCAACCGCCGTGAAGCTCAACCAATCCTTTGGCCAAAGCTAACTCAAAGTCCGTGTTGTGTCTGCCTGAGCTAACATATTTCTCAATCTGAATTGATCGGCTGAAGAGCTCGTTTATTTTGCTGATTTCTATGCTTCGACCGTTGCCTTCAATATCCACACCAATTCTGTCTCGTAGATTTTTCACTCGTATATAGATACTGTCACCTTCATGGGCATCTCTGATTATGTCGCCTATCAGATGTCCAAGTATTTTGACAATCTTTTGGCGATCAGCATTGACTAACAACTCTTCAGTTGGCATATCGATGTTAAAGTCGATCAACTTCAAAGCCGTCTTCAGCTTGAGCAGGTTTACTACTTCTAATACCACAGATTGCATACTAAAAGGGGTCGGTTGTAATTCCACTTTGCCGGCATATATTTCTGAGATATCAATGAAGTTGCTGATAGTTTTCTCAAGATGTTCCATACAATCATTAGCTATTTTGAGCTGGTGACGTAGCTTCGAATCAATTTTTCTGTAGACATTCGTGTCAACATTGGAGAAGACATTCGCGCTAACAATGGAAATGATGTTCTTGGCAACTACTACCGGAGTTCTCAAGTTTTCCATTACTGTAATAGTAAGTTCATGTCTCATCTGTTCCACTTCTTCGGCGTGTTTTAGGTGCAGATAGACGCGTACCTTTGCCAGGAATTCATCTCCCTCGAAGGGTTTAGTTATATAATCGTCCGCTCCAGCCTTATAGCCTTCAAGCCGGTCCGTTACCATCGCTCTGGCGGAGACTATGATGATCTTCGTATGCTTGAGCGTACAGTGCTCTCGTAGCCGTCGACACAGCTCGTGGCCGTCCATACCAGGCATCATAATATCGACCAAAATGATGTCGGGCCGGAAATCCTGCGCAATCTCCAGAGCCTGCTCACCTGTCGTGGCCGCTTTGAGGTCGTAGTTATCATCTAATAGTTCCTTCAAAATTGCGATATTGTTAGGATCATCATCCACAGCTAAGATTTTTCCTTGTATTTGCATAATTTTGTCCCATTCCAAATTTTTAGACCCTGGCGCAGTATACTTACGCAACGCTATGGGCCCCTATAAATTTACTGTTCGACTACAAGCCATTGTCAGCACCAGCCAATGCAAGTTGGTCATCCGTATGTGTGTCTATGGATAGCGGTATCTCAAATGAGAACACCGCGCCACCCTCCGGCCTGTTTTCTGCCCAGATGCGGCCATTATGCGCGGTGACGATCTCGTGACAAATCGCGAGCCCCAGGCCTGTGCCACCTGCTCCTGTCTTCGTCTTGCTCGACTGTATAAACTTATCGAACACAACTTCCAGCTCATCCTGAGGAATCCCAGGGCCCTGGTCACAAACTGAAACTCTAACAGAGCTCCCCACACGGCATATAGCAACATCGATGATCCCGCCCTCCGGCGAGAACTTAACTGCGTTATTCAGAAGGTTGCGGAGTACCTGCTTTATCTTATCAGCGTCGAGCGTAACCTCCACATCGAATTTTGACACTTCGTGCCGTATGCTTAAGTTCTGATCCGATAGCAATGAGTCCAATTCATTTGTCACAGATTTGACAAGTATCCCAAGATCAGCGGGTTCAAACGCAAACGTGGCTTTTTTTGATTCCAGTTTGGCCAGGTCAAGAAGATCGTTGAGTAATTCCAGGAGCGTTTGTCCGCTCTTTTTGATTCTATTGAAGTAATCGAGTAGCTTTTCTGGTTTGGCATTAGCGTATTTTTTGGTGCCAAACGAGGCGAAGCTGAGGATGCTATGCAGCGGAGTACGCAGCTCGTGTGACATATTGGCCAGAAATTCAGTTTTGGCTCGGTTGGAGGCCTCGGCTTCTCTTTTGGCTATCAATAGTTGCTGTTCTACCTGCTTGCGATCATCTATCTCATTGCGTAGTTGTTTGTTTACTTCCTGCAGGTTGGCGGTGCGCTCATTCACTATTAGCTCAAGGTATTCATGGTGGTGTCTTAGTTCGTCCTCCATGTGTTTACGATCGGTAATGTCTTGACCGACTACGATGACTCCAATGGTTTGGCCCTTAGCATCGAAGAGAGCAGAAGCGTTCCACAACAGAATGCGCCGACTTCCATCGGGTATTTGAATCGAGTTTTCAAGACTTTTGATAGTTTTCCCTGACAACACCTTTCCCATATCGGTAGCGACTCTATCCCGGATTTCTTCCGGTACAAATAGCCGTAGATAGTCTTTATTCAATACCTCCTGCCGTTGCCAGCCATAGAGGTGCTCTGCTTGCTCATTCCATTCGAGTATTCGATATTCGGGTGACAGGACGAAGATTGCGCTTCCTGCGGTTTGGACTACCGAACGGAACAGGTTCTCGGTCTCCATCAACCGCTGTCTCACACATTTCCTTTCAAGCGAATATCGTATAGTCCTGACTAATATGTGCTCCAGAGATTTTCCTTTAATAAGATAGTCTTCTGCTCCCCTTCTTATAGCCTCAAGGCCCATTTCCTCGTCATCCAAGCCGGTCAAAACAACAATCGAAGCATCGGAATTTGTGTCTTTAGCTTGTTGGATAGTGTCGATTCCGCTGCTGTCCGGAAGATTAAGGTCAAGTAACAGAACATCGTAGCTGCTGTTACTTAGACGTTTGGTTGCTTCAGACAGCGTACCTGCAGTTTCCACATTATACTGTACAGACGTGTTGGATCTGGCCAAAGTCACCTCTACTAACCGGCGATCCAGAGGGTCATCATCCACCAGCAGAATGTTTACCTTTCTATTGTTCATTTAAAGCTCGTTGCTACTTCCTTGAATAATATATGCCTAATCTCCATTTTTCAGAACTCATCAGAAGTAATACATTCGCGTTCGCGTTTTCTTTACCAGGAATTAGTGGATAGTACCCACTGCCCTTTATGAATGGGTTGCGACAGGGTCATTTCCATTTCATGTGGGCAGCGGTACTATCCGTTAGCAATTAAGAACTCCTGACTGCAAAGACGCCTATTCTTGCTAACAATACTACAGCGCCACTTAGTTGTGGCATTGAGAGCTCTGACTTAGGTGCTTACCGATTGTAAATAGGCTCTCAAAAGCGATTATCGAGGGTGCAATAAGCCCAAAAGGGTGACCAACGAATCTACCGTCAAAGAGCGTAAACAACAAAGATGTATGTAAGTTCTCATCTCTGAAATACATGCCTTATTATCTCCATCTATACGTGGCGCTGTAGTACTAAGGAGAAACACCAGCTATGTAATTAACTCTTCCGTTCCAAATCATTATTATATACCAAGTGCTCGTCTCGGATAAACTAATCGGGGCTTTTGGCACAGCAAATCACTATACGATTCCTGGTCGTCGCGCTCCAAAAACCTGGCATCACAATTGAAGCAACATAATGCTGCCGGGAATTTGGACCAGTCTACAAGCAGGGACACTGTGGCATATTATGGATGGACTGGGCATTCCGAATAACAAACCCAGGAAGAGCCTAGTTAAACAGACCTATGATACAGACGACAATCCCATTAAAACAGTTGAAGGAAATACGATGTAGGTACGCTACAAGCTCAGGCTACGTGTACTTGTTCTGGAGGCGTCGGTTAGAGGTAAGATTATGGTTATTAGAGGTAAGATTATGGTTATGCGAAAAAATTCTCTAAACAAAACGTTAGTGCTCATGGTAATAGGTCTGATTATGTTTGGCCCTGCTCCGCGTTCGTTCGCCCAGCAGCAGAACGCAAATGAGCCGGAGGATTTCTTTGAGATGTCCATCGAGAAGCTGATGGAAGTACCGGTAGTATTTGCTTCCAGCAAGAGGCTACAACCTATTACTGAGGCAGCATCAAGCGTAGAAATTATTACTGCTGAGGATATCAGGCAATCAGGAGCTTTAAATATTGCTGATGTATTAAGGAATGTGGCCGGAATCCAGGTAAGGGAGCCTTCTGTAAGCAGCCATGCTGTAGGTGTTCGTGGGTTTGCTGATGCCCAACATGTCCTGATTACACTTGATGGCAACAGTGCCTACCTGCATCATGTGAATCACACATATCTTAATTTAATACCTGTATCTTTGGAGGAGATCGAACGCATTGAGATTGTTAAGGGGCCCGGAGGCGTTTTCTATGGCGGTTCTGCTTTTAGTGGAGTAATCAATATTGTCACCAAGACGCCCAAGCAATTAGATGGAACTCAAGTGACTATGGTCGGTGGCAGTCAGGATACCTTGCGCAGCAGCTTCCTGCACGGTGGAAGCTTGAAAAACTGGGACTACAGTGTCGCGGCAGGCTATTTAAAGTCCGACTATACGTCGCCTCCACGGGACTATTTTATGCACGAAGATACCCGCACTAATTATGGGGCTGGAAGGGTCATTTATCATTTTGATGACGAATCATCCATTACTGCGGATTTTCGACAGCGTTATAGTGATGATGCAATCTCCCGACACTGTACAAATGTAAGAAACACCTATTTTACTCTGCGATATGACCAACCTGATTTCTGGGTGCGTTGCTTCTACAACAAGCAGTTTAAAAACGCTGTGAATAGATTGCTTAGCGTGGATGACACAAACTATGAGCTTGAAGTTATGCGTATCTTCAAGTGGGACAAGAATATTACCAGCATAGGTGGGTTTGCAAAGAAAGTTGATTTTACAGTCAAAAACAACACTGGTGACAAGCACCAAAGCGACATTGAAGATTATGCTATAAAGGCAGAGAACGAATATCATGCAACAGATCACTTTATCTTTACCTTAGGAGGCAGGGCTGAGTATTTTTCTGAGGTGGATTGGGTTGGTCTCGGACGGGGCAGTATTATCTATAAGCCGACCGAGGAACAGCGTCTTGCAGCAACTATTGAAAGTGGCTATTATCTGCCTTCTCTTGCCCAGCTCTATGGTTGGGGCAGTATCCTCCCATATCAATTCAACCCTTCTTTGAACGAAGAGAATATTACCTCTTATGAATTAAGTTATTACGGCCCCTTGAACAAGAAGATAAAGCTAAAGTCTGCGATTTTCTACAATGAGTACCGAGGTCTAATTTCTAACGATTTCAGTGCCGCTCTGACAAACTCGGTTAATGCCCACCAGAGTGGATTGGAATTGGGTCTTGATTTCCTTCTTACTGACTGGTTAACAGGTTTCGCCAATTATACTTATCAGAAGATTCATCGCAGCGACCTTGGTAATTTGGAAGTGGACCCCAAAAATATGGTTAATTTTGGTTTCCACGCTAAATCTGGCAAATGGTTGTCCGGTTTAACCTTTCATTATGTTGACAAGTTTTATGAGATATACGATGCAGCTAACCCGGCGTTGGGTCGTTTATCTGCAGCCCAAAAAGTAGACCCCTATATCACTGTTGATGCCCGGATTGCTTATAAGCCGAAGGATAATCTTGAATTTGCGTTAACTGCCTTTAACCTTTTTAACGACAGACATTATGAATCAAATCCAGTTGGGTGGATTGGTGCAGACAAGGTCGAACGCCGAATAATGGCAAGTTTAACTTACAAATTTTAGTTCCGAAATGTGGGACAAAGGACAGATGACAAAAACCGTTTTGTATGTGCTAAACAATGAGAATTAAAGCTTGCATCTTTGTAGTTTTGGCTCTGGCCTTGTTTGCAGCGCCGATTTCGGTACAGGCCCAGGATGATTCCGCGCAAAACAGGGAGTATCAGGTCAAGGCTGCGTTCCTCTACAACTTCGTAAAGTTTGTGGATTGGCCCAAAGAAAAGGTCGCTGACGGCAACGAGCCAATAATTATAGGCGTCATCGGCAAAGACCCATTTGGAAAGGCTTTCGATCCTATTAAAAAGAAGCAGGTTAAGGGCAAAAAGGTTGTCATAAAGCGATTTCAGGATCTCGAAGAATCTAAACAGTCCGACGAGCAGACCGCGCTTATCAGGAAATGTCACCTATTGTTTATTTGCTCCTCAGAGAAGAAAAAGCTCAGGGAAATCATAAATTTAGTTAAGGACGATAGTGTTCTTACTGTTGGAGAGGTGAAAGGTTTTCTCGAATCAGGCGGTATTATAAATTTCCTGATGGAGGATAAAAAAGTTTGTTTTGAAATAAACAACGCCGCAGCTAAACAAACCAAACTGAAAATCAGGTCTAAACTATTACGTTTGGCAAAAAGAATAATCCCAGAAAAACCATCTGAAGAGGCAAAGAACTGATTATGTCTATTTTGCAAAACATGTCAATAAAACATAAGCTGATATCTATTATCATGGCAACGTGCATAGGGGCATTGCTGCTGGCCAGTATCGTACAACTGCTGGCTGAACGCAGAGGATACCGAGAAGAAACAGTGCGCAGTGTCTCATGCTATGCGAAAATGGTAGGAGATAATTGTAGCGCGGCGCTGGCTTTCAAAGATGCAAAAGACGCACAAGGGATGCTCAAATCGCTGCACGCAGAGCCTTTGATTGTTTTCGCCTGCGTATATACTAAAGAGGGTAAGGTGCTGGCTCATTACCAGCGCCCCGACGTTACGGATAAATTCTCACCGCCGGTACATCGGGCAGAAAGCTACGGCTTTGACAACAACTACTTCAAGCTCTTCAAAGAGATCAAAGACAACGACGAAATTATCGGTACAGTTTACATCCAGTTCGACTTACGTAAAATGAAAGCTATGCTCTGGTTGAAAGCAGGAACTATCGCACTGGTTGTGCTGGCGTGTTCCCTTTTAACCTATCTGGTTTCATCAAGACTTCAGCGGATTATCTCTGTACCAATTTTGAATCTGGCACAGGTCGCAAAAGGGGTTTCAGAGAAGAAGGACTATTCTGTTCGAGCCCTGGAGAAAAGCAACGATGAGGTGGGTTATCTAACTCAGGTGTTTAACACGATGCTGGAGCAAATTCAACAGCGTGATTCAGCGACGGTTGAAGCCAAGGGTCAATTAGAGACAAGAGTTAGAGAACGTACTGCTGAGCTAACTATAGCCAATGAGCGACTAACCAAGCAAATCACCGAGCGTAAGCAGACCGAGGAGCGGCTGCGTGAGACAAGGGACTACCTGAAGAATCTAATTGACTATGCGAACGCTCCTATCATTGTTTGGGATGCGAAGCTTAAGGCCACCAGGTTCAACCGTGCTTTTGAGCGTCTGACGGGGCATACAGCCGACGAGGTTATTGGCCAGGACATGGACATGCTCTTTCCTCAAGCAAGCCGGAAAGAATCGTTGAACAAAATAGAACGAACCTTGAGCGGTAAGTACTGGGAGTCGGTGGATATCCCGATTCTTTGCAAAAACGGTCAGACACGGTTAGTACTCTGGAACTCGGCGAACATCTATGCTGAGGACGGCACGACTCTTTTAGCCACTATTGCCCAGGGTCAGGATATCACGGAACGCAAGCAGGCAGAGGAGTCGCTGAAGAAGAGCGAGAATAAATATAGAATACTTTTGGAGAACCTCCCTCAAAGAATATTTTTAAAGGATAGAAATTCAATTTACGTCTCGTGCAACGAAAATTTTGCCCGGGATTTAGGGATTAGGGCGGAAGAGTTTAAGGGCAAAACCGATTACGACTTCTTTCCCAAGGAATTGGCTGAAAAATACAGGGGAGATGATAAAAGAATTATGGAAGCTGGAACAACAGAAGATGTCGAGGAGAAATATATCCGGAACGGGCAAGAGATAATTGTCCAGACAGTCAAAACGCCTGTCAAAGATGAACATGATAACGTAGTTGGAGTGTTAGGTATTTTTTGGGACATCACGGACCTCAAGCACGCACAAGAGGCGATCGAGAAGCTTTCCAAATTCGCATCCGAGAACCCCAACCCTGTGCTGCGCGTCCAAAAAGACGGCAAAATTCTGTATAGCAATAATGTAGCTCTGCCGGTGCTCGCCAAATGGAAGACAAAAGTAGGAGGAGCAGTTCCGGCGAAATGGCGCCGTTTGATTAACAAGGCTTTTGAGTCTGAAAAGGCCATAAGCAACGAAGAGGAGGTTAATGAGAAAATTTTCTCATTTGTTCTTGCTCCGATCGCAGACAGTGATTATGCGAATTTATATGCGCGCGATATCACAAAGCGCAAGCAAGCCGAGGTAAAACTGAAACAAACGGCTGAAGAATGGGTAACGACTTTTGACTCCATTACGGATATGGTTTCGATTCATGATAAGGATTTCAAGATAGTAAGGGCAAACAAGTCGTTTGCCGAAGCCTTTAACGTGAAGCCCGGCGATATTATCGGTAAAACCTGCTATGAGCTAATTCATGGGACAAAAGAACCGCCGCCATTCTGTCCTCATAAACGGACACTTGATACCGGAAAACCAAACCGCAAAGAGTTTTTTGAACCTCGTCTTGGAATTTACATCGAGGCGTCCACTTCACCGTTGTTTGATGAAAACGGCCAGATTATAGCCTCTGTCCATATTGCTAAAGACATCACCGAGCGTAAGCAGGCCGAGGCCGAACTTAAGATAGTCCAGAAGAAATTGATTGATACAGCACACAGGGCGGGCATGTCAGAGGTGGCCGCCGATGTACTGCACAATGTCGGAAATGTTCTCAACAGTATTAACGTATCGACAACCGTGATAAAAGAGAAGGTTACCAGCTCAGAGCTGGCAAACCTGGAAAAAGTGGCAAGTATCATCAATGAGCATACCGATGACCTTGGAACGTTCCTTACCGAAGACCCACAGGGAAAATATATTCCCGTGTATCTGACTGAGGTCAGTAAACGTCTGACAGATGAGCAGACTGATATTATCGACAAACTCAAGGTATTGACCGAGAACGTACAGCACATCAAGGATATAGTCAGTATGCAACAGGATTACGCTAAGGTCTCGGGCGTTGAGGTCCAAACGTCTCTTAGCAAATTGGCCGAAGATGCCATCCAGATCAATAGTGTAGGTTTGGAACGCCATGGAACTCGGCTTATACGTGAGTTTGAGGAGCTTGGCGATGTCGAGATTGACAAACAAAAAGTGCTCCAGATTCTGGTAAATCTGATAAACAACGCCAAGTATGCCCTGAGCGGCAGCAATAGAGAAGAAAAATTGCTGACTATTCGAATCTATAAACATAATGAGGCTCGCTTCCGGATAGAAGTGGCCGACAACGGTGTTGGGATATCCGAGGATAATCTGACGAAGATATTCCGCTATGGATTCACGACCAAGAAAGATGGTCTTGGTTTCGGTTTGCACAGCAGCGCCCTGATAGCTAAGGAGATGGGAGGGACCTTGACCATCTATAGCGATGGCTTGGGGCAGGGAGCGACGTTCACGTTGGAATTGCCATTTAAGCCTGTGGAGGTTATGAGATGAAAGAAAAATGCCAGAGAAATCAGCGTATCCTGGTGATTGACGACAGCGAGGGTATCCATAAGGATTTCCGGACAATTCTTGGAGCCAGTGACGCCGATGCTGCTGCTCTCCACGAAGCCAAATCCGCAATTTTTGGCAACGCATCAAAATCATCAAAGCAAATCAGTTTCGAGGTCGACTCTGCCTTCCAGGGCCAAGAGGGATTGGAGAAAGTTCGGCAGGCTTTACACGAGGGCCGTCCCTATGCCATGGCATTTGTTGACGTTCGCATGCCACCAGGCTGGGATGGGGTCGAAACAATCAAGCGAATTTGGCAGGAATATCCAGAACTTCAGGTCGTAATTTGTACAGCTTATTCCGACTATGACTGGAATGATCTCATTGCGAAGCTCGGACAGACTGAGCAACTGCTGATTTTGAAAAAGCCGTTTGACAATGTTGAAGTTTATCAACTTGCCAGCGCGCTTACCGAAAAATGGTATCTCTCCAAACAGGCACGGCTCAAGCACAAAGAGCTGGAGCGTATTGTAGAGCAACGAACACATCAACTGGAAGAAGCAAATAAAGAGTTGACTATTGCCTTGGAGAAAGCCGAAAGAGCTGAAAAAGCCAAAGGTGAGTTCCTCGCGAATATGAGCCATGAAATCCGCACACCAATGAATGCCATTATAGGCTTCAGTGATATGTTGGCAGAACAAGATTGCGCTGCAGAGCAAAAAGAGTAT
>Ga0315545_1004206_pt1 | contig 11936 bp, 9 predicted proteins | sample SalMarSW160210MG_FD_203096 | JGI IMG/M metagenome (GOLD analysis project Ga0315545, IMG submission 203096) | Salt marsh sediment microbial communities from the Plum Island Ecosystem LTER, Massachusetts, United States - Salt Marsh Sediment SW1602-10 ... | reverse complement strand
AAATGAGAGCAACCGGCCCTGAAATCTTTCAACCAGCTGCGCCCAGGCACTTTGGCTTCCCCTGCGTATCTGCTCAAGCAGATAGGATTCGGCCTTTGCGATACGGCTCATAAAAGTTCAAGCCTGTAACAAATTTTTCAGGTTAAAAATAAATATATCAAAAAAGCTCCCCCAATCACGGAAACCAATGCAGCAACCTTCAAGGCGAGAGAATAATAACCCCTGGTGGCGGCATCCAGGAAAAGATAGAGAACAGCTATTAATATTACCAGGCCGCCAATCGAAAAAAAATGACGAAGCAAAGAGGCCCTCATAGAACCGAGCTGCATTTTTTTATGCAGCTTTAACTGGTTTATCTTTTTCGGTGAGATATCTACTAAAAGAGCCTGACGGTATACCGGGCCGGAAGAAGTTTGCAGGGATTGCGTAAATTTATCGATAATCAAAGAATTATTAAGAATATCAGAAGCAGTTATTTTGAAATCTTCAAGCAAAGGCAAGGAACGGCTCGCAAGCTCCTTAAATATAGAAGTAATCTTTTGACAGGCGTCATCGACGGCCTGCTGGTAGGCCTGAGCCTGGTTCGTGCAGGATTCTCGAGAGCGGGCTATAATCAGATTTACATCCTGATTTTTATTAAGCAAATCAGAAAAATTTTCAAGCCAGGATTTCTCTGCGAAATCAACAGTTTTGGTCAATCGGCCGCCAGAGCCTGAGATTTGTGCAACGAGTGTGCCGCTGCGACAATTCACCTGAACATTATTAGCAATTTCCAAACTGGAATTTTTGATTTGAGCCTTTTCAAGTTTTACTATTACAGTATTGCCGTCGGCTCTTTCTATAGGCTCTTGCATAACTTTACTGTGTACAAAGACCTCCGTAGTCTCATTTTCTTTTCGCAACTGCTCCGCTAAGACATTCGAGGCAGGTACACTTACTCCGTCCTCTCGAACATCGCTATATATATGTATTATTGAAGGTGTGTTCTTGTCGCCAACAACTTCAGCGAAATCTTCTGATATTTGTTTTCCGAGAGCCCTGGCTGCTGAGGCAACTGAGGAGTACACATCAGCGGCGAATTGCTCTTCAACACCGCTCATCCATACCAATGGCAGGTCATCAGCACTGCTCTGAATCACATCGTTATAAGTGTCACTACTGATAAACGTATAAGTCACAATCAATACAACACATACTGACAAGGCTATTATAATCAGATACTTAAGCATCTCAATTTGTCCCCTGTTTATAGTAAGTGGTTTTTAAGTGGGTCTGCGTCTTTTTTGGCGGCCAGGCGAGGATGATTACCGAGATAATAAAAATTATGGCGGCAATAATAGCAGCTTCAGAATGTGAATAACTAAAGAGCTTTTCAAGTGCCGGACCGGTCTGGCCTGCATTTAGCAGCTCAACAACGCCTGACTGCGAATACGCATATTGTGGTATCACATCATTAAAAGTTATCAATGCCAAAAGCAGACCGAGCAAACCAGCCGAGCCGCGTATGATATGAGCGGCACCACTCTTGCGACGGCTGATGATTATAAAAGTAGCGGCGAGCAATAGTATAATATAAGCCACAACAAAACCTATGCTCTCGACAAGCGGCGGCCAGCCGGAATATCCGAACACCTCATCGAGATGCTGTGATAAAGATGGGTTGGGCAGTCCCGCGGCAATTAGCATAGGTAAATGAAGCGCCATTAACATCCCCACAACCAGGGCCAAAAGCAGAAATATATATCCGATACAGGCTGACAGAAAAAAGAATGGATTAGCCGGTTCATACATCGTAGTTTGGACAGCAGGCATAGTGCCGTAAGATGGAGCCGGTGTATATTGTTCAGCAGGCTTTTCCTGACCATCAGCAGCAGGTTCGCTCAGTCCCTCGGACTGTTGATACTGTATATTCAGCTCTTGCTGCTCAGCGACTCGCGCAGAAGCAATTCGGCTTTCGTCGGCCCAGATGAGCAGGCGTCGGCCTGAACCGTCTTTGAAATGTCCGAACAAAATTATAATCATATCTACAAACTGGCCTATACCAAACAGCCCGAATGTCAAAAGCCATATGATTCCTGTGCCAATTTTGCCGACATAAAAACGGTGCAGCCCCCCTACTCCAAAGAAAATACAGCCGCTCAGACCAAGTGCCCAGCTTCGCTTATACGGCGATACGTAACCTTTCTTCCCGGCGGTCGCTTTATTTGCTTTAACGGGAACTTTTGACACCGATTTAACGGCAAAAGGCGAGGCTATTTGCACGGCAAGCAAAGCAGCAGCGGTAACACCTGCTGCAAGAACAGCCTGGGCGTCAAATATCAAGGCGGCTATATAAGCAAAAAATCCTGCCCCGATTACAATATCCAGGTAGATGCGCTTCTTTCTTTCGGGCGAAGTCAATTTCCAAAAATCTACAAATCCTAAAACACCCAGAGATAAAAAAGTCCTGGCATATTGACCTTCTAACAGGGATGGTTCGTTAACCCATATTAAAAACGAAAAAACAGCAGATAACAAAATACCTGCTGCTGCTGTAAACCAGTTGCGCAATTTCCCCGCTTCCAAACCAGCAAGCATATATTTATGTGCCAAAAGAATACCGGTTAATAACCCACAAATCATAAAAAAGCCTAAGAGCCCCGGCAATGCTTCGCCGTAAATCAGTCCGACTCCCAAAGACATCACACAAATTATCAGCAAAGCAAGGAGTCCACGCTGTCCTCCTGTCACCGTATCGACAACAGCACCTTTGCGTGCATTTGCCGGAGTAGTAATATTTCTTACAATCTTATCGCCAATAATACCGATTTTTCTGCCGAGCTGTTCACCAAGTTCTGCCATACCGGCAGATTCTTCCTTTTTTGAACTCTCAGTGTGTCTTACCTTTTTGGCAACACGCTCTGCCACGATTGAAAGCTCCTCTGCGGAGAACTGCGAGACACTATTTCTAATGTGCTCCGAGCCGAAGACATCTTCGACCATCTGCTTTACCGTCTGATAGCGCTCAGCCGGGTCTTTTTCGAGGGCTTTTTTAATCACACGTGCGAACGGCTCTTCTATCCGGCTGACATCCGGCTCGGCAGTCATATGTTTCATCAGGACCTCAGCAGGGCTTGCACCAAAATACGGAACCTGGCCGGTCAGCATTTCATAGAGCAACACTCCAAGAGCGTAGATGTCAATACTCTTATCATAGCAGCCGGCACCGATTTCAGGCGCCATATAATGAACTGTCCCAACAGTGATTGTCTGACCACTGTGCTGGTTTGTGCTTATCGCCTTTGTCAGACCGTAATCACCGATTTTGACATAACCGTTCTCATAGAAAATATTGCTCGGCTTAAGGTCTCTGTGAATGATTCCGCATTCATGCAAAAACGAAAGGCCTATTGCGATTTCGCGCAGAAAGAACGCTGTTTTTTGAGTCCCGATGCCGTTCGGAGATTCTTTCAAAAGCTCCCTAAGTGACATTCCGGAGACATATTCCATTATGACAAAAGGCTTGCCCTTGTCATTGTATCTAACATCGAAGATGGTAACGAGGTGCGGATTTTTAAGGTTCATACACTGCTTGATACCGCGCAGCTCGATTTGCTCATAATTCTGGACCTCCTTGAGTGCCACCTGTCTGCCGCTGTCACTTACAGCGTAATACACCTCTCCGAAACCGCCACGGCCGGCGGCTCTTTGAACAGTATAACCCTCAAGGGGTTTGTCACCATATTTGTATTTGAATTCCTGCATCGTTACTTTTCTTTATGTTCTGATTCAGCTATCAATAATTTTATCCTTTGAGCTGCATTAATACCAGTGAAAGGTTTCCGGCTTTTACAGGCACATCGAAGGCAAGGGGTTCTCTTGAATCGTGCTGCCGGCCGTTAACGTATATTTGCTCATTAGTTTTGCAGACAAGTTGGCCGTCTTTTGCCAGAAAAGTCATCTTTTCGCTCACCTGCTCTGCTCTTATATGATTATTCAAATCCCTGCCTACAAGAATATCGCGGTCCATCAAAATAACACTTTTTATATCAGGGCGGGCAAGCCTCGCACCGGATATAACGACGGTGGCAGTAGTGCTTGCGGCATTGGGAAGATGAAATTTTAAGCGGCACCTGCTCGACAAAGCGACACTGTCACCATCAACAAGCAGCTTCTCATCGGTCTGTTTATCATTGACAAATACTGCTTTTTGTGCCCGTAGAAAATAATCTTCATCGACTCTCTCGATGGTAAGGACCGGCAGAGAACTATCAGCCATCAATGCCAAATCCGGCCTGATATAAGAGCTTACCGGGCCGATAGTTACAACCGGTTTTGCGAAAACAATGAAAGAGCCGACACCGTCCGCCTGCAGGACAAACCCGTCGGGTAAAAGCTTGCCGGCGCTCTGAGGAACAAGGTCATCTGACATTTGATTCTGCTCCGATTCATTATCTTTATTCAAAGAACCAACAGAACTCGTTTGGGCCTGTTCCGGCTCAATCAGAGCGAGCGGGCCGGTTAAAAGTTGATTTAGAGATTCAGCAGCACTTTGAGCCTTTTCAATCGCTGTATCGAGCCACCGTGCAGTGGGTAAAATCAACTTCACTTTGCGAAGAATCTGAACGGCTGACTGACTTTGTCCCTTCTTTATCAAAATGGAGGCTTTAGCAAGCTCAGAGATAACAAAGGACAATTCTTTTACCCTCGTAGAATCCGGCGATAATTTTTTAAGATTCCCGAGGACAGAACAGGCAAGGTCTGTTCTTCCGCTATTTAGATAATCGACAATTTTCTTCTCAGCCTGCGATTTTATTTTTGCTATTAAATCATCGAACCGGTCGTTCCTGGAATTTGTCAATCGGCTCACTTTTATAATATTAATAGCAGCTTCGATGTCTCCTCGATTCAGGGCCTGCTGTGCGGAAGCAACAACAGCTTCCATCTGCACACGGATAGCAGCAGCCCGGTTCAAAAGTAAATTTGCCCTGCTATCGTCCTCGTTCGCATCGGTTAGCATTTTTTCACCGACAGAAAGCCAGCCGGCTTCGAGATTGCATTTTGCTGTTTGGAGTTTTTGATTCCGATTCTGAAGGTCTTTGCGATTTTGCATAATAACCTGACAAAGGTTTTCTCTCAGCTGGGCAACGTTCGGGTCATTTCCGGCGAGCTTTTCCGCCTTGTTGCAATCGTTCAGTGCCTGTGAGATTCTGCCGGCGTCAAGGTGCAGCTTTGCCCTTTTTATAAGGGCCTTTGACAGTTTGCCGATTAACTTCTGGCCGCTTTTGTGCTGCTGAACATCCTTATCCTGGACGAGCTTGTAGGCTTCGTCGAGCCGGCCGTCAGCTAACGCTACCTGGGCTTGTTTTATTCGAAGAATCAGCATTATTAATACCACCTGAAAGTGTAATTGACGTTGTCAACAGTTTCAGCTTATTCTACCAAAACGTTGATATATTCTCAATAAGCCGTTAAAAATCAGAAGGTTACATCCAATAAACAAAAAGAAAAACGCAACAGAATTATCCAGGATTACCTTTCTGATTTCACCATAGCAGCAATTTGTGAATCCATATCCTCATTATGTTTTTCTTCTGCAGGTGCAAAATACTCATCAACCTGTGCGATAAGCTCTTTTTCGGTGACGATATCAACCGGTACAGTCTGGACAAACAAACTTTCGTGTGCGAGGACTCGCTCGGCAATATCAAGGCGCTTTTTAATCTGGGCTATGAGTTTTTCGGTCTTTGCGAGCTTGCTGTTATCAATATTGATTTTGGAGCCGACGGAAGCTGCCTGTATCAGCCGATGCTGACTTTCAAGCGCGCAGATTTTGTCTGCAAGCAGAGTTTTTTGCGAACGTGTTTGTTCGAGAACCTGCATAGCCGCCTGCAGCGATTTTTCACGGCTTGCCATAAGCCTCTTTTTACTCTCAAAGACAAGCTCAGCCTCCTTAAACCGCTCAAAACGTGCCGACAAATCCAGCTTCAAATCAGCACGTGTATATTTATGGTCACCAAAGCTGTAAGAGGCTTGTTCGACATCAAGAGCATTCCTCAATTTAGCTATTTTTTGTTTCTCTTCCGCAAGGTTATCGCTGTTTCTTTCGATATCCGCCTTCAGTGCTGCGATTTCGACCTCTTCCTGTGCTATCAGGCGTATGTTTGCGTGCATCTCAGGAATGATACGGTCAAGCAGGTCCCTTGCACGTGTTAACTCAAATTCTACAGGGACCGAGTTTTTGACGGCTGTCCTGACTGACTTCGCAGAGCTGTAGGCATAACTAATCAGGTCTTTGCCAAAAAACAGACCTCCGGCAAGGATAAAAACCACACCGCCAATTACCAAAATTTTCAATAATTTAGTAAACATAACCTTACTCCTTAAATTAACACAACTTACATTCACTACGGTTCCAGCCTGTTTTAGGCCACAATAGGGTTGTCGTAGGCTGATTTGATTTGTTGCAAAAAATCTTTAACGAATCTTTGCTTAGGCAGAACTACTGAATTGAGTAAATATATCAATAGTAATTACAATTTTATTTCGATGTGAAAAATTGCTGTGATTTGAAGCTGACTTTTTTATTTAACAGCAACTGCATTCTTTTTCATAGCCAAAGGCCCCTTGAGAACCTTCTGTAAGGCTTCAACGACATCCGGGTCAAACTGCGTACCGGAGCATTTTACAATCTCTTCTATTGCCTCTTCTACAGGCCGTGCCTGCCGATGTTCCCGATGAGATGTAATAGCATCAAAGGCATCGGCAACAGCGAGTATTCGCGAGCCGATTGGAATTTCTCTTCCCTTCAAGCCGTTCGGATAACCGGCACCGTCAAATCTTTCGTGATGACCTTTTATGATTTGCAGCTCGAGACCAAAGATTCCGACGGGCTCCAAAATTTCTACAGAAGCATTCGGATGCTGTTTGATGATACGCTTTTCCTCCTTTGTTAAGGGAGTGGTTTTTTTAAGGATACTTTCCGGAATGGTTATGCTGCCGACGTCCTGCAACAAAGCTGATGTCCCAATTCTTTCAACAAGCTCAGAAGAAAGTCCCATTTCTTCTGCTATAGCTATCGCATAGGTTTGGACATTTTCCCCATGCCGGACTATGTACTGGTCTTTGAAAATCATATCCATAGCCCTTGAAAAGGCCGATATCGTCCCGACAGCATGCGAGCGTAATTTTCTTGTAAGAGAAGCGACTTTATTCTGAAGCTCATGATAAACCCTGTCATCCGGCTGTTCCGGCTCCTGCGCGGAATTGACATTCTCCCAGCGTACAACACAATTTCTTCCCCTTCTCTTGGCATTATAAAGGGCAGTATCGGCTTTTTCAGCAAGGTCATAAGAGCTCATAAGGTTATTGGAATCAACGCTGGCAAGTCCTATGCTTGTAGTGATGGATATTGTCTTATCCAAAACCTTCCATCGGTACTGGTCCACGATTTTTCGAAGTCTCTCTGCCGCCTGATAAGCCTTTTCAGGTGAGGTGTTGGGCATAAGTATTATGAATTCTTCGCCGCCGTACCTGGCAGCGACGTCGAGGGGATAAATATTTTCATTCAGAATCTTACCCATCTGTGCGAGGATTTCGTCACCGCCCCGATGCCCGTATGTATCGTTTGCACTCTTGAAATGGTCAATGTCGAGCATCATAACAGCTAAACTGCTGCCGTCTATTTTCGCTCTTAGAATCTCACGGTCGAGAATGTCAAAGAAATGTCTTCGATTTGCCAGGCCGGTCAACTCATCAGTGTTTGCAAGCAGCAGCAGTTTTTTCTGCAATTCCACAATCTGCAAGGCGATACCGATGCGTGTTCTAAGGCCGCTGGGCTTAAAAGGCTTGGTGACATAATCGACAGCTCCTCTTCTTATAGCCTCGACACCGATTTCCTCATCAGAAAGTCCCGTCAGCACTATGATAGGTATGTTAGGATGTGCATCTCGAAGCCTGTCAACAGTTTCAATTCCATTGCTGTCCGGAAGCCCTAAATCGAGCAGTACTAAATCAATTCCTCCCTTTTTAAGACTAAGCATTGCCTGTGTAAGCGTATCAGCGATATCGGTAACGAACTCGACGGTATGAAGACCGCTTTTGAGAGCCAGTTGAGCCAATTTGCGGTCAGCAGGGTCATCATCAACCAACAAAATTTTTACCTGTTTTTTGTTCATGAAGGCTGCCTTTGCACAACTCTTTTACAAACAACAAACCAGTATTCTTCCATATCACTCATCATCTGCTGGAATCCCTGCAAAGTAACAGGCTTTTTGATATATCCGGCAGCCTGCAACTTATAGCTTTCAAGAACATCCTGCTCTGAATCGGACGTTGTAAGGACAACAACAGGAATGTCATTGAGCTCAGGATTGTTTTTGATGTGCTTTAAGAATTCTTTGCCGCCCATACCGGGCATATTCAAATCCAACAAGATAAGGTCCGGCCTCGGCGATTCCTTATCGCTGTCTTGACATCTTTGAAGGTATTGCAATGCATTCTCAGCATTGTTCACAGTTACCAGCTCATTCAGGATTTTTTCATTGCAGAGCGATTTCTCTATCAGCCTCTGGTCTCCGGCGTCATCCTCAATAAGCAATATTACAACGTCTCTGAATCTTTGCATATATCACCACCTTATCAAAATATTAGTCTGAATGAGAAATTCTGCATTTACCTTATTTCCATCCTGAATTAAATCTCTTCTACAACAATGAAGAGGTTGTGAACCAGTATTTCACAAGCTTTTTTACGATATTGTCAAGCTCTGCGGCATTGAGGGGTTTTTGAGCATATCCCGCGGCATAGAGTTTATAGCTTTGTTCTATATCTTCTTGATTATCAGAGCAGGTTAAAATAACAACGGGTATAGAACACAACCGTTCGTCCTCCTTAATGCATTTCAGAAATTCTTTTCCCTGCATACCCGGCAGAGCCAAATCGAGCAATATCAGGCTTGGCCGAGGAGCATCTGAATCCTGCTCTTTTGAACGCCGCAGATAGTCCAAAGCCTCTTCAGCACTTGCCACAACATTTACCTTATCTATCACTTCCTGATTACTAAACGCTCGCTCGATAGATTTTTGGTCTATTGGGTCATCCTCAACAATTAACACAACGACATTCTTTAAGTTTTGCATTTTCTTTTCTCCTAACTAAGCCCGAAGATTTGAAACCAAGCTTTTTTGTTCGCTACTTTTCTCAGGCATTTTCTTATCTGGTAATGTAAACCAGAAAGTCGAGCCTTTTCCCAGCTCGGTTTCAACTCCAATTTGGCCCCCATGCTTTTCAACAATCCTTTTACAAATTGACAGGCCGATTCCAGTCCCATCATATTCCCGACGAGAGTGAAGGCGCCTGAACATCTTGAAAATGTCACCGCAGTATTTTTCCTCGATACCTATTCCATTATCTTTGACATTTATACGAATCTGACCCTCAGGTGTACTTCCGGCCGTAATTACTATATGCGGATTAACGCCCTGGGACTGATACTTGATCCCATTTGCTATAAGATTCTGCAGTAACTGACTTATCTGAACCGAATTTGCCCAGACTTTCGGCAGTTGATTAGGCACTTCAATGATTGCAGAACTCTCTTCGAGCAGGGCGGAAAGTTCTACCTGCCTTAACTGCTCGATAACTTCATTTAAGTTGACTTCTTCAATAGGAGCCTCTTTTGTACCTACGCGGGAATACATCAAAAGACCTTCTATCATTTTGTTCATCCTCTCTGCACCATCTATCATAAACTTCATATTCTCCTGGTTCTCTTCGGATAGCTTGCCTTCAAGGGAATCCTTGAGCAAAGTTCCGAAAGAAGAGATTTTTCTTAATGGCTCCCGCAAATCGTGTGAGGCTATGTAAACAAAGTCCTTAAGCTCCTGGTTAGCCTTCTCCATTTTATTTCTTGCTTCCGTAAGGCTGTTGTTCGAAGCTACAAGCTTTTGGTTGGCGACTTTGAGCAAATTTTCAGCCTTTTTGCGCTCAGCAACCTCCTTGTTTAGATTATATACATAGGTTGCCTTCTTTTGTAACTCTGCAGCCATTTTATTAAAGGAATCAGAGAGCACACCAACCTCATCGTTGCATGTTTTTTCAGTTCTATAACTAAAATTACCTTTTGATATTATCTTAGTTGACTCAACAAGATTCAAAATGGAACTAACCATTAGACCTGAGAGATAATAGAATATAGACAAAGTGAAAGCTGTGAATATTACTGATAACACAATCGAGAAAAATTTATTACTTTTTATTATAGACGCAATAGTTGCAGTAAACTGGGCAAGCTCATCTTTTTCGACGGATTTTGCAAGGGATAAAGTATTTATGACCTTATACTTGTACAGCATGATTTTACTAATGTAACTGGATATATCTGCTTTTATCTGAATTATTTGTTCAGAAGTTTCAAGCAACTCTCGCAAGCTACTATCAAGACCCAACGCAAAATCTTTTTCTGTTTCAGAGCCGTAATTCTCTTTCAAAAAAGCCCCGGCTGTTTCAATCTGCTTCATCGTCTGTGTCAATTTCTCTGAAGAGTTTGGTTCACCCATTGCATACTGCCCAAGAGCATACCCAAAGGTTGCTGCGTATAACTGTCTTGCATAGAGGACAGAGTCGTCTAAAGATTGTTTTTGTTCAGCCGTTGCGTGGCTAATATTTGAAGTGTAGAGGTTCTCAATTTTTATTTCAACTTCTTTTAGCGTTTCTAATAATTTGACGCATTCTTTATACTCTTTAAAAATGTCGTTTCCTACTCTCTCCAAATATTGCTTATAAGCTGAAAGATTACTGTAGATATCCTGTTCCATGTACCCACGTTTACCTTTCTCGTATTCATCTAATAATTTCTCAAGTTTGATAAGTGTCTCTTGAAAATTCTTACCTGCATTCTCATTGGTCGGGGAAGCTAAGGCTTCAATCCCAATAAATAATTTTTCGAATTCCGCCTTTATTTCAAGGACAGCGGTGATATCCGGTACAGCATTGTTTTTGACCTTCAAGTAAACCCGGCTTATTTTACTGAAACCATAAATAGATAAAATAGTAATCGCCACAACCAAAGCAACGGTTACGGCTGAAATTAAACCCAGCTTTTTGCCAATTCTTAAATCTCTGAATCTCATCTTGGTTTACTCTTCTGCTTCAATCCATATTCTTCGAGCTATTTATCTCAATTATTGCATAGAAGATTATTAGGCCAATATCAACTACGGCATCTCTATTCCAAATCACTGACTACAACTTTCTCCAGAGCTGTGTCATCTTTAGGTTCGTCAGGTATTTTGCTCAACATCCAGTAGATATCAACAATCCGCACCGCCTTGACGAACTTTCTATAATCGACAGGCTTAACGATATAACCAACGATTCCAAGGCTAAAGCACTTCGTTACATCCTGATTGCTCTCCGACGTTGTTAAAGCCACCACGGGAATGGATTTTAACTCTTCATCTGACTTTGCTTCCTCAAGAAACTCTAAGCCGTTCATTCTTGGCATATTCAAATCCAAAAGGATAATGCACGGCCTTTCATTCCCTTTTTTTTTCAAATACTCGAGCGCCTCCTCACCATCAGCCGCATGAACTAATTCGTTCTCGATTTTAAGTTCTTTTAACGCCCGCTTGATAATCAGCACATCTGCAGTGTCATCTTCAACCAGCATAATCGGTTTCAAGCTTCTCATATCAGATATCCCCATCTTTTTCGTTCAGGAATTGTAAAAAACATAAACACCTATAGCAATCGCACCCCACATTCACAAATTAAGCTCAGGCTGAAAAAAGCTAATCTGTCATTACAATTATTATGTTTTTTCGGCGATATATGGGGCTTGCTTTACTTAGTATAAGCCATAAGTACATTAGAACAGGACAGCTACCTAATGGAAAAATTAGCCATCAGAGGTCTCTAACATTATCGGCCTATCTGAGCTGTATGTCGATTGGGCC
>Ga0315545_1004203_pt1 | contig 11946 bp, 14 predicted proteins | sample SalMarSW160210MG_FD_203096 | JGI IMG/M metagenome (GOLD analysis project Ga0315545, IMG submission 203096) | Salt marsh sediment microbial communities from the Plum Island Ecosystem LTER, Massachusetts, United States - Salt Marsh Sediment SW1602-10 ... | reverse complement strand
AAGAATAGAAGGGTGAGCTAGTTTTTGTGAGCCCGCGCTATGTGCTTCTGCCAGCATTTCTCGTGCACATAAACAGCACATTTGGCGCAGTGATAAATACGAACCCTAGCTTCTTTGCCGCAGACAGGACATTTCATTACTTGCTGCCTCCGTCGTCCTTCTTCCCTAACCCTGAAGGATTAGACCCCTTTCCCCTCTCCTCCCGGGAGTCAGTTACATAAAAGCCGGGGCCGTTGAATATTATGGGGACGGGACAGAAAATGCGACGGGCAATTCCATGGCAGCTGGGACAATCAGCCATGGGCTTGTCATTGAAGCTCTGCTTAATCTCAAATTGCCGGTTACAATTCAGGCAGCGATATTGATAAGTAGGCATGTGTGTCCTCCGTTACTCGAGAAGGGGTGTCTCTTGTTCTTCCGGGCTTTGCTCTTCAGAGGTTTGCGCCCTCAAAACCTTTTCCTCTTTTCTGTTCTCTCTTGCGCTAAATTCGCCATCCAAATTCACGCTTCCTATCTCGAAGGAAGGTCGATGGGCCTGCAATACATGTTCATCCCAGCAGTAGGCGTGCATAAAGGCACCACAGGAACAATGGAAAACAGCCCTATCATAAATCAATGGATTTCCGCACACAGCGCAATTCATCTATTCACCTCCTATGATATTACCACAGAAGAACCTCGTTTTTTCAAGGAACCCAGATTCGTACATCGGCATTTCCGGTATCCCCTGAAGAAGAGCAAAGCGAGTTTCTTGTTAGACATTGATTAGCAGTCTTCATATCGAATTGCTAATTATAGCGTGCTGATAGAGTTTCATCAAGCTTCATGTTGGTAGTTGTCTTTTTGGGTTATTGCCACCTTTGGTACTTTCTCCAAAGACTCTCGAAAGGGATACAAATCCCATCTAGTTGACATTATGTTTTTCTAGCCGTTAATATGGACTGTCTTCTATGAGCACAAAACATAGCTTGCCGAAGTCCTTCACATCTTATCGCGACGCAGTGAGAGTTGAGTTGAAGCAGGTCATGGATAGCTGTCCTCCAGCGCCTGGTAATATGCTACGATATCATATGGGCTGGCAGGATGAGCATGGGCATTCCTGCAGCAGGGAATCGGGGAAATTCATTCGCTCCACCCTCTGCCTTCTTAGTTGCCAAGCAGTGGGAGGTGATACGTCGCAGGCGATGCCCGCCGCAGCAGCCATCGAGCTCATCCACAATTTTTCTCTAATCCACGACGATATCGAAGATGCTAGCTATGAGCGTCATCACCGGCCAACTGTGTGGAAATTGTGGGGTCAGTCCCAGGCGATAAACGCCGGCGACGCCATGTTCATTCTAGCTTATCTAGCGCTGCTTAGACTAAAGCAGAGGGGGATAGCTGATGAGGAAATTGTCAGTTCCATTAAGATGTTGAGCCTAGCTTGTTTGGAGCTTTGCGAGGGACAATACCTAGATGTGGAATATGAAAACCGTCTGGACATCACTGTCGAGGACTACCTTGATATGGCAGCCAAGAAAACAGCGGCCTTGTTTGCCCTATCGCCTTCTTTGGGCGCACACCTGGGCACCGAAGATAGTAAGTTGGTGGATTCCTTTAGTTTGTTCGGCAGGGAGTTAGGCATGGTTTTTCAGATTCGTGATGACTTAGTGGGAATCTGGGGAGCGGAGGACATTGTTGGTAAATCTGCTGGCGATATCTGCCAGAGGAAGAAAACTTTGCCGGTAACTTACGGATTGCAGAATAGTAAGGGTGCAGCAAGAAAGAGCCTCGGGAAGCTTTACTCTCAGGAATCTATTGAGGGCGAAGATATCAAAGAAGTTACCAAGATTCTGGACGATTTAGGCGCCAGAGATTATGCTGAGAATCTGGCCAGGCAATACTACTACAGAGCTCTGGCACACCTCGGCGCCACTGGCCTTGACGCATCCAGTCTAGCTCCGCTTAAGGAGGCTGCTAGCTCTCTATGGAAGCGCAATTTCTAGGAGGGGAAAATGCCGAAAAAGACTGTTGAAGATATAGATGTTGAAGGCAAGAGAGTTCTGCTCAGAGTCGACTTTAATGTCCCACTGAATAGAGACACTGGCACTATTAGCGATGATACCCGCATCCGAGCTTCTCTACCTACTATCAAATATCTAATTGACCATAAAGCCAAGGTAATCATCTGCTCTCATTTGGGACGTCCTGGAGGCAAAGTAGTGGAAGATTTGCGGATGGCACCGATAGCGCAGAGGTTGTCACAACTGATGGGCTTGCCGGTCAGCGCGACATCCGACTGCATAGGGCCAGAAGTGGAAAGCAAAGCAGCAATACTGAAAGAGGGTGATATTCTGATTCTGGAGAATCTGCGCTTCCATATTGAAGAAGAGGAAAATGAGGCCGGCTTTGCCCAGAAGCTTGCCAGGCTAGCTGATGTCTATGTTAATGATGCCTTTGGCACAGCCCATCGAGCTCATGCCTCTACTGTGGGTGTAGCTAAATACTTGCCAGCAGTGGCTGGCTTTTTGATGAACAAAGAGCTAAGGATCATGGAGAAGCTCTTGCATAATCCCGAGCGGCCCTCGGCCTGCCTTATAGGCGGTGCTAAGGTGAGCGATAAGATAGAGTTGCTACAGAATATGTTGAAAAAGGTGGACACAGTGTTGGTTGGTGGTGGCATGGCCGCTACTTTCTTAAAGGCGGAGGGATATGAGATAGGGCACTCTTTGGTAGAGGACGACAAGCTGGACTTGGCCAGGAAGTTGCTGCAGGAAGCCAAGGAGTGGAAGGTGGCGTTTCTGCTCCCCGTTGATGCAGTGGTGGCACAGGAAATCAAAGCTGGGGCTTCGACCAGAGTGGTGCCGACAACTAATATACCGGCGGGTAGCCATATAGTGGATATTGGCCCTAAATCCATTGTGCTTTTTCATAATGAGCTAAGAAAATGTCGTACTATAATATGGAATGGCCCTATGGGGATTTACGAAATGCCCCAGTTTGCTCAAGGGACCAGGGCTATAGCCAGTTTTCTATCGACCCTCGATGCCACTACTATCATTGGTGGTGGCTCTTCTGCTGAAGTAGTTCAGGAAATGGGATTGGCTGATAGGATGACCCATGTTTCCACAGGTGGCGGTGCCAGTCTGAGGTTTTTGGAGGGCGCCACCTTACCTGGTGTGGAAGTTTTGTTGGAAAAGAAATGACAGGAGGTTATGAAATGCGGATTCCTTTCATTGCTGGGAACTGGAAAATGAATACCACGGCGGCTGAAGCCGAACGGCTAGTTCTCGAGATGCTTGAGAAACTGGACAGCATATCAGGCGCGGAGAAGGTAGTTTGTCCACCATTCGTATCTTTGGTTGCCATAAATATGATGCTTCAGGGTTCTTCTATAAGGCTTGGCGCACAGAATATGTATTTTGAGAGTAAGGGAGCTTACACCGGTGAAGTGTCCCCACTCATGCTTAAGGAATTGTGCGAGTTTGTCATACTGGGACACTCTGAGCGGAGATGGTATTTTGGGGAAACCGATGAAATAGTGAATAAGAAGGTAAAAGCAGCTTTGGCAAACAATCTTAAGCCTATCTTATGTGTTGGGGAAAGGCTGGAAGAGAATGAAGCTGGTAAGACAGAGGAGGTGGTGAGCCGACAATTAAGGGGAGCTCTGAACGGTATGGAGCCTGTCCCTGATTTCGTGATTGCCTATGAACCAATCTGGGCTATTGGCACAGGTAAGGCGGCAAGCGGCAAGCAGGCGACAGCTACTATTCAGTTTATTCGTGATGTTGTGGCCAAGCTATGGAATGAAAGCATGGCTCAAGATACACGCATCCTTTATGGCGGTAGTGTTACCAGTGCTAACATCGCTGAGTTTATTTCCTATGCCGAAATCGATGGTGCCCTGGTTGGCGGAGCCAGCCTCAAAGCCGAAGAATTCGTGAGCATTGTTGAACAAACTGCTGAAATCAAAGGAAGAAAGAAGTAGCCAGTAGTCAGTAGCCAGTGATTGCCATTGTTGGTCCCACTGCCGTCGGGAAAAGTGAGCTTGCTCTACACCTCGCTCAGTATTTTCCCCTGGAGATAATAAGTGCCGATAGCCGCCAGGTCTATCGGCGTATGGATATCGGCACTAACAAACCGAGCCCGGCGGAAAGAGCGACGGTTCCTCACCATGTCGTTGATGTAGCGGACCCCGACGAAGATTTTAGCCTGGCTACGTATCACAAACTAGCCTCTGAGGCGCTGAAAGCCATTCGACAGAAGGGTAAATTGCCATTACTGGTTGGTGGCAGCGGGCTCTATGTATGGTCGCTGATAGAAGGGTGGAAAATACCTGAAGTGCCACCTGACCCGGAGATGAGACGCCGGTTGGAATCCAGGGCAGAGCAAGATGATAGCCAAAGCCTTTATCGGGAATTGCAGAGCATTGACTCTACGGCGGCAGAAAAGATCAATCCCGGTAACATCCGGCGCATTATAAGAGCCCTGGAAATCTATCATGCGACAGGCCGACCGCCGTCTCAGTTGCAGCGTAAAGAGGCGCCGGGTTTCTCCATCCTGGTCATCGGCTTAACTCAGGAAAGAAGTGAGTTATACAGAAGGATTGATGAGCGGTCTGACAAGATGATACAGAGGGGATTAGTTGAGGAAGTGGAACAGCTACTCAGAAAAGGTTATAGTCCTTCGTTGCCCTCAATGTCCGGAATAGGTTACAGACAAATAGTCCAGTTTCTTCGAGGCGAGATGACTTTGCCCGAGGCGATTGATAAAATAAAATATGAAACTCATAGATTGGCTCGCCACCAGTATGCTTGGTTTCGCCTTAGCGACAGCAGGATTCGCTGGTTTGATTTGAGTGGGACTGAAGGAAAAGCCAGCATTGTCGTCCTGAAGGAAGTCAAGGGTCTCATAGAGAGCTTCATGTTATGAAATTCTCCAAGTTGCAAGCCACAGGTAATGACTTCATCCTGATTGATGCCAGGACTATGGAAAGAGAATGGTCAAAGCAGGCCCGAGTTATGTGCGACCGCCACTTTGGAGTAGGAGCTGACGGCTTGATATTGGTGCAGAATTCAACCAGCGCCGATTTAAGAATGCGCCTTTTCAATTCCGACGGTTCTGAGGCTGAGGTTTCGGGCAATGGGCTGAGATGTTTTGCCAAGTATGCTATTGAGAAAGGCTTTGCTGGCAAAATGTCAGCAAGAGCAGGGCAAAGCACTTGCTTTCTGACCGTAGAGACTCTGTCAGGCTTGAGAAAGGTCAAAGCTTATATGTCGGGGAATGAAGTCAAGGCGGCGGAGGTAAACATGGGCTTGCCTCGGTTCCGACCGGAGCAGATTCCGGTAAATGTTCCAGTGGACATAATACCAATGCTGAACTATCCTTTGGTGATAGACGGAAGAGAGTTGACCTTGTGTCTTCTATCCATGGGTAACCCCCACGCCGTGACCTTTCTATCCCAGTCCGTAGCTGATTTTCCTTTGGCTGAGATAGGACGGAAAGTAGAGAGGCATCCCATGTTCCCTCAAGGGACTAATTTTGAGGCAGCCAGAGTCTTGAGCAGGGAGAAAATAGAAGCCCGGGTATGGGAGCGGGGTGTGGGAGAGACTCTGGCCTGTGGCAGCGGCGCCTCCGCCATGGGTGTGGCCGCTCGGTTATTGGATTATGTGGATAGGCACGTTGACATAATACTCGCCGGGGGGACTTTGAGCATATCTTGGGATAGGGCGGACGAGGTGCTGCTTAGCGGTCCCGTGGAGGAAGTCTTTACTGGCGAATAGCTTGAAATAAGGAGTTGATGGAGTTAGCCAACAGACTTACTAAGTTGCCTCCCTATCTTTTTGTGGAGATAAATCAGAAGATCGCTGATCTTCAGACAAAAGGGAAGGACATAGTCAATTTCGGTGTCGGTGACCCCGATTTGCCCACGCCGTCTCATATTATCGAACGGATATGCCAGGCAGCCCGTGACCCTGCAAACCATCGTTATCCTGAAACCGACGGCTTGCTCGAACTTCGTCAAGCGATTGCCGAGTGGTACGAAAGACGCTTTGGGATTACGCTGAATCCGGCCAAAGAAGTCCTGCCGCTTATTGGCTCCAAGGAGGGGATCGGGCATATAGCTTTGTGCTTTGTCGAACCTGGTGACCTGACTTTGGTTCCCGACCCGGGCTATCCGCCATTTTCTCTGGGCACTATATTAGCCGGTGGTGAACCTTACTCCATGCCCTTGAGAGAGGAAAACGATTTCTTGCCCGATTTTGGAATTATTCCAGATGAGGTGGCCGATAAGGCGAAGCTCATGTGGCTTAACTATCCCAACAATCCCACTGGGGCTACAGCTGGCCTTGATTTCTTTGAAAAGGCAGTTCATTTCGCACAGCAGCACCATTTAGCAATCTGCCATGACGCTCCCTACACGGAAGTTGCCTTTGACGGCTACAAACCACCGAGCTTCATGCAGATACCTGAGGCCAAAGAAGTAGGCGTGGAATTTCACTCCCTGTCCAAGACTTATCATATGACAGGATGGAGGATAGGTATGGTGGTAGGTAACGCCGACATCGTGAATGCCCTGTTCAGAGTCAAATCTAACTTGGATTCGGGCATTCCCCAGGCGATTCAATATGCTGGTATTGAAGCTCTGCGGGGCTCCCAGGAGCACATCGTTGAGCGTAATACTGTATTTCAAAGACGCCGAGACAAACTGGTAAAAGTCCTTAGTGAGATAGGACTGAAGGCGAAGATACCCAGGGCAACGTTCTATATCTGGGCTAAGATTCCTCAGGCATATACATCCATGGATTTCACTAAGGAATTGCTGGACGAAATCGGGATAGCGGTAACTCCCGGAACTGGCTACGGTAAGGAGGGAGAGGGTTACATCAGATTCTCTCTGACCATTTCCGACGACCGTCTGCAAGAAGGGGTGAACCGTTTATCATCCTGGCAGGGGAGGAGTAGATAAAGCAGAAGTTCTTTGCTACTCAAGCCAAGATAGAACAAGTACTCTTGGTGGGAGTAGGAAGCAAGGTTTCCGACCACGATTGGTCAGTTACAGATTCTTTGGAAGAGCTGTCCTATCTGGCGAAAACAGCGGGCGCCAATGTAGTAGGTACGTTAACTCAGAAGCTGGGCGCGCCTTCACCCACCTATTATGTAGGTAGGGGCAAAATCGAGGAGCTAATTAGCCTGAAAGAGCAAACCCAGTACGACACAGTAATCTTTGATGACGAATTGTCGGCGCGGCAGCAAAGAAATCTCGAAGAGGCATTGGGGGTCAAAGTTATTGACCGCACCGCTCTAATTCTAGACATATTTGCTCGGAAGGCCCGAACGCACGAAGGAAAACTCCAGGTTGAACTGGCCCAGCACCAATATCTTCTGCCCCGGCTCATCGGGCAGTGGCGCCATTTGGAGCGGCTCGGTGGCGGCATCGGCACCAGAGGGCCGGGAGAATCACAATTGGAAACTGATCGCCGCCTTATCCGTAAGCGCATCAATCTCCTTCAGCATAAAATAGAAAGTGTCAGGAAGCAGCGAGCACTTTACAGGAGGCGCCGTAAGGAGATTGGAACACCTATCGTGGCTCTCGTGGGATATACCAATGCCGGCAAAAGCAGTTTGTTTAACACCTTGAGCAAAGGCAGTGTGGATGTCGAAGACAAGCTCTTCTCTACGTTGGACCCCGTGACCCGGCAGTTGGGTCTGACCACGGGGCAACGATTTCTAATTACCGATACGGTTGGCTTTATACACAAACTCCCGCCTTCCATTATTGCTGCCTTCCGGGCTACTTTAGAGGAGCTGGATGAGGCAGATTTACTTCTGCATGTAGTTGACATAACACACAAGAATGCTGCTAATCAGTGTATGACAGTTGAAAAGATACTCAGCGAGCTAGATCTGGGGAAGAAACCAAGAATCACCGTGTTCAACAAGCTAGACTTAGCTCTGAACAGTGAAGCAGAGCTCAAAGCATTGACTGCTATTCCTTACTTTGAGGAGGAAATCGTATTGCCAGATGAGAGCATTGCTCTCGTCTCTGCTGCCAAAGGCTGGGGGATGGGCGAGCTTCTAAACAAGATAGCTCGTCATCTCTAAGGAAGTGAGTTAAATAGGGTCAATGAAAATTACAATTGTTTACGATAACGAAGTGAAGAAGGAAGGGCTAAGAGCAGGTTGGGGATTTTCCGCTCTTGTTGAAGATGTAGAAGTATCACCGGTCTTGTTTGATACGGGTGCTGATGGCCCGGCATTACTACATAATATGAAAGAGCTTAATATTGACCCGCAGAACATAAGCACAATCGTAATCTCACACGGTCACGGCGACCATACTGGAGGACTCTCTGAAATCCTTAAGACAAATAAGATTGCTGAACTTTATCTCCCAAGCTCTTTTAGGGGGGCATTTCCAGAAAGGAAGGTAACCATGGTCAAACGTCCCGTTCAAATTCGTGAAAATGTCTTTTCCACGGGCGAGCTTGAGGGGATAGAGCAATCCCTGGCTCTCAAAACGGACGAAGGGCTATTTGTGCTTACAGGTTGTGCTCACCCCGGGATGGAGAGCATTCTTGCCGCTGCCGCGGAGTTTGGGGAACTCTATGGAATTGCCGGTGGGTTCCACGGATTTCGTGATTTTAATGTCTTCAACGGCTTATCACTGATTTGTCCCTGTCATTGCACCGAGTACGAACAGGAGATAAGAGATTTATTTAAGGACAAAACCTTAGAGTGTGGGGCAGGGTTGGTTATCCGGTTATAGGGAACGAACTCTCTCGCCGAATATCTTCGTGCCTATCCTGATTATATTAGCGCCTTCCTCCAGGGCAACTTGATAAGAATTGGTCATGCCCATGGAAAGGTATTTCATCTCGACATTAGGCAACTTCAGTGCTTCAATCTTTTCGAATATCCTTCTTGTCTCGGCAAAATAAGGTCGAGAATCTTCAGGGTTTCCAAAACGGGGCCCCATGGTCATAAGACCCATCACCTTGATATTTCGAAGGATGGATATTTCTCTTACTAATTGTTCCGCATCTTCTGGGAGCACCCCTGATTTCTGGCGCTCTCTGCCACTGTTCACCTCGATTAATAGGGCCATTGTTTTGCCAATTTGAGCACATTTTTTGTCAATTTCCCTAGCTATTTCTAGGGAATCGACACTTTCTATCATGTCGAATATTTCCAGCACCGTTTTCCTGACATTATGCTTTCGCAGGGTCCCAATAAAATGCCATTTCGCTCTGTCTCCTACCAGTTCATGTGCCTCTTTGGCTTCCTTGACATAATTTTCTCCGATGATTTTTATTCCTGCCTGAACAGCTTCCAGCACCTCTTGAGTTGTTCTTGCTTTTGCTGCTGCCACCAACTCGACTCCTTCAGGGAGTTCGGCTATTAATTCGATGACGTTTTGCTTAATTAGCTCGCTGGCCATGTCATGATTGTAGTCCATAAGACCTGCCAGCTTCAAGGACAAGGAGTGTTACAGATTCTGCGGAACTGACCACAGAGGAGGTAGTTTGACTTCTGGTGGTTGGTCTTTTTTGGGTTGGGAAGTCTAATACCGTGCGGGAATTTCAGAAACTCGCTCTGAGAGGCGATTCTAGGGGCATGAAAGGGACGGAGATACATCTTAGTACCTCCTTTAGCTTGAGAGGCTCTTGGTTCGCTTGGTTGATTTTTTATGCGGCGCTACTCGGCAGTGGGGCCATTCAGTGAATAGAGAATGAGGGAACATGAACAGCGAGGGTGAACAACTAGGTGGGGTAGTGACTTCTTTGAGCATTTAGGTCCCAGCAACACCCTGAGCGTATTTTATTTGTTCGGAAGTGTGAAGATATTGTTTTGGCGTGAAGACAACAAGGCACTTGACATGAGAAGGGAAAAGGCGTTAACATGAAGTTGTTTCGCAAACTGTAACTTTTGCGAACCAAAGCACTTGGAGAAGTATACGGACAAAAAATGACCCTGCAGTCATTGATCGCCGAGTTTTTGGAATACCTTGAAATCCAGAAAGGCTGCTCTCCTCTTACCATTCAGCGCTATGGACATTATCTACGGCGTTTCCACGGCTGGCTCAGTGAGAACTCCCCCGCCGGAAAACCCGAGGAGATAAACCTAGAGCACGTCAGAAAATACAGGTTATATTTGGCACACCTGCGTGCCCGCGATGGTCTACCGCTGGAGCGGGTCACCCAGAGCTACCATATTATTGCTTTGAGGGCTTTCCTGCGATATCTTTTGGTCCAGCGTGACATACCTACCCTGTCTCCTGACAAGATAGAGCTTCCAAAACAAAGCTCCCGTTCTATTGGTTTCTTAAACTCGGAGCAGGTAGAGAGACTACTAAACAGCCCCAAAATATCAGATAATGCAGGATTGAGAGATAGAACTATTCTAGAAACACTTTTTAGCACGGGGTTGAGAGTATCAGAATTAGTTAGCTTAAATCGTGACCAGATAGACTTAGAGCGCAAAGAATTCGGGGTTAAAGGCAAGGGGAATAAGGTACGAGTGGTATTCTTGTCGGATACAGCGGCGCAATGGATTGAACGTTACTTGCGGGCGCGCAAGGATAATTTTAAGCCGCTGTTTATTCGGTATAGTGGCGCGGTAGATAACCAAAAGAACGGCGAAAAGATGCGGTTGACGGCAAGGTCTATCCAAAATATTGTTGCCAAGTATGCCAGAAGGTCCGGTTTGCCAATCGAGGTGACTCCTCACACTCTAAGGCATTCCTTTGCTACCGATTTGCTGATAGGTGGAGCTGACATTCGCTCCGTTCAAGAAATGCTAGGGCATGAAAGCATCAAAACAACCCAGGTTTACACTCATGTTACCAACAGGCATCTGAAAGAGGTTCATAAAGCTTTCCATAGCAGAAACAGGGAAGCGTGAGTCTTATGTCAAATATAAATAGGGAACTTGCAGAGATAGGATTGCCGTGGCACATTGTTGAGGAGGCTATCAATCGTGAGAGTCAATGGTTGGAGAGAGTCATTGAGCAAACTTACATAGATGAAGTGCCAGGCTGTGATAAATGTCGGTATACTTTTAGGAAAATCGCTCTCTTGATTGTCACAGGTAAAATTAAGGCAAAGGAGTTCACTGCTAGAGACGGTCATGACTTATGGGATGATTTGACAGAGAAGCATGGCGTCAAGAAATCTGCTCGTCATGGCGGCGACTGGCATAAGAAAATAATGGATGTGATTACTGAGTATTTTGAAAAACAAGGGTTTGAGGTGATTCCTGAACCCGACCTTAGTAAAGGACGTGCCGACTTAGGCATCTATAAGGATGGCCATACGGATTTGTTTATAGAAATAGGTACTACCTCTGCTTATAAATTATGGTGGAATTTGCAGATGTTGATGAATTCCAAGATTCTGGTAGTGCCTGATGAGAGGCGAGCCGTAGAATTCACCTGTCGAGGTGAGGGACATGACATACTTCGCAGGCCATGAGAAGATAGGATCAACCAAATATGCTGCCGCATGTTGATGACTTCTTACTAAATTTACAGGCCACTAGATATTCTTCTGAGACAATTTACAACTATGAACGGGATTTGAATGTTTTCAGCAATTTCTTGGATGAAAGCGAGATTGATTTTGACAAGGTTGATAAGCGCGCGATCACCTACTACAAAGCATATTTGGTTTCGCGGGACCGTAAGACGGCGAAACTGGGAAAGGAAGGCGAAAAACAGCTTGATTCTCGTTATATAAACCGCATGCTGTCCGCGCTGCGAGCTTACCTGCGCTACTTAATTGACTTTGACTACCAGTGCCCCTTGCCACCCGAAGCGGTCAAATTAGCCAAGGCCGGGCGAAAACATCCGCAGGTAGCTGAACTTGGGGATTTGATCAGACTGATTGAGGCACCAGGTTCGTTAGAATCAAATGTGAAAACAGCCCTGAGAAACCGTGCCATGCTGGAAGTGCTATTTGCCACTGG
>Ga0315545_1004202_pt1 | contig 11947 bp, 14 predicted proteins | sample SalMarSW160210MG_FD_203096 | JGI IMG/M metagenome (GOLD analysis project Ga0315545, IMG submission 203096) | Salt marsh sediment microbial communities from the Plum Island Ecosystem LTER, Massachusetts, United States - Salt Marsh Sediment SW1602-10 ... | reverse complement strand
ATGCTCGTGATCGCCGAGACCGCCGCCGGCAGCGCGTTCGTCGCGTCGAGCCGCCCGCCCATGCCGACCTCGAACACGGCCACGTCGCAGCCGCGCGCGGCGAACACGTCGGCCGCCATCGCCGTGATCACTTCAAAAAACGTCGGCGACGTCACGTCATTGCGCGTGCTCATCTCGTCGGCAATCGGCAGGATGCGCTCGAGGTGCGCGACCACCTTGCCCTCGGTCACGAGCTCGCCGTTGACCTGCATCCGCTCGCGAAACGACGAGATGTGCGGCGACGTGAACAGCCCGACCGTGTGCCCCGCCGCCTTGAGCGCCGCCGCCACGAGCGCGGCGACCGAGCCCTTGCCGTTCGTCCCAGCGACGTGGACGACCGCGTACCGCTGCTCCGGATGCCCGAGCGCCTCAAGCAGAGTGCGCGTGTTCGCCAGCCCGAGCTTGGTGCCGAACAACCGTATCCCGTACAGGATGTTGATCGCGTCCTGGTACTGCATGGCGATGAAGCACAGATTCCTGATCTGCGGAGTCTGTGCAGATCGGTGGTGAATTACCTCGTTTCGTATTTCAGCTTGTGGTCGGCCAGGGCGACGTTCGTGCGGCGCAGGCGGCTCACGAGCGTCTCGGCGATGTTGCGATAGACGCGCGAGCCGATCGACGGACGATGCGCCATCAGGTGCTCGAAGTCGCGCTTCGTGATCACCAGCACGGTCGCGTCCTCGACGCAGACGGCCGACATCGAACGCGGCAGCGCGTCGATGAGCGCGAACTCCCCAAAAAACTCGCCCGCACACACAGCTGCTATCGGTTCGCCGCTCGAAGGACGCGCCGAGTCACGGATCTCGATGGACCCCTTCGTCACGACGTACATCTCGGCGCCTTCGCTCCCCTCGGCGAAGATCGTCTCGCCCGCCTTGAAGCGCCGCTCGGTGCAGATCCGGCCGATCCGGTCGATGGCCCCCGGGCCGAGCCCCTCGAAGATGCCGATGCGCGACATGATCGCGTCGATCTCGACGCCCTTCTTCTTGTGGACGACGGCGTTGTTGACGATGTCGAACACGGGCTTCGCCTCGTCGATCAGCTCGATCGCGCCGAGGTCGTACTCGCACACGAGCTTCGCCATCTTGACCACGTCGAGCCGCTCGACCGAATGGAACACCATCGACGGGCAGTAGGCGACCGGCACGTAGCCCATCAGGTCGAGCGTCATCTGAAGCCGCGGCGAGTGCGCGTTCACGTCGATCTCGATGTAGTCGCACCCGTACTGCGCCTCGGCCAGCTCGGTGACGCGGCGCAGCAGGAAGCCCTTGACCGCGTCGTCGAACTCAATCAGCTCGAAGATGCGGCACTTGCGGTCGATATCGTCGATGGCAAACCCGATGGCGCCGACCGGCGCGTCGTGCTCGCGCGCGACGAGGTAGGTGGCGTCGGCCGCCTTGATCTTCAGGTAGCCGTAGTCGAGGTGCATGCCCCCAAACACCTCGGGCTTCGTCACGCGGCCCTGCTCGATGCGCAGCAGCCGGTGCGACCAGTCGTCCTGCAGTTCGACCGCCTCGTACTCGAGATCGGTCGGATACGGCTCCACCTCGGCCTTGACGATCAGGTCCGGCTCGAGCCCCATGTTCGCGAGCGCGCGCGAGCCGAGCGCATGGACCGCCTTGATCACCTGCGGGTTGTTCTTGCGCAGGGTGCGCGCGTTGCCGAAAAGCTGGCCGAAAAAGACGACGCTCTCACGTCGGCGCAGCACGTACTTCATCGGCTCGAAGCCGATCGGGGCGAACCCAAGCCGCTGCATGATCTTCTGCGCGCCGACGTGCACGGCCCGCGCCTCGCCGAAGCCGAACTCGATCCGCTCGCGGATCCCCTCGAGCCGCGCCCGGCCGAGCGCCTCGCCAAGGCCCTGGCCGCGGCAGTCGGGATCGACCACGAGGCGCCCGAACTCGCCGAGCAGGTCGTCGTGGTCGCCCACGTTGATCATGACGGCCGCCGAGCCGGCCACTCGGCCGTCGAGCTCAGCCACGTTCCAGACGATCCCGTCGTCGTAAATGCCCTTGCGGACCCAGCCCGGCTCGTAGAACTGCTTGAACGGGAAGTCCTCGCCGTAGACCTTCCGGTACACGGCGATCACGCCGTCGATGTCGCGCTCCTCGATCCGGCGAATCTCGAGCCCCATCGATCAACTCCTATGCGCGAACACCGAAGTCTGCTAGACTCACGACTAATCCGGTGCAGCGGATTCTGTCAGCCGGCACGGGCCGAGTCAAGAGCAAGGACCGGCGACGCGCGACCCCCTCGGGTCGGCGTGAACCCATCACCTGCACGCCTTGCAGGGCGGAACGCACCTAGACGATGCACGAACTGTCTATCGCAGAAGACCTGCTCGAGATCGTCTCCCGGACAGCGGCCGAGCACAACCTGACGCGCGTCAGCCGCTTGCGCATCGTCGTCGGCGCGCTCGGCAACGTGATCCCCGACGCGCTCGAGTTCGCCTTCGACGTGGCCGGCCGCGGAACCGTTGCCGAAGGCGCGCGGTTAGACATCGTGGAGGTCCCGGTCACCGTCCGGTGCAACGCATGCGGCGCCGAGACCGTCCTCGACGACTTCGCCTTCCTCTGCACCGAGTGCGGCTCGGTCGACGTGACCGTGCTGCGCGGCAAGGAGCTCTACCTCGATTCGATCGAGGGCGACTGAAACACCCGATCAGGAAAACTGCCGATGGCCAAGATCAGACTCGTCGAGGGCGTTCTGAAAGCGAATGACGCGATCGCCGAAGCCAACGCGCGCCGGCTCGCCGAGCACGGCGTCCGCGCGTTCAACCTCATCAGCTCGCCCGGCGCCGGCAAAACGACGCTGCTCGAACGCACGCTCGAGCACTACGCCAAGCCCCGCGAACACCCGCTGCGGATCGGTGTGATTGAAGGCGACGTCGCCACCACGCGCGACGCCGAGCGGATCGAGACCTTCGGCGTGCCCGTCGTGCAGATCAACACGCGCGGCGGCTGCCACCTCGACGCAAACATGGTCGCGCGCGCCCTCGACGAGCTCCCGCTCGACGCACTCGACGCGCTGTTCATCGAGAACGTAGGGAACCTCGTGTGCCCCGTGAGCTACAAGCTCGGTGAGGACGCCGTCGTCGCCGTGCTCTCGATCGCCGAGGGCCAAGACAAGCCCGCGAAATACCCCGCGCTGTTCCGCCGTGCGTCGGTCATGGTTCTGAACAAGCTCGACCTCGTCCCGCACTGCGACGTCGACGTCGACGCCCTCGTCGAGGAAACGCACAAAGTGAACCCACAACTCGAGATCGTCCACGCCTCGTGCCGCACGGGCGACGGCCTCGAGGCCTGGTACGCCTGGCTCGACAAGCAGCTCGGCGCCACGGGGGTGTGAGCCATGTGCCTGGCGATTCCCATGCGCGTTGTCTCGGTCGAAGGGGCGAGCGGCACCGTCGAGCTCGGTGGCGTCAAGCAGCCGGTCAACTTCTCGCTCCTGCCCGAGGTGGCGCCCGGCGAGTACGTCATCGTCCACGCCGGCTTCGCGCTCGAACGTCTCGACGAGGCCGAGGCCCGCCGTACGATCGAGCTGATCAATGAGCTCACCGCGCCCGACGACCCCCCAGACGAAGCCCACTCGTCTCCCTGACGCACGGCGAGACGCGCTGGTCTAGGCGACAGATCCGTGCGATCCGTGCATATCCGTGGTTAATTCCCCGCCTCGGCTCGGATGCCGTGCGAGACGCGCCGGAGCGTCCGCCAGTTCAGAAGCAGCACGGCACCGACGACGATCATGACGCCACCGGCGACGGCGAACGAGAGCTTGAACGACGGCACGAGCCGGTCGAGCTGGCCCGCCGCGATCGCGCCGACCACGCCCCCCACGGCGCGGAACAGGTACATGAAGCCCGCATTGCCGCCCATCCGCGGCTGCGGAAAGATCGAAACGATCAGCACGTTGAAACAGAACACCACGATCACGTCGCCGATCGTGTGGATCATCCGCACGACGACCACACCGCCGAATGCGCCGACGTGCGGCGTGACGATGTGCATCGCGCCCGAGAGCGCCAGCCCGGCGCCGATCAACGCCACGACGTGCGAGTGCCGGTCGAACACCCGCCCGATCAGCAGCATCAGCCCGCCCATCCACACGCCGATGATGACGAAGACGCTGCCCACGCCGAGCCCGGGCAGCCCGCGCACAGTGCTCAGAAAGACCGGGTAGCTCGTCCGCTCCTGGCCGAAATGGACGCCGATCCCGGCGATGGCAAGCACCACGAGCAGCACCTCGCGCCGCTTGATGTCGCCGAGGTACTCGCCCAGGTGGATGCGCAGCGGCGGCGCGTCCTTCAACAACACGCTGACCGCCAGTAGCACGCCGGCCACCACGCTCACGCCAGCGAACAGCACGCGATACCCCGCGCCGACCACGTGCAGCAGCAGGCTCGCCAGCAGCGGCCCGGCCGAGAAGCCGAAGGTCGCCCCCGCGACGAACAGGCCCACCCGCCGGCCGCGTCCGAGCGTGTCGAGATCCTTGAACAGCAGCGCCGGCAGCACGATCACCACGATCGCCTCGCCCGCGCCGCCGACGATCTGCGCGCCCAGCACCAGCCAAAACGTCCGAACCGACGCGAGCGCCACGCCGTACAGCATGTACAGCACCGCGCCGACCTGCACGATGCGCTTCGGCGATACTCGGTCCGACAAGTATCCGAGCGGCAGGATCAGCAGCAGCGTCGTGACGATGTAGGCGCCGACGAGGAACCCGACCTGCCCCGACGACAGCTCAAGCGCGTGCCGCAGGTAGATGGGCAGGTAAACAAACCCCATCCAGTTGGCCGACACGAACAGGAAATTGCAGAAAGCAAACGGCAGGACAACGCGCCACGGGGTCCGGCCTGGTACACGCTGCTGGTTGTCCCCGGCCGCGATGGTCTCGGCCGTCATGGCCGTTCCCGGGGTGAGTTGACGCCAACGCGGGTCGAGTCGACGGCGATCAGAGGCGCCCCGCTCGTCGGGTTGGCCAGCACGTTGACCGCCGCGCCGTAGACGTCGCGCACGAGCTCGGGCGTCACCAGCTCGCCCGGCGGCCCATCGCCGGCGAGCCGCCCGCCCTTGAGCACCAGCAGCCGGCGGCAGTACTCGGCGCACACGTTCACGTCGTGCGAGACGGCCAGCACGGTCAGCCCCCGCTCGCCATTGAGCCGCGCGAGCAGCTCGAAGACCTCCACCTGGTGGTTGATGTCGAGATGCGTCGTCGGCTCATCGAGCAGCAGCAATTCCGGCTCCTGCGCCAAGGCCCGCGCGATGACGACGCGCTGCCGCTCGCCGCCCGAGAGCTCATCGACCGGGCGCCCGGCGAGCTCGGTAGTCTCCGTTTCGTCGAGCGCGCGCTGCACGGCCTCACGGTCGCCGCGCCCCTCGCGCTCGAACCGGCCCAGGTGCGGGTGGCGCCCCATGGCGACGATCTCGCCCGCGGTGAATGGGAACAGGACGCTGACGTCCTGGGGGATGACGGCGACACGCCTGGCGATCGCCCGCGGCGACATCGTCCGGACGTCGGTGCCGAACAGCGCGGCCCGACCGGACCACGGCCGGAGCACGCCGGCGAGCACCTTGAGCAGTGTGCTCTTGCCCGAGCCGTTCGGGCCGAGCAGGCCGCACAGCTCGCCCCGATGCACCTCGAGCGACACCTCGTGCAAGACCGCGCGGTCATGATAGCCGACACCCAGCCGGTCGGCGCGCAGCACAACATCAGTCATGGCTCACACGGCCCGCGACCCGCGCTCGCCGGTGCGGATGCGCACCGTTTCCTCGACGGGCAGCACGAAGATCTTGCCGTCGCCGATCTTCCCGGTCTTGGCCGCCTCCATGATCGCCTCGACCGCCGTGTCAACCAGCTCGTCGTCAAGCACGATCTCGATCTTGGTCTTCGGCAGGAAGTCGACCTTGTACTCGCTGCCGCGGTACACCTCGGTATGGCCCTTCTGGCGGCCGAAGCCCTTCACGTCGCTGACCGTCATGCCGTGGATCTGCAGGGCGCCGAGCGCTTCCTTGACCTCCTCGAGCTTGAACGGCTTGATCACGCACTCGATCTTCTTCATCGGTGCCCCTTTCGCCTCCGATCGTCGCCCGCGCGGGCCGCAACGCTAGCACGCCGGCCCAGGCGGGCGCAACGGCGCTGCCCCGGACCTGCCTCAGCCGCCGGACTCGCTGCCCGAGCCCGCGAGCTGTTCCTGCTGGGCGAGCACGCTCTTGTAGAGCGGCGCGTTGCGTTGCTGCGTCTCGGGATCGACCTGCTTGTAAAGCGCGATGAACTTCTCGAACGCCGCGAGCGCCTTCGTCCGGTTGCCGAGCTGGGCGTGGCACAGGCCGATCTCGCCGTAGAACCGCAGCGTGTACTTGGCCTCGTGGATCGACTGAAGAGCGCGCACCCCGACCCGGACCGCCTCGGCGTAGTCGCCGGCCGCCACGTAGGTGCCCGTGATGCGGCCGTAGGCCGCCGACACTTTGGCGTAGTCCTCAGGATCTATATGCTGAAGCGCCCGCTCGTAGGCGGCAACGGCCCTGGCCGGCATGTTCGCGCGCCGGCAAATGTCGCCGAGCAGCACGTGGGCCCGCGCGTTCTCGGGATCGATCTCGAGCGCCTCGCGGCAGCGCGCGTACGCCGCCTTGAGCTGGCCGGCCTGGTAGTAGCCACGCGCCTCACGAAGCAGCGCCTCGGACCGCGACGCCAGCTCCCCGACACCAGCCTGACCGCCTGCGGGTGAACCGGCCGCCTTCAGGAGCTGCTCGACCTCCTGGAACTGCCGGCCCGTGCCATGATTGCGGCTGATGATCTTGCCCTCGGGATCGATCAGAAACGACGTCGGCACCTTCTTGATCCCGTACAGCTTCCTCACCTTCGTCTTCTTGTCGCACGCGACCGGGAAGACGATGTCGTGATCGTCGACCAACTCGCGCACATCGTCACGGTCGGACAGCAGCACAACGGCAAGAACCGTGAACGCGTCGCCGGCGAGGCGTTCGTAGCCTTCGTTGATCGTCGGGATGTCGCCCTTACACGGCCCACAATTCTTGGTCATGATCACCAGCAGCACGTACTTGCCGCGCAGGCTCGACAACGTCAACGTCGCCGGCCCGTCGCCGGCCATCTTGACCGTGAAATCGGGCGCTGCCTCGCCGGCCTTCGGACTCGGCTCGGACGCACCGCTCGCGGCGGCAACCAAACACACCACAACAAGTGCCGTCATGCCCCTCGCGAACATCGCCTGCATCATGATCCTCGCATCGTTGCGTGGTCGTTTCCCGACGGCCCGCCGCGCACCGGGTCGCCACTGTCAGCAGCCGGTTATGCCGATCGTACCAAGCTCCCAAACAGGATACCACGCGCCGGGCTCACGTGGGAAGGCTGGACGAGGGAGGAGGCGAGCAAAAGCAAGCCCCGTGACCTGCGCCACGGGGCTGCGAGCAACTTGAACGTCGCGGCTGCGAACGACCTGGTGTTGAATGAATCCGCAGCCTGTTCGCGTTCTCGAAGGCTCGTCCGAAGAGACCTTACTTCTTCTTGCGCTTCGTGGTCTTCTTCTTGGTCTTGCGCTTGGCCTTTTTCTTGACCTTGCGCTTGGCCTTTTTCTTCGCGGCCTTCTTCTTGACCTTCCTCTTCTTCTTCGCCATGCTCCAGCTCACCTCCCTTCAGCAAGTCTTTAACCTTCTCGGACGATCGCGTTTCGCTCGTCGCCGAGCAACATGCAGCGCTTCGTGCAGCCGCCCGCGTTCGTCACCAGCATGCTTGTAGAACCCGAAATGCAACGCTGTCAACACGTTTTTTCGCGCGCGCGAACGCGCGCGCGATGCGGTATCAATCACGCGTCCGCGGCGTTCGCCGCGGAATACTGAGTGCCGGGGCGTCCGCGCCTGGACGCCGGCATCACGCACGCGCACGCGATCCTCGACGAGAAGCAGAACCAACCAAGGCAACCGCTGTCTCCACGAACACGTCCAAACGCCCCGGCCGGCACGCATCCAGACGCGGCCGGCCGCTGCGACGCGCGCCGATCAACGCAGCGCGCGTTGCCGTACGTGCGGAACCGTGGCGCCGAGTGCCCCAATCATCACGCATTGGGCACACCGCAAAACAAGCGGTCGCTGAAAGCAAAAAACGTACCGATCCGCGAAACGAAAAGGGAACACGCGGCAGGAACACACGAAGCGCCATCGGCACGCTGGCTGGTCGGGCGACGGAAAGCCCGTCGAGAAACACCCGTCAAGCACGCCGCACTAGTTGGTTTCGTCGGCCGGGGTGCCGGTGGCGGGCGTGTCGCCAGCGGGTGCGCGCCCGCGTTCTTCGCGTTCGGCCAAGCCCGTGCCCACGTGCGCGACGACGATGCCCAGGAGAAAGACCGCGAGCGTCGCAGCGATAATCCACCACTGCACAAACGCATGCTGCCTCTTGGGCCGGAAGAAGAAGTCAACGTCCTCGCGCCCCTGCTTCGAGGCGACAGCACTCAGGTCCATGGGGTGCTCGACGTCGTCGGGCCGCGGCGGCGGGGTCCGTGGCGCCTGCTCCCGGACAAAGGCGACGTACCAGAACAGCGCGACCACGCCCACGCTCAGCAGGATCTTCACAATGAGGAGCATGACGTAGGGCGCGTTGACGCGGCCGTGCCGCGCCGCGAGCGCCGCGATGCCCGACACGGCAAGCGCCACGACGGACGCGATCAACAACCCTCTGTAACGCCGCCGAAAGCGCGCGAGCATCGTCTCGAGCGCCGTCTCACGCCCGAGCTCTTGCACCGGCGCGCGCATCACGACGATGATGAACACGAGGCTGCCAAGCCACAGCGACGCGGCGACGACATGAACCCACCGGCAAAGCGTCAACGGCAACGCCACGGGACCCTCCCCGGTGCTCGGGACCGCCTACGGCACGGCGACCACACCCGCGATCTCCGGCACCTCTTCCTTGAGCAATCGTTCAACGCCCATCTGGAGCGTGATCTGCGAGGCGGGGCATCCACGGCAGGCACCCTGCAGCCGCACCTTCACGGTCTTGTCATCCATGCCCACGAACTCGATATCCCCCCCGTCGCGCTGCAGCAGGGGACGAATCTGCGTCTCGATGATCTCGCGTATCCTGTCTTCCATCTTACCTTCCTCTGCTCAACCACTTCCGCAGCGCCTTGCGCATTCGGCCACGGCAGGCTATCATGGTGGCAATGTGGTGCTCGACGCCATACACAATCACAACGTCAGACCAAACCTATTGGGTGCCCGGGAAATGAGTCAAGCACAATGTCGGCACCCCCGAGGCGCAGCATGCTGAGACGCAGCACCGCTGTAGCCGTCGCGACGGCCCTGCTCGGCACCGTCTGCCTCCTGGGCGCCGCCCCGCCGCTGCGGCACCGCGCGGCGCTGACGGCCGAGCAGCGCAAGGCGATTGTCTACAGCGACTACGCCGGCATCGACTGGCCCAGACTGGGGACGCCCAAGCCCGGCGAATGGCTCTCCGTCTGCCCCGAGCCCGGACGCACCTATGCCGAATACGTCCGGACGGCGCACAACCTCAAGTCGGCCACGCGCGACACGATCTACCTGCTGCCAGTCGGGCACATGGACCCCGAAACGCGCCGAACCGTCAGGCTGATGGCCGAGTTCGCCCGCGTCTTCTTCGACAGCCAGGTCACCCTGCTCCCTCCGGCCAGACTCCCGCAAGAGGCCTACGCGCGCCGCCGGGGCCAATACGACGCCGCCGTCATCCTGAACCGCATGGCCCGCCACGTCCCCGACGATGCGCTCGCCCTTGTTGCCGTCACGAGCGCCGACCTCTACAGCGGCGAGCTCGAGTTCGCCTTCGGGCTGGCGAGCCTGGGCCGCCGCGTCGCCATCGACTCGCTCCACCACTACGGCACGCCGGGCACGCCGGAGTTCACGCGCCGGGCGCTCAAGAACTTCGCGCACGAGACCGGCCACGTGTTCGGCATCCGGCACTGCATCTTCTACCGCTGCTGCATGAACGGCAGCAACTCGCTCGCCGAGAGCGACGGGCAACCCCTGCACTACTGCCCGCTCTGCCACGACAAACTCCGCCATGCGCTCGGCTTCGACCCGGAAAGACGCTTCGACGCGCTGGCGGCTTTGTACGAGACAATCGGTTTTACGGACGACGCCCGGGTCGCGCGCGAACGAGGCGCGCGCCTCGGCGCCCTGGCGAAGGAGGAACCATGAACTGGAGAACCGTCATCTGCCTCGTGGTGATCGGCCTGCTCGCGATCGGCTGCGGTAAGAAGAACTCGATCGTCGTCAAGGAGGGAGACTACGAGCAGTACTTCCGCGAGAAGCGCCCATACCCAACCGACAGCTCGCTTAGGCTCTCCGTCCTCGCGACAGTCCCGCGCTACCCCTCCAGCGGACCAGTGGAACTGAGCCTGGTGATCGAGAACATGTCTGAGCGTGCTCTCTCGCTACCGATCGGGCTCGAATCCAACCAGGGGTTCAGCTACACGTATTTCTCGGCCCTCGTGCGCGACGAGACAGGCAGCATCAAGCACGCCACCTTCCCCGCCGACGAGGGCGATCTCGTCAGCGCCGAGCTGGACCCGCATGGTTTCACCACCGAGTTCGTCCCGCTGGACAAGATCTATGACTTCCTACCCGGCACCTATGAGGTCGTGCTCTTCTACTCGGTCGGGGAAGGCACGCTGCCCAACGGCGAGAAGCCCGACTGGACCGGCAAGCTCTGGTCATCGCCGATCACGGTCGAAATCGAGTAGCGGCTGCCCGACCGGGCCCTGATGAACCTCGCGCCGGACGTGTCGCTCGCGGCCGGGTCGCCTCGGCCGCCGGCGGCGTCGGCGGGCGCCTGCCCGGGTGCGAGCCGGAGTGTGCCCGTCCCGGACAACTCATAGGTGGCGTCGACGACCCCCGTGCGAGCCGTCAGCGCAACGCTCGCTTCGCCGCCAAGGATCGCGCCGTCGAGCGCGACGAGCACAAACCCCTCGACTGTCAGCTCGTAGCTGAATCGCGGCGTGCGCTTGACGGGTTTATCGACCCGCACGAACTCAAGCCGCGCCGCCACGTCCTGGCCGTGCGGCTCAAACCCGGCGAGCCGAACCTCCGTGCGCGTCCCGAGCTCCAGGCTACCCCACGGCTGCGAAAGCTGCACGGTTCGACGGCTCGTCACTGTCCATGTCGAGCCCGGCTCGACGTCCGCAGCCGGCACCGGCACGAGCGGCACAATGAACGGGATCAGATCGACGCTGTCGAGCACCTGGGACAACACCCGCATCCGGCCGTCGAGCCGGACGGCGCCGCCGCGGCGATCGATCGTGCACACGACCGGCCGGCCGATCAACTCGCCGACCTCGCCGCCATGCCCGCGCGGCACGTCCGCCCACGACGCGCGGCGTGGCTGCTCGTCATCGCGGCGCAGCGTCATGCCCTCGCTGTCCATCGTCACCTCGATGTTCGAGCCGGCCCCCTCCGTCACCGCATCGAGCCGGAACTCGCCGACCGCCAGATCGACCACCATCTCCTCGGCACTCTCGCGGCGCAGTCCGACCGATCGCACATCGAACGAAAGCGCCGCGCTCATCCGCCGCACCCTCTCCTCGCTTGCCGAACGAACCGCGAGTCGCGTGTCGAGCTCGAGCTCAACCGCGTGCTGCCGCACGTCGCCCGGCTCAAGCACCCAGGCAAGCGGACGGGTCAATACCTCCTCGGAGTCGGCGGCCGGGGCGAGCTGCAGAGACACCAGGGCGCAGGCTGCCGCCCGCAGAGCCGTCACCACGACACAACGCATACTCGTGCCCATCCCTACAGTGGAGTCCATCGAACACAGGCTATGACGCCACGGGCATGGCGTTGTTCATCGCGAATCGGACGCCCGCGGCCGGCGCAATAGGAAGGGGTCCCCTGATCCGTCGGCGACTGCAAGCCCACGCCGCGACCGAAAG
>Ga0315545_1004201_pt1 | contig 11953 bp, 4 predicted proteins | sample SalMarSW160210MG_FD_203096 | JGI IMG/M metagenome (GOLD analysis project Ga0315545, IMG submission 203096) | Salt marsh sediment microbial communities from the Plum Island Ecosystem LTER, Massachusetts, United States - Salt Marsh Sediment SW1602-10 ... | reverse complement strand
AACTCTATTACTCGATAGACAAGAACCTGAAACCCTCTTATGCAGACTGCGAAATCTTCAAAACCTTTGAGCGCGTGTACTCAGAGCAATTCATGGTTGTACAGCAAAAGGTTGAAATAAAGCCCCCTGAACAAACCCCAAGCTCTTCTGTGCAATCCCCAGATGATCTTGATGCCACATACAGAAAAAAGAACGGCAAAAAGATTAAAGGGCAATCAATCAACGTTATTGAAACTGCTCATCCTGAAAATCGGGTTAATTTGATAACCGATGTTTCCACAAACCCTGTAAACAAAGATGACAGCAAGGTATTAAACAAGCGTTTAGACACTATCAAGGAGAAATCACCTGAGCTTAACGAACTTCATTTCGATGGTGCATACGGGAGCACTGAAAACGACAAGAAGTGTGAGAAGAACGGCATAAGGTGATAGACTCTCTTCCTGAAGAACGAAGGAAACTCCGTAGCAACGTCGAGGCGACAGTCAACGAGTTTGTGTGCAAAATGCCGAAGAGGAAGTTGAAAGTCAGAGGAGCGTTCAAGGCTTCGATCTTTGCCTTTTCTGTTGCAATGAGTGTAAACTTCGGGAGAATATTCCGGCTTATACAGGTTGATCCATCGTACTATAAGCCGACTTTTCTTTATTTTGCCATTTTTGTCAAAGATCAGTGTTCATTTTTTAGAAAATCTTGGGCCTATTTTGTTCAATAACGTCTCCTTCAGATCTGCATACAGCTTTTTATATATTTCATATTTTATGATATCGAAAAAAGCATGGGCAAGAGATAACCATGAAGCAAAAAAAACCTGGCGACGACCTACTCTCCCACACAGTTACCCGTGCAGTACCATCGGCGCTGGGGAGCTTAACTTCTGTGTTCGGGATGGGAACAGGTGTTTCCTCCCCGCCATGATCACCAGGTTAATATTCAAAACTCATATAAGACGAAAACCGTTTAATTCGAAAAAGAGAAAATAAAATAATATGGTCAAGCCTCACGGTATATTAGTACTGGTCGGCTGAATACATTACTGCACTTACACCTCCAGCCTATCAACCTCGTAGTCTTCGAGGTACCTTCAGTCCTCTCAAGGAGGAAGGGATATCTCATCTTGAGGCAGGCTTCCCGCTTAGATGCTTTCAGCGGTTATCCTTTCCATACATAGCTACCCAGCGATGCCCCTGGCGGAACAACTGGTACACTAGAGGTACGTCCACTCCGGTCCTCTCGTACTGGGAGCAGCTCCCCTCAAATATCCAGCGCCTATGGCAGATAGGGACCGAACTGTCTCACGACGTTCTGAACCCAGCTCGCGTACCGCTTTAATTGGCGAACAGCCAAACCCTTGGGACCTGCTTCAGCCCCAGGATGCGATGAGCCGACATCGAGGTGCCAAACCTCCCCGTCGATGTGAACTCTTGGGGGAGATAAGCCTGTTATCCCCGGAGTACCTTTTGTCCGATGAGCGACGGCGCTTCCACATGCAACCGCCGGATCACTAAGACCTACTTTCGTATCTGCTCGACCCGTATGTCTCGCAGTTAAGCTCCCTTGTGCCTTTACACTCTTCGTACGATTTCCGGCCGTACTGAGGGAACCTTCGTGCGCCCCCGTTACGTTTTAGGAGGCGACCGCCCCAGTCAAACTGCCCACCTAACATTGTCCTGCTCCCGGATCACGGCGAACAGTTAGAAATCCAATGAGATAAGGGTGGTATTTCAAGGACGACTCCACGAAAACTGGCGTTCCCGCTTCAAAGTCTCCCACCTATCCTACACATACCACATCAAATTCCAATATCAGGCTACAGTAAAGGTTCACGGGGTCTTTCCGTCTTGCCATAGGTAATCGGCATCTTCACCGATAATTCAATTTCACCGAGCCCCTTGTTGAGACAGCGCCCAGACCGTTACACCATTCGTGCAGGTCGGAACTTACCCGACAAGGAATTTCGCTACCTTAGGACCGTTATAGTTACGGCCGCCGTTTACTGGGGCTTCGGTTTGCAGCTTCGCCAAAGGCTAACCGCTCCCCTTAACCTTCCAGCACCGGGCAGGTGTCAGTCCCTATACGTCGTCTTGCGACTTAGCAGAGACATGTGTTTTTGATAAACAGTCGCCTGGGCCATTTCTTTGCAACCCAACCCAGCTAAAACCCGCAGGGGCTTGACCGGATCGGGTCCTCCTTCTCCCGAAGTTACGGAGGTATTTTGCCGAGTTCCTTAACAAGGGTTTACTCGAGCGCCTTAGGATACTCACCCCACCTACCTGTGTCGGTTTTGGTACGGTCACCCTTATAACTCGCTTAGAGATTATTTCTTGGCAGTATAGTTCCGTCGGATTCGCCTTGCCGAAGCTTGGCTCTTGTTCACCCCTCAGCTTATGGAAGCCCGGATTTTCCTAAGCTCCCAGCCTACAGGCTTAAACGGGGACGACCAACGCCCCGCCCGACATCTCTTCCTGCGTCATCCCGTCACGTGGAACGCTATAAAGGCGGTACAGGAATATGAACCTGTTTCCCATCGACTACGCTTTTCAGCCTCGCCTTAGGGGCCGACTAACCCTGGGAAGATTAGCTTTACCCAGGAAACCTTAGGTTTTCGGCGGTCGGGTTTCTCACCCGACTTATCGTTACTAATACCGGCATTCTCGCTTCTGATACCTCCAGCCGTCCTCACGGTCGACCTTCACAGGCATACAGAACGCTCCCCTACCGCGTCGGTGAACCGCAATTCACTGACACCCATGTCTTCGGTAATACGCTTAGCCCCGTTACATCTTCGGCGCAGAACTACTCGACCAGTGAGCTATTACGCACTCTTTCAAGGATGGCTGCCTCTAAGCCAACCTCCTGGCTGTCTCTGCAATTCCACTTCCTTTCCCACTGAGCGTATATTTCGGGACCTTAGACGATGGTCTGGGCTGTTTCCCTTTTGACCACGAAGCTTATCCCTCGTAGTCTGACTCCCTGACTGTAAACTTATAGCATTCGGAGTTTGGTTGGATTTGGTACCCGGGTAAGAGCCCTAGTCCATTCAGTGCTCTACCACCATAAGTAAACATCAGAGGCTAGCCCTAAAGCTATTTCGGGGAGAACCAGCTATCGCCGAGTTTGTTTAGCCTTTCACTCCGACCCACAGCTCATCCCCTAAGTTTTCAACCTTAGTGGGTTCGGGCCTCCACTGTGTGTTACCACAGTTTCACCCTGGCCATGGGTAGATCACTCGGTTTCGGGTCTACTTGATGTTACTGTGCGCCCTATTCAGACTCGGTTTCCCTGCGGCTCCAGTACTTCAATACCTTAACCTCGCAACACCAAGTAACTCGCCGGTCCATTCTACAAAAGGTACGCAGTCAGGCATCCGCTGGCAAGCCAGCGTATAGCCCTCCCACTGCTTGTAGGCAAACGGTTTCAGGTACTATTTCACTACCCTTACGGGGTACTTTTCACCTTTCCCTCACGGTACTTGTTCACTATCGGTCGCTCACGTGTATTTAGCCTTGGATGGTGGTCCACCCGGATTCCCACAGGGTTTCCCGTGTCCCGTGGTACTTAGGAAGAAGAACACAAAGATCTCAATCTTTTCGGTTACCGGACTATCACCTTCTTTGGTTGACCTTTCCAGTGTCATTCACCTAAGATGAGATTTTGTAACTTTGCACGGCCTCCAGTTCGACCGAACGTTCATCCCCTTCAACACCTATGCAGCAACGAAACTGGCCTTTTACACTGTATAGGTTTAGGCTCTTCCCCTTTCGCTCGCCGCTACTAAGGGAATCTCTGTTTGATTTCTTTTCCTTGGGGTACTAAGATGTTTCAATTCCCCCAGTCTCACACCCCCGCCCTATGTGTTCAGACGAGAGTGATACGGGATTAGCCGTATCGGGTTTCCCCATTCGGTGATCCTCGGATCAAAGCTTGTTTGCAGCTCCCCGAGGCTTATCGCAGCTTACCACGACCTTCATCGCCAGTGAGCGCCAAGGCATCCACCGTCAGCCCTTGTTCGCTTGACCATATTACTTTATTCTCCCTTTTTCGACGCTCTAAGATCATCTCGGTTTTTGTCTTATAGAAGTTGTCAAAGATCGGATTATGTAAAACCATTACATTGTAATGGTTTTTTTCTGGAGGTGAGGGGATTTGAACCCCTGACCTACTGCGTGCAAGGCAGTTGCTCTCCCAGCTGAGCTACACCCCCCTTCCAGCCCTTTGCCAGATTGGGCCTAGGTGGAGTTGAACCACCGACCTCACGCTTATCAGGCGTGCGCTCTAACCAACTGAGCTATAGGCCCCTCCGGGTCGGTGGCCTCTTTTCCAACAACCTGAGAAGAACAGGTACTCCCACCGCGGGTGTACTCACTTCAGCATGAAAGGCTGTTATCGACCACTCCCTTACGCACTCTTTTCTTCGCAGGCCATATCCTTCGCCCGCTTACCCGTCACTCCCGCGTTAAGTCAGCCTCTTTTTTCGACTCTTTCCATCAGAGAATTCAGAACGGAGTGATTTCCGGTAGTAGCGAACAACTGCCGCATTTCTTTGAACATTAAATAGCAGGCAGAGGAGAGTTTCTGTCTTTTTAGGCGTACAAGCGGTTTCCCGCTTATACAAGTGTTTGCACCTTAGAAAGGAGGTGATCCAGCCACACCTTCCGGTACGGCTGCCTTGTTACGACTTCACCCCCCTTACCAAGCATACCTTCGGCGCCTCCCTCCCTTACGGGTTAGGATAGCGACTTCGGGTATCCCCAACTCGGGTGGTGTGACGGGCGGTGTGTACAAGGCCCGGGAACGTATTCACCGTGGCATGCTGATCCACGATTACTAGCGATTCCACCTTCATGGAGTCGAGTTTCAGACTCCAATCCGAACTGAGACCGGTTTTTTGAGATTAGCTTCACCTCGCGGCTTTGCGACTCTTTGTACCGGCCATTGTAGCACGTGTGTAGCCCAGGGCATAAAGGCCATGAGGACTTGACGTCATCCCCACCTTCCTCCGGTTTGTCACCGGCAGTTCTCTTAGAGTGCCCAGCATTACCTGATGGCAACAAAGAGTAAGGGTTGCGCTCGTTGCGGGACTTAACCCAACATCTCACGACACGAGCTGACGACAGCCATGCAGCACCTGTACAGCCGTCCCGAAGGAAAGGAACATCTCTGCTCCCGTCGACTGCATGTCAAGCCCTGGTAAGGTTCTTCGCGTATCATCGAATTAAACCACATGCTCCACCGCTTGTGCGGGCCCCCGTCAATTCCTTTGAGTTTCACCCTTGCGAGCATACTCCCCAGGCGGTGCACTTAATGCGTTAGCTGCGGCACAAGTGGAAAAATCCACCTACACCTAGTGCACAACGTTTACAGCTAGGACTACCAGGGTATCTAATCCTGTTTGCTCCCCTAGCTTTCGCTCCTCAGTGTCAGTATCCGGCCAGGAAACCGCCTTCGCCACCGGTGTTCTTCCTGATATCTACAGATTTCACCCCTACACCAGGAATTCCGTTTCCCTCTCCGGTACTCTAGCGGAGAAGTTTCGAATGCAATTTCCAGGTTAAGCCTGGAGATTTCACATCCGACTTTCCCCACCACCTGCAAGCCCTTTACGCCCAGTAAATCCGAACAACGCTCGCCCCATACGTATTACCGCGGCTGCTGGCACGTAATTAGCCGGGGCTTATTCCTCAGGTACCGTCATCAACAGAGCAGTTACTCCCTGTTTTATTCTTCCCTGAGAAAAGGACTTTACAACCCGAAGGCCTTCATCGTCCACGCGGCGTCGCTCCGTCAGGCTTTCGCCCATTGCGGAATATTCTTAGCTGCTGCCTCCCGTAGGAGTCTGGGCCGTATCTCAGTCCCAATGTGGCCGTACACCCTCTCAGGCCGGCTAGCCATCGTAGCCTTGGTAGGCAGTTACCCTACCAACAAGCTAATAGCCCGCGGGCTCATCCTCAGGTGACACCATATACAGAGGGCACCTTTAATCTCTCTATCATGTGAAGAAGAGACATCATGCGGTATTACCACTAGTTTCCTAGTGCTATCCCCCACCCGAGGGTAGATTACCCACGTGTTACTCACCCGTTCGCCACTTTCCCTCGAAGCAAGCTTCAAGTTCTCGTTCGACTTGCATGCTTAAGACACGCCGCCAGCGTTCGTTCTGAGCCAGGATCAAACTCTCCGTAATAAAGTATTTTCACTCATTTAGTTACTGAATCAGTGGTTTAACTTTGTGAAAACCCCCCTCACGAATCCTGCTATTTAATTTTCAAAGAACATGTTCCATCGATAAAAAACCTTGAGCATGACACTCAAGGTAGTAGAACCGACTCTAATAGGCATCCGAAATATACCGTATCCCTACGCTAAAGTCAAGCGAAGATAAAAAAACTTTATAAAATCTTTGAAAAAGGCAAAGAAAAAGCCTCTTCTTTTAGAGGCTTTCTACGGTATAAAGATCATTTGTTTATAAACCTGTTGCTCACCATACAGGACTATGTTACCCTATTTCCCGATAAAAGTAAAGTATTTTATTTTAAATCTTCAGATTTTTTTCATCCAACAAAGGGGATGAGGTTTCCGTTTTCTACCTTCCATATCTTGACCCTCCTGATTCGCATGTCCGTCCATTTTAATGTATCAGAATGCAAAACAGTCTTGATGCTGTTTTTTCCATGCAGTCTGAGAAAAACCGAATTCCCTTCTGCGACGTAAAACTGGTCAGGAGTCTCATCTGCGACTTTTTTCCCGACAATCCCTTCGAAACACTCAACGAAAGATTCTGTTTGTTTCGCATTAGTTTCAATCCGATAATCATGAATAAATTCGGAAGAGGCGACCGACTTGTTTACGAAAAATATCGCCGCCTTTCCGATTTTGATCCCATCGGGAAGGAGCTCATTGTACTTTTTTCTGAATGTGATTTCATCGATCGTACGGGTAAGAAAGACTTCTCCGATTTCATACTCGGATTCTATCCCCAGTGCGAGAGGAAAGGGGAGAATGAAACGGGGTTTTGGGTTGAACCCCTTCGAATACTTATACGGAAGCCCTGCTGATTTTCCCACCCGTACAAGGAGCGTGAGAAGGTCGAGATGCGATATAAACCGGAAAAGGCCACGTTTGCAGAATCGAAATAAAACCTTTACCATATCCGGAGGACCGCTCACATCCCCTGTCCCACGAAAACGGGAACCCGACTCACGGAGTGCAGGTACAGGGATGGGCTCGTTAAGGTGTTCTCCTGCACGGCGCGGTTTGATACTCTGTTCACACACTCCGCAGTGTGTACATTCGGAAAACAGACAATTTTCCGTCAATATTCCGTCTTCCGCCCTGTGAAGCTCCTGTTCGAGCCACAGATTTCTCACCCCGGTGGAAACATAGTACCATGGAAGAGCCATGATTTCCTTTTGAAAATTGTGAAAGAGGTCTCCGTCGATCTTGTTCGTGTATAAGCTCCTTTCCCATATACTGAAATCGAACATCTCATCCCAGGAGCTGAATCGCTCACCCTGTGTAAAGGCATCATAGACCACACTTCCGATACTCCTGTCCCCCCGGGAAAGGATACCTTCAATAGCACTCATCTTTGGATTTTGAAATTTGATGCGAGCTCGAGAGCGCCGAAACCTGTCTTTTAGACCCTGAAGCATATCCATCGCCGTCTGCGGGTCGAGCTGACGCGCACGCTGAAGTGGTGTGTGAGGCTTCGGTACAAAAACGGATATGTTCACGTTTATGGAAATTGACTTTGAGATCCCGACGAGCTCGGTAATGAGACGTGCAATGCTCTCTTCCTCATTTTGTGCCATTGGAACCCCGATCATGAAGTAGAGCTTTATGAGTTTCCATCCCATCCGTGAAACTTCGCAAATGATTGCTCTGAGCTGTTCTTCGTCCACTGGTTTGTTCAATTTCCTTCGAACGTTTCTGTCTGCACACTCGATCGCGAATGTGAGCCCGCTTTTTCTTACCTTATGTATCATGGCCAGTATATCGAGATTCGTACTGTTGACCCGTAAGGAGGGAAGAGAAATCGACACATTTTCTCCAGAAAAGCATGAATTGATAAGGGACACAACCTTGTGAAGCTCGGAATAGTCTCCAATGCTCAAAGAGACCAAAGAGATTTCTTCGTATCCGGTGCTTTCCAGCGACTCTCTGACAATATCATATACATTACTCAGGCTTCTCTCTCTCACCGGTCTATAGGTGTACCCTGCTAAACAAAACCTGCACCCTGAGAGACATCCTCTGTTCACCTCAACCGCAATTCTGTCCTGAACGATCTTGAGGAGCGGCACGAGCGGTTTTCTGGGGAAGGGAAGCGCATCGAGGTCTGGCTCTATGTTTCTCCTGACGACCTTGTCCACATCCGTTACGAGATACCCCTGTTCCTTTTTCGTGCGGTACAGAGAAGGAACAAAAGTAAAATCAAAAAAGTTTACCCCTTCCAGCCTTTCCCTTCTCGTTTTTCCCCTCAGCTCCAGGTATTTGTCCAAAAAATCCATGAGCGCGCTTTCTCCGTCCCCGAGAAGAAACACATCGATAAAATCTGCAACCGGTTCAGGGTTGAACACTGCGGGTCCTCCCGCGATGACAAGCGGTGTGCTTTCGGTTCTATCCTTAGAAAACAGAGGGATGTTTCCGAGGTCGAGGATATTGAGGATATTCGTATAGAGAAGCTCGTACCCGATGGAGAAACCGATGATATCAAAACGGTTCAGAGGAGTGTAGGTTTCCAGTGAGTAAAGGGGCAGATTCTTTTCACGAAGTTTTGTCTCGAAGTCGGGCCATGGAGCGAACACGCGTTCACAATAAAAGCGTTTTGACCTGTTGACTGTCTCATAGAGTATTTTCAGCCCAAGGTTCGACATTCCGATTTCGTAGAGATCGGGATAACAGAGTACCATGCGGAGTAAAACGGAACGCGGGTCCTTACGAATTATGTTGAGCTCATTTCCTATATAGCGGGCGGGTTTCATAACATCGGGAAGAAACGATTCTACCTCTTCGGGAAACAGGGGGTGCATCACCTGCTGTATCTCCTCATTTCTATATTGTAGAGTATGGCTGTTGCTGCGATGCTCGTCAAAAGGAATGAACCGCCATAACTCATGAATGGAAGTGGAATCCCTGTCACCGGCATAATCCCTATCGTCATACCGATGTTTATGATGATGTGAAAGAGAAACATGCCGACGATTCCCGCAGCCACAAGGCTCCCGAAAAGATCTTTTGAATCGTTAATAATCGTGATCCCCCGATAGAGAAAAAGCGCATACAGGGCGAGGAGAAAAAATGCACCTATGAATCCCCATTCTTCCGCAAAAATCGAAAAGATAAAATCAGTGCTTCTTTCCGGAAGAAAACCGAGCTGACTCTGTGTACCGCCCAGTAACCCCTTGCCGAAGAAGCCCCCGGCTCCAACAGCGATTTTGGACTGGATGATATTGTATCCAGCACCGTACGGATCGATAGTGGGCTTGAGAAAAACAATCAGACGCTCCACCTGATAGGGTTTCAGCAGACGGCTGAAAAACGCGGAGAGAATCAGCCCGGAGAAAAAGATCAAAAAAATCTTTGTAGACTTCAGTATGAAATCTTTCCTCAAAAGTTTGTGAAGAATAAAAGAAATGACTGTGAGTATCCCAAACATGAGCGCAATGATGAGAATAGCCTTTGGGTCATTGAGCATCTGAAGGAAAGCGAGAGAAGACGACTGCACAAGAGTGCTGAATGTGGTCAAAAGCGGCAGCGCGATAGCGATCCCCAATACAGTGAGCATGGAAAGAAAATGCGCCACCTTGATGCCTCCGAAGTAAAGCATCACAATCCCGATCGGCAGGTAAACGAGTGCGGTTCCGAAATCCGGCTGGAGTACAATAAGCCCAAGCGGCACAATTACAATAATGAGTGCGATCACCACATGTACAATCTTTTTTATTTCTTCTCCGGTTCTCTCAAGATACTTTGCGAGCATTAGTATTGTGCAAATCTTCACAAACTCAGAAGGCTGAAATCCAAAACCGCCGATAACCGTGATCCAGCTCTTCGCCCCCCTCACCCGCTTTCCAAAAAAGAGGGTAATAACGAGGATTAATATGCTGCAAATGTAAATGATAAACGCGTATTCTCCCAGTTTTTGATAATGCACGAAGAGAAGCAGTATGAAAATCGCAATCCCGGTAATTGCCCAGTAGATCTGCTTTATGTGCTGTTTCTCAACTCCTCTGCTCCCGCCCGCGCCGCTGGTCACACTGTATATAGTCAGAATGCCAAGCGCGGTGAGAGTGAGAAAAGACAAAAGGAGCCCAAAATCAACCTTAAAAGGTCGCACCCCGTGCTGCATATTTTTTTCACCCGTTCAATCGGTTATCATATCTGCATCCGCTTTGCGGTTGCGGTATATTTCCGCTCTCTTTTTCCAGATATTCCTTCTGGCGGTTTCTTGATTACAGTTCCCGAAAATTGATTCCAGTATTTCAGACACGAGCGGTGCTGCGGACACACTCCCTGCACCCCCGTGCTCCACGATGGCAGTTACAGAGATCACCTCGTCTTCATCGGTGGCGTCAAAGGGTGCAAATGCGGTATAAAGCGAGTGTGTCTCTTCGGCGCCCGCAGTTTCTGCACTGCTCGTTTTGCCGGCAGGATTTGTGGACATGACTGCGCCCCCCCACCGTGCGGTGCCTTCTACTACTACATCTCTCATGGCAGAAACGATGAAATCAAAATGTTTCTTATCGATGGAGCTTTTAACAAGAACCTCAGGATTCCTTTTATAGATCAACTCATCGCTCTTTGCAGAACGTATTTCAGACACTATGTAGGGCTGAAACAGCGTACCTTTGTTTGCAATCATATTCGTAAAACAGTTCATTTGAAGCAGCGTCACGAGAATGTAGCCCTGTCCGATGGCCATATTGAGTGTATCACCATCATACCAGATATCTTCAACATTTTTCCTCTTCCAGTCCGGATCCGGCACAATACCTTCAAGTTCCCCGATAAGATCGATTTTTGTGGGCTTCCCGAATCCGAGCATATTCGCATAATTTGCAATGACATCCGGACCGAGTACGAGAGCAGCCTGATAGAAATAGGAATCACATGAGTGTACGATGGCATGATAAAGGTCGACTTTCCCGTGATTTGTCCAGCAGGCAAAAAAACGGTTCCCGAGCTGATATCCCCCACCGCACACGAACTGCTTCGTCGGAGGGATGGCCTCCGTATCGAGCACTGCAAGCGCAACAACGAGCTTGAAAATCGAGCCTGCGGGATATTGAGCCTGAATTGCCCGGTTGAGAAAAGGTTTTCTCTTATCAAGGATAAGGCTCTTGAATGCAGTTTTGTTCTGCTGCGAAGAGAAGAGGTTTGGATCGTATCGCGGGTACGAAACCAGTGCGAGTATTTCTCCCGTACGGGGCCGAGAGACTACAACCGATCCTATTCGCTCGCCAAGCGCCTTTTCTGCGATCTCCTGGATACGGCTGTCTGCCGTGAGCACCACGTTGTTGCCGGGAACAGGCTCCGCACCACTGTCAATAATTTCCGCCGTGACCTGATTTGTTGCATCAACGATACGCCGCACATAGCCGTCTCTTCCTTTCAGTTCCAGGTCATACACCTTTTCGACACCGCTCTTTCCAACGACACTTTCCAGGTTATAGCCTTTTTCCTTTTTCTCGAGAAGCTCTCTTTCACTGATCATTCCCACATATCCGATTACATGTGAGAGCATATCCTGCTGAGGGTATATGCGCACCGGTTTACTTTTCCAGTAAACACCTGGGAAATCCCTGTTATGCTCTGCGAGGAAAACAACCGTTTCAAAAGGAATATCCGTACGCAGAACCTGGCTGTCGTAAGCGGAACGGATTTTCTGGTTGACAATCTCAAGAATCTCCTCTTTCGGCATCTCTAAAAGGAGTGCAAGCCTTTCGATCAACTG
>Ga0315545_1004199_pt1 | contig 11954 bp, 11 predicted proteins | sample SalMarSW160210MG_FD_203096 | JGI IMG/M metagenome (GOLD analysis project Ga0315545, IMG submission 203096) | Salt marsh sediment microbial communities from the Plum Island Ecosystem LTER, Massachusetts, United States - Salt Marsh Sediment SW1602-10 ... | reverse complement strand
CCGACGGCAAGCGCCTGGAGGTCAAGGTCCCCGCCGGGGTCAGGACCGGCTCCAGGGTCAGGCTGGCCGGCAAGGGCGCCCGGGGCGGCGACCTTTATTTAAAGGTTACGGTCAAGCCCCACCCCAGCTTCGAACGCCGCGGCGACGACCTCTATGTCGGCGTTTCGGTGCCGCTGACGGTGGCCATGCTCGGCGGCGAGGCGCAGGTACCCACCCTCAAAGGCAAAGTGGCCCTCAAGGTTCCCCCGGAAACCCAGAACGGCCGGACTTTTCGCCTGGCCGGGCAGGGCATGCCCCACCTGGGCAAACCGTCCCGCGGCGACCTGATGGCCAAAATCAGGGTGGTGTTGCCCGATAAGCTCTCGGCTGAGGAAAAGAAATTATTTAAACAGCTCGGCGAGCTGCGGCCCGCTTAAGGGGAGGTTATAAGTATGGATGATTTGGACGAAAAAGAACCGCGGTATGTTATAAGCATCGCCGCCCGGATGGTAGGGGTGCGGACGCACACCCTGCGCTACTACGAAAAAGTCGGCATCGTCGGGCCCTCCCGCTCGCGGGGCAATATCCGGCTCTACTCGGAAAGAGACATCGCCCAGCTGAGGCGGGTGAAGACGCTGATGGACGACCTGGGGGTCAATCTGGCCGGGGTTGAGGTTATTATGCGGATGATGCAGCGCATGCTGGAGCTTCAGGGACAGGTGCAGGAGCTGGAGGATGAGCTGGAGCAGGCCCGGGAAGATGAAACTTAAATTAAATCCCGGAGGGAGTTAACGATATGAAACAGGAAAGATTTACCGAGCAGGCTCAGGAGGCCTTAGCCGCCTCCCAGGAGCTGGTTCGTCAGTACCACCACAGCCAGTGGGACGTGGAGCATATTTTGCTGGCGCTGCTCCAGCAGGAGCGCGGCCTGGTCGGCGATATAATCCGTGAGCTGGGCGTTGACGTCGAGGCGGTCAAGCGTGAAATCGAGGCCGCTCTGGAGAAGACGCCCAGAGTTACCTATGAGACGGGACAGCTTTACGCCACCCCCCGCATCGCCAACCTCATCAAGACGGCCGGCGAGGAGGCCGACAGGCTCAAGGACGAGTTCATCGGCACCGAGCACCTGCTCATCGCCATCGCCGGTGAACAGAAGGGCGAAGCGGCGGCTATCTTAAAACGCCTGGGCGTTGACCAGGAGAAGGTCTATTCCGCCCTGCATAAGCTGCGGGGCGGCCACCGCGTCACCGATGCCAGGGCGGAGAGCAAGTACCGCTCGCTGGAAAAATACGGCCGTGACCTTACCGAGATGGCACGTAAGGGTAAGCTGGACCCGGTGATAGGCCGCGATGACGAAATCAAGCGGGTGATGCAGGTGCTCACCAGGCGCACCAAGAACAACCCGGTCATAGTCGGCGAGGCCGGCGTGGGCAAGACGGCCATCGCCGAGGGGCTGGCGCAGAAGATTGCCGCCGATGACGTCCCCGATTCCCTCAAAGGCAGAAAAGTAGTGGCCCTGGACATGGGGGCTCTGGTCGCCGGCAGCAAGTTCCGCGGCGAATTTGAAGAACGGCTCAAGGCGGTCATGGACGAGGTACGGCAGGCGCAGGGAGAGGTCATACTATTTATTGACGAGATTCATACGGTGGTCGGCGCCGGCGCCGCCGAAGGGTCTATTGACGCCGGCAACATGCTCAAGCCGGCGCTGGCTCACGGCGAATTGCAGTGCATCGGCGCCACCACTCTGGACGAATACCGCAAGTTTATTGAAAAGGACAAGGCGCTGGAGCGCCGTCTCCAGCCGGTCTTTCTCGGTGAGCCCACGGTTGAGGACACTATAGAGATGCTTAAAGGCCTCCGCCCCCGCTACGAGGCGCACCACAAGGTCAAGATTACCGACCAGGCTCTGGAAGCGGCGGCCAAGCTCAGCCAGCGCTATATCTCGGATAGGCAGCTGCCGGATAAGGCCATCGACCTTATGGACGAGGCCGCCTCTAAGCTGCGCATTGATACCGAGAGCGCCCCGCCCGGGGTTAAATCTTTAGAGCAGAAGGTAAAACAGTTGACCAACGAAGAAGAGGCCGCCTCGCAGCGGCAGGACTACGAACGGGTCGCCCAGCTTAAAGCCGAGCGCCTGCGTGCCGAAGACGAATATAATCAGGCCAAGGGTAAGTGGCTAAAAGAGGAAAAGATTGACGAGGTGGTCGGTGAAGAAGACATCGCCCGGCTCATATCTAAATGGACCGGCATCCCCGTCTCCCAGATGATGGAGGGCGAAGCCGAAAAACTGCTCCACATGGAAGACCGCATCCACGAGCGCCTGGTCAACCAGGAGGAGGCGGTCACCGCCATCTCCGAGGCCATCCGGCGCAGCCGGGCCGGGCTCAAGGACCCCCGCCGCCCCATCGGCAGCTTTATCTTCCTCGGCCCCACCGGGGTGGGCAAGACCGAACTGGCCAGAACTTTAGCCCGCTTCCTCTTCGACGACGAAAACGCCATGGTGCGGCTGGATATGTCGGAATACCAGGAAAGGCACACCGTCTCCCGCCTTATCGGCGCCCCGCCGGGCTATGTCGGCTACGACGAGGGCGGCCAGCTTACCGAAGCGGTCAGGCGCCGCCCCTACAGGGTGATTTTGCTCGATGAGGTAGAGAAGGCGCATCCCGAGGTCTTCAACAGCCTCCTGCAGATACTTGACGACGGCCGGCTGACCGACGGCCACGGACGGACGGTGGACTTCAAGAACACGGTGGTCATCATGACCAGCAACGTCGGCGCCGAGCTTATCCGCCGCCAGATGAGCCTGGGCTTTGCCGCCGCCAAGGAAACCAAGGCGGAAAAGCTGGACTACGAAGCCATGAAGGAGAGGGTCCTGGAGGAGATGAAAAAGACCTTCCGCCCCGAGTTCATCAACCGCATCGACGAAATCATCGTCTTCCACCAGCTGACTGCGGAGCAGCTCCGCGAGATAGTCGACCTGCTGGTCAAGGACCTCAAGGAGCGTCTGGCTGACCGCAAGCTCAATATCAAGCTCAGCGAAGAGGCCAAGTCCTGGCTGGCCAGGGAAGGCTACGACCCGGTATTCGGCGCCCGGCCCTTAAGGCGGGCTATAGAGCGCTACGTGGAAAACCCGCTCTCGGCCAAAATCCTGAGCGGCGAACTCAAAGAGGGCGATACCATCAGGGTTGATGCGGGCAAGGACGGCTTAACCTTTAACGGCAAGACCGGTAAGACGGCTAAAACGCCTAAAACGGCCAGGAAAGCCAGGGCGGCCAGATAGCATTTTATTTATGAGGTGTGATAAAGTATAGCCCAATAAGGTGAGCGAAATGGATTCTAAACCATGAGCCAGGAAGTTGAGCGGCGGTCTCTGCCCAAAAAGGGGATTATCCTCGGTATCCTCAGCGTGGTGGTTACCGTCGCTCTCTGCGTGGCGGCCATTTACTATAAAGACGCCCTGATTAACGTAGTTCACATCGAAAAGTACGGTCTTCTGGGCGTCTTTATCTTTGCCTTCATCGCCGGCAGCGTGGTCAACTTTGTGGCTTCCCCCTTCCCCTACTGGCTGCTGGTCTTCACTGTGCCCTCACTGCTGGCCCCCTCCTGGGGAATCTTCGCCCCGCTGTGGGTGGGGATAATTTCCGCCCTCGGCGCCAGCCTGGGCCAGCTGCTTACCTTCATGGTTGGCTACAGCAGCAGCCGTCTCTATCATAAATTCACCGTTAACGTCAGTAATAGACACTATCACCGGGCTATCGGCTGGGCGCAGCGGCACGGCTCCTGGGCGGTCTTTGCCATGTCGGCGGTATTCAACCCCATCCACCTCCCCATGACCATCGCCATCGCCGCCCTCCACTACCCGCCGCAAAAATACTTCCTCTTCTCCCTGCTCGGCAATCTGGTCAAGAGTTTATTAATCGCCTTTTGCGGTTATTACGGGCTGGCTTCACTATTTAACTTCTTAGGGGTATAATAAAAAGTTATGGAGTATCTCTGGCTCATAGCCTTAGCCGTAGTCGTGGCCGGGGTGGGTTTATGGCAGCTGGCGGTCTGGATAATCGAAACCCGGGCTAAAAGCCGGCAATACAAGGCCGCCTGTGCCTGTGCTCAGGCAAAGGGCAAACCACTGCTGGTGGCCGGCGGACCCTGGGGTGTTACCCAAACTCGCCGCCGCTTCAACAAACCGGCCCACGGTAACGGTGACGTCTGCCTGGATATTGACCCGCGGGCGCTTGGTGACCACCCCCGGGGCGTAGTCGCCAATGTTACTCATATACCCTTCGCTGATAAATGCTTCGGGGCCGTTTTCGCCAGCCACCTGCTGGAGCACCTGCCCACGGTGGATGCCGCCAGCCAGGCCCTGGCCGAGCTTAACCGGGTAGCCGAGGCGGTCTATATCGTCTATCCCTCGCGGCAGTCCGTCGCCGGCTGGGTTATCCCCGACCATCACCTCTGGGTCTGGCAGAAGGACAGCACCACCTACCTCAGACAGAGAGGTAAATCAACCGGTAAGAGGGCGGCAGAATATTATGGTTGAATTAGCCGGGACCGATGCGGCTCTGGATCTGCGGGAAGAAGCCCGCCGTATCGGCCGCCAGCTTTTCGGCGATGATGTGGAGAAAGGCGCCAGCTTCGCCGACCGGCTCATGGCAATCTACCGGGACGCCCGGGGCAAGGACTTTCTGCTCATCCATAACCCCGGCGGCTGGGGCAACTCGCCGCTGGAGAACTGCATGCACTGGGAGCGAAGCGTGATTGCCGGAATCAGCACCACTCTGGAAAAGCTGGGCTGCAGCTGGTCTTTAAGCCAGCATTTCCGCGGCGGCGTCGGCTGGCGGGCACACCTGCGGGATATCAGGGACTATGTCCGCTTCTTCAGCTTCCAGCGGGAGGTTCTGGCTGCCGAGGTGGAATTTTTAACCGAACACCTGAAAAGCCTCAAGGTGATACTCATCGGCGTCAGCCAGGGCGCCGGCTTCAGCAACGCCGTCATGCAGAAGCTTAATGAGTTGCAGCCCGTTTACAGCATAGAGCTGGGCGTCTTTTTCTTTCACCGGCCGCGGCGGGTAATTACCGAAAGGACGCTGATAATAGACCATAACGGGCTGATGCCCGATGCCGTTATTGAAGGGGACTTGATGACCATGGTCATGACCCTGCCCATGGCTTTCCTGCGGTGGGTCAAGAATCGGCTTAAGGGCAAGCCGGTTAAATTCAGCCACTGCATAAAGCTCGCCGGCCATGATTATCACTGGAAATACCCCAAGGTCAGCCAGCAGATCGGGGACTTTCTCAAGGTCAACTTCGGCGCCAAGCTTTAGTGGCCGCGCCTTGGCTACGGGGTTGCACTTCCGGCTGTTTTCGGCTAAATTAGATACTGTCTTTATGGGGCCGTAGTTCACTTGGGAGAACGTTTGACTGGCAGTCAAAAGGTAGGGGGTTCGAATCCCCCCGGCTCCACCACCAGTCTCCTTCCTCCCCTTAGCGGTTCTCTTCTTTCCCATACCCGCCCGCCCAAAAAGGCTTTTACCCAAAAAATCAAAGATTTTTCGGGGGCCCCGTATTCGCCTCTTTGCATCTCTTAAACCCCGCCCCTCTTTGCCCCTTAACCGCCATACATATCGTTCTCCTTCATTCTTCCCTGCCTATGCTCATGCACAGTAAGACCATAACTTATACTGCCGGCCATCTCTCCAGGAGGAGGGCGCGGCATTCCTGCGCCTGACGGTGTTACCGGGAAAAAGGCTAAAAGATAAGGGCGCGGGTAGTTCCAGGACATTCGGACCCGCGCCCCTGCTGTCGGAGAAACCGATACTAGCCTAAGCCTGGCTTTTCCTTTTCCACGAAATGCGCCGAGGCATACCGGCACAGCCTTTGGCTGCCGGGCAATTTCTTGAACTTGGCCACTTCATCATCACCGATAACCGCTATCGTGCCGAATCTATCCTGTATATCCTGGGCAAAAGCGCAGTGCCCGCATTCATATTCACGGTCGCAAAGCCGGTAAGAGACGGCGCCCAGTTCCAGCCACAGGTGCTTCTTACCTACTTTTTTTTCCTCTGCCTCCCCCAGCGCCTGGGAAATCAACTTTTCCAGGTCCTCAACCTTGAAAGGCTTGGCCAGATAGTCCATCAGCCCCAGCTTTTTGGCTCTGTCCCGGGTTTCCTGGGAAGGGTAGGCGGTAATTATTACCCCCTTGGTTTCAGGCTTAAGCCCTTTAGCCTGTTCGAATACCTGCAGGCCATTGATATCCGGCAGCTTTAAATCCAGAACGATGACCCCATACTCTTCCTGCTTGATTTTCTTTAGTGCTTCCTCCCCGTTCTCGGCAACTTCAACATCATAGCCGTCCTCAACCAGCCATTCCCGCACGCTGTCTCTTACTACCGCCTCATCCTCCACGATGAGAACTTTTCTTTTCTTCGTTGCCACCGTTTTCCTCCTTTATTAATATAAAGGGCCTTAAAATAAAGGGCACACTCTAGTTTAAAGCATACCCTCTATTATAAATCTATGTCAATAACCGGAAATTTTTGGCTAAGCCTCAGTCTTCTGCTCCTTCTTCAGCAGCGCTTCCCGCCGCGCCTGTAGCTTGACCAGCTTTTGCTGCGTGGCGTCTTCCATCATCTGGCCGAACTCGCAGGTGGCGCACTTGAAGGTCCGGGTGCACAGGCGGTGGGAGACATCCCCTTTAAGGGCATAGCGGCAGAGTCTCTGGCTCCCCGGCAGTTCCTTGAACCGCTCCAGCGCCTGGTCAAGCTCAGGGCTTGCCCCGCTGGCCATTTTCTCCTGCATCATCTGGTCAAACTCGCAGGTCAGGCAGTCGTAGTCCCGGGTGCACAGGCGGTAAGATACCAGCCCCAGCTTCATCCACAGGCACTCCTTGGGCTTTACCTCTTCGGCGATAGCCTCCTCCCCGGCCACTGCCTCAACCCTCGGTGTTTCCAGCGCTTGCCTTGTCTTCCGTATCCAGACGCGGGTCTCGATATTGCCCGGGGCGATGCCGAGGATAGCCTCAAATTCCCTCAGTGCCTCGCCGTAGCGGCCGGCCTCAAAGTGGGCCTTGCCCTGCTTGAGGTGGACCGGTATTTCTTCCGGAGCGACCGCTGTAACCTTCTCAACCTCCACTTCCTCAACCGCCGGCGGCTCAACCTTAGCTTTTTCTTTAGTTTTTTCAGGGGCGGCCCTGGGCTTTATCTCCACCTGCACCGGCCCCAGGGTATCCCGGATTATCTTCTCCAGGTGATTAAGGTCAAAGGGCTTGGGCAGATAATCAAGAGCCCCTTCTTTGGTTGCCTCCACCGCCGTCTCCACCGATGGGTAAGCGGTAATAATGACCCCCTTAAGCTTCGGGCTCTTTTCTTTGGCCTCTCTTAACACCTCAATTCCGTCCTTCCCCGGCAGCTTAAGGTCAAGGATAACAAAGCCAAATTCCCGCTCGGCAATATATTCCAGCGCTTCCTCTCCGGCCTTAGCCGTCTCCACCTTATAACCACTGTCGGTCAGCCAGTCCCTTAGCGCCTCCCTGGTGATGGTCTCGTCCTCTACTATCAATACCGGCTTCATCTTATTGCCTCCTTTTCTTTCTTCTGTCTCCCACCCTACATGAGTGCAATTTTCCTGCCAAAAGAAAAGGCCACCCCAAACATTCAGGATAGCCCATTATCGGTTCTTTAAATGCCGAAACTTACCGGCTTTTGTCTATTTTCTTTACATCTAATCTATAGGCCTTGGTCTTATTATAGAGGGTCATCCGGGAAATACCCAGTATTCTAGCCGCCTCGGTATAATTTCCCCTGGTTTCGGCCAGCACATCCTGGATATGCTTTTTCTCCACCTGTTTAAGGTTCTTGGCCGGTGAGGTTGAGCCGGCCGGCGCCAGCTCCTGCTGGGACAGGTCACTAACCTCGATAACGGAATTTTGGGTCAGGATGACGGCTCTCTCGATGGCGTTCTCCAGCTCCCGGACGTTACCCGGCCAATCATGTTTCAGCAGAAAATCGGTGGCCTCAGGGGAAAATCCGGCTATCTTCTTCTGGTTCTCCAGGGCAAACCCCTTTAAGAAATACTCGGCCAGCAGGGGAATATCCTCCGTCCTTTCTCTTAAGGGGGGCAGTTCAATGTTTACCACGTTCAGCCGGTAGTAAAGGTCTTCCCGGAATTTTCCCCGGGCTATCGCTTCTTTCACGTCCCTGTTGGTGGCCGAAATAACCCGCACGTCAACCTTAATCGGCTCATTGCCGCCCACCCGGTTAAACTCCTTCTCCTCCAGGACCCTGAGCAGGTGGACCTGGATATTGGCGCTCATCTCGCCAATCTCGTCCAGGAACAGCGTGCCACCGTCAGCTGCCTCAAACTTCCCCTGCTTCCGGGCGTAAGCCCCGGTAAAGGAGCCCTTCTCATGGCCGAATAGCTCGCTCTCCAGCAGGCTTTCGGGCAGGGCGGCGCAGCTGACGGCGACAAAAGGCCTGTCACGGCGGTAGCTCTGGGAATGGACAGCCCGCGCCGCCAGCTCCTTGCCGGTGCCGGTCTCGCCGGTAATCAATACTGTGGCGTTGCTCTTGGCCACGACTTTAATTACCTCGATGACCTGCTGCATCGGGGGGCTTTTGGCGACGATATTCTCAAAACGGTAACGCTCCTCCAGTTTCTGGTGCAGGGCGATATTCTCCTCCCGCAGCCGCCGGTGCTCCATCAGCTTCTCAATCATTAGCTCGGCCCGTTCCGGGCAGAAGGGTTTCTCGATGTAGTCATAAGCGCCCTCCCTGATGGCATTAATGGCGGTGGGGATGCTGCCGTAGGCGGTAATAATAATCACCTCTATGCCGGGGGATAGTTCCCTGGCCTTTTTCATCAGCTCAATCCCGTCCATCCCCGGCATCACCAGGTCGGTAATAAGGACTGACGGCTTCTCTTTCCGGATAATCTCCAGGGCCTGGGGGCCGCTGGCGGCGGTGAGCACCTGGTGGCCGACGTCGTCCAGCCAATCACGCAGCGATTGGCGGACTATAGCCTCGTCATCAGCGACCAGTACTTTAGCTTTCTTCTTCATGGTGCCGTGGCAGGTAGATAGTAAAGGTGGTACCCTCTCCTTCTTTGCTCTGGACTTCTATTCGGCCTTTATGGCGCTGGATAATTCCGTAGGCCACCGCCAGACCCAGGCCCACCCCCTTCCCCTTCTCCTTGGTGGTGAAAAAGGGGGTAAACAGTTTGCGCATATTCTCTTTAGAAATGCCCTGGCCGGTGTCCTGGACCTCTATTTTAAGCTGGTCATCACCGGCCGAGGTGCGCAGGGTCAGCGTGCCCCCTCCGGGCATTGCCTGGAGGGCGTTCATGATAAGATTTATGCTAACCTGCTGAAGCTGGTCGAAATCGGCCATGACCAGGGGCAGGGAGGGGCTCAAGCCTTTCTCTATCTTTATGCCCTTTGGCTCGGCCGAAAAAGCGGCCAGGTCAATTGCCCGCTCCAGAACGTCGTTGACGTTTATCTCCCTTAACGCCGGCGGCGACTGGCGGGAAAAGTCCAGCAGGTTGCGGATTAGCCTGGAGCTGCGGCTAATTTCGGTCTCCATCTTGCCCAGGGATTCAAGGGCACCCTCCTTGGTGAAGGTGCCGCTATTCAGCTTTTTGGCCAGCAGCTGGGTATATATCAGGACGCCGGCCAGGGGATTATTAACCTCGTGGGCAATAGAAGCCGCCATCTGACCCAGAGAAGTCAGCTTCTCCGCCTGGATTAGCTGTTCCTGGTTTTCCTTGAGGCGCTTATCATATTGGCTAAGCTCCTTATAGGCTTTATCCAGTGCGGCATGTGCCCTTCTTTCGCTCTCAATCCGGCTGATCTGCATCGCCACCAGCACGCCAATAAAAGCGGCAAAGATAACAAAGAGGACCGCCCTGATGGTGGGGTCGGTATAAGGAGAGAAAAGCAGGGCACGCGGCAGTACCAGGCAGAGAAAAGCGAAGGAGGTTATCAGGCTCCCCCACACCCCGAATACCAGAGCTGCGTAGACTATGGGAATGAAGAAAAACGTCCGGTGAAAATCGTGAACGCCGGTAAAAAAGCTGTGGCCAAACGGCGCCAGGCTAGCCAGGGGAGTCTGGTCGACATAATAAACGAAAGTAAGAAAGGCCATCAGCGCCACTATTATCCAGCAATGGGGACTGCGTATACCTTTTGGTCTTTGCTCGTTTGATAGCCATTCCACCAGCCTTCCGGCGCTTTTTCCCTCCCAGCGCTGCCAGATGCTCTTTGGGGTGTTATCGCTGTTCATGATTTCCTCCCCTCAAGTTTAGGCTTGTTTTGGCTTACTCACCGCCGGTATCTTCAATTCCTTCCTCAAATCGGCCACCGAGCGTCGGGAGATAGCCACGCCGAATTTCTCCAGCAGCTTTGCCCTGATTGCCTCATCGGAGAGAAGCCCCTCCTCGGCCTCAAGCAGCTGCTTCAGGAGTTCCTTCTTGAACATCCTCGGCCTGGGGAAAAAGTGTTTCAGGGGAACCTCTTCCCCCCAGGGTGTACCAATGCTCTTGCCCCTTATGGCACGGCTTACCGAGCTTGTGGCCAGCCCGATCTTTTTGGCCAGCTCCTGCTGGCTGAAGGGCAGGAGGGCCTTCAGATTACCGGAGTCCAGGTAAAGCGCCTGCTTATCAATGATGCTCTGCAATATCCGGGTGATTGTGTCCTTACGGCTGTTGACCAGCTCCAGCTTTTTGAATAACTGCCTGGCCTGCCTGCCCTCGGCCTCGGTGAAAGCCCCGCCCGCTTTCAACTCTTCGAACCTCTGGTAGTTGATGGAGTACCGCCCCCTGGCTAACGAGGCTGAAGAGTAGCCGATAACAAAGCCCCCTTCGTCCTTATCCACCGTGGCCACTTTATAATAGTGAATCGCCTCCGGGCTGAGAGCGGAAGGGTTATAGAACTCGCTCAGGATAGAAAGCTCATCGATAAGGCGGTTTATCTTTTGAACCTCGGAAACGGCCAGCCCGCATTCTGCGGCTATTCCTTCCGCCGTCATCCCTGATTCAGGGAAGAGGAAATACCGTTTGAACTGCTCCGGTCCCAGCCGCCGTATTTGACCGACGAGCTGCTCCTTGTCCAGCAGAAGGGACTCAACATCGGCGGAGCCTTTACCGGCTACTAGCTCCTCTTTGAGCTCATAAAAAGCGGGGGAAATATCGGTTCCGGGGAATCTCTGGTGGCGGATTAGCCTTTCCTTCCGGTAGAGCCTCTGGAAGAGGGGGTTCTTCTCAATCTCGGCAATGAGTCTCTGGAAATCATCCTCGGGCATCTCCAGCAGGCTGGCCTGCTCCATCCGGAGGACCTGCTTTAGCTCCGGCCTCATCTGCTGGGACTGTGTTTGTTGCATCCGCAGGTTAGGCATTGTAAAAATATTTTACTATTGATATTAGCCGTTGTCAATATATTTAACAGCCCAGTTTTCTCCTAAATAATCACTCTCCGGGGCCAGGCTTCCTTAAGGCCGGCCCCCCAGAGCCTCTCCAGATAGGCGTGCGTATATTCCTTTTCAAGCAGGTGGAAAAGGTAAGCCCCCCTCCCGGTCAGGTAGAAGGTATTCCCCTCGCGTTTGGCCGCCCCCAGCAGACAGAGTAGGGAAAGCAGGCCCTGAATATGGGAAGGAAGGCCTCTATCAAAAATGGACGTGAGCTTATCGGTGTCAATAGCCAGGTCATAGCCGTGCCAGAACAGCCAGTAGGCCATCTTGTCCCTGGTATCCAGCCTGGTGGCCAGAGCCGGTCGCAGGCCTTTATCGGCTGCCCTGATATATTCGGGAACGGAAAAGGTGTTAACCGCAAAGTAATCGCCCATCATTGTCGTGGCGCTGGCCCCGATACCCACAAAAGATTCCTTGGTGACGGTGGTATAGCGCATCGCCTGAGGCTTGTTGAAACTCCAGACCGCTGTTCTCTGGTAGCCGGCTTCTGACGCCGTTTTTACGACCACCTTCAGCATCTCC
>Ga0315545_1004198_pt1 | contig 11957 bp, 13 predicted proteins | sample SalMarSW160210MG_FD_203096 | JGI IMG/M metagenome (GOLD analysis project Ga0315545, IMG submission 203096) | Salt marsh sediment microbial communities from the Plum Island Ecosystem LTER, Massachusetts, United States - Salt Marsh Sediment SW1602-10 ... | reverse complement strand
GTTATTTCTATTTGCTTATACTATACTACAATATATTCTGAAAAATCCAAATTTTTATAATAAAAAAGCCCTTCAGCAAAAAGCCAAAGGGCTTGGGATGGTCAGGCTCCCCAGACAGGACGATTTTCGCAACTTTTTTGTGAGCGAAGAGACTGAAAAAGTGTATAGAAAGTTGGAAGAAGTAATTAGCATTTGTTAGGACTTAAAAAACGGAATAACTTTTAAGGTAAATTCTGCCTTCAAAATATTTCTAATTGAATTTTATTTCAAAAAAAATTAACCATTTACGGTATTATGCTAAATAGGATAAAGCATCATCGCCTCTTATGTTCCATTATTTGACTTAATTTTTTTAAAGATAATCCATATCCCAATTACCACTAACAAAATTCCTGCTAAAAATCTAAAATCAACAAATAATAAATTATTCACTAAGAAAAATAGAGAAATGGCTCCCAATATTCCTACGGGAATTAAGAGTCCCTTCTCTCGTCCTCCAAAAAGAAAAAGCTGGAATAGACCTATCGCTACCCCCAGGGGAAATATGGGCCATAAATCTTCCATTAAGTGCCAACCATACATAACATTGAATAAAAATAAGAGGCCATAAGTAATGAGTATTCCTCCTGGAACCAGAAGACCTGCATCCTTCTGATAAATAAAATAACTCAATTCAAATAAAATTCCGGGTATTAATAAAAACAAGGGCCATAAATTCTCCCAAACAATTTCTATTACTCCAAAGTTAGCTAATATTAATAGTATTCCTATAAATAATAGGAAAAGACCAAATAGATAATTAGTTTTTTTCATCGATTCCCTCCTCTAATTATTTAATAATTATCCACTTTGTCAATTTGATTATTCGTTAGATAATAGTGGATGTTCGTTTTATTTGAATACTTAACTATTTATTTTAATAACGATTTTTCAATTCACCAATTCATTGAAAATACTTTTCACTTTTTTACTTCTTCCACTACTTCTTCTGCCCCTTTTTTAATCTTTTCTTTAGACTCCTCTCTTTTATCAAACTGATCATCAGAAACTTGCTCAGGTTTTTGGGGAATTATAATCCAGGCAATAATATAGACAAGAATTCCTGCGCCTCCTAAAAGGACAAATAGTACCGTTAATAACCTGACCAAAGTAGAATCAACATCAAAATATTCCGCAATTCCTCCACAAACACCAGCAATCATATGATCTTTTTTTGACCTGTAAAGTTTCTTCTTCATGATAGATTTACCTCCTTTCACTTATTTATTAAAGTATTTACTTAACTTCACAAAGTTAACTAACCTATTTTCTGTTTAAATAGTCCCTTAAACTGCCTACCTATAAAACTCTAAGAGTTTTTTCTTTATTTTTATTTTATATATTAATGTTAGGATAATGATAACGAGAGTTTTACTATTATATTCGACTCTTTAGATTAAAAATCCTTCTTATTCTGGAAAATAATTTATTAAAATAAAAGCCCTTAAGCAAAGGCCAAAGGGCTGCTTAATATCTTGGTTCTTTGAGAAGGTCAATAATTTGTTTTATATTTTGTGAATTTTTAAAGTCTGGCAATAATTTCTATAAAGCATTTTCCCATACATATAGGAGCATGGTCATCAAAAAACTCTTCCCATTCAGTTCTTTCTATCATTATTCTTTACTTCTCCTTAAAAATTAAAAAATTGTGTAAAAATTGTACGGCTCTATTTTTGTAAAATTAATAACCGCCCAGTTTAAATACATCGATGTTGATAAAAGATCTTGGTTACAATCCACCCGAATAGAAACATAGAAGTAAATAGTTCTATCATATGGGGAAACCGAATAGTTGCCGGCATAAACTCATTGTGCGGGAGTAATAGAGAAGCTAATAAAACAGAATATAACAAAGATACAGTCCAGCCGGTTTCCCAAAAACTGCCTTTTATCATACGAATTACCGGGAAAGCCAAAAAAGCAAACAAGATTCCCCTTATCAGTTGAAAGGGGAAAATCCAGGCAGGCATCTGCAGTCCGGCATAATATTCATCAAAAGCAGCCCCGGCTAAAGGCTTGAACACTAAGGCTCCAAAGAAAATATAGATAATAACATAAATTAAAGCTACCAAAGCTAATTTAACTATCCACTTTCGGGTATTCATAACTATTTTTGCGCTTTGTTCTATTCCTTCTTCTGAGTAGAAATATTTTCCATGAATGACTACTGTTATTGGAGCTAATATCGCTGCGGTTACTGCTCCATTAAAGAATAAATTAAAAGTATCTTCTGTTGGAACTATATCCACTAAATACTGTAGAAAAACCACTGTTTCTATCTGAGTCATAAAAGTAGTTATTCCGAAATAAATTAGAAAAACTGTACCTATTAATTTCCAGCCACTCCAACTGGTTCGCATAACAGGATAACCAAGGACCAATGATTGCAAAAATCCCATTATCCATAAAGGGAAAAAGTCGTTACTTAAAGAAAAATTAATTTGTAATCCCCAAAAATCAATTCTAAAAAGAATGGCAATTAACAAGCCCAAAGCTAATGATTTTAAGAAAAACATAAAATATATATTTTTATTAATCTGTATTACACCTCCTTAAGTTATTTATATATATAATGAGAATTTAAGCATTTTTAATATTTGAAAGGAATATTATATTGAATATCGAGTATCTTTAGTCTAACATAGTGTAAATCTCTAAAGGGCAAATTCCATTTCACTTCACCTTCTATAGTATATATTTCTTAATTCTAATTTACTATTCGCCAAACTTTTTTAAAAATCCTTCTTTTTTAAGAAAATATTTCTAAGTAAAAAAGCCCTTCAGCAAAGACTAAAGGGCTGGAAATGGTCAGGCTCCCCTAACATTTTCCAGTTGGAACCAAATTATCAAAGATATGCGTAACATCTATAAACTAAAGGAGTTAATTAACCTTCCTGTAAGAATATAAATAATGATAAATTAACTATTTTGCCTTATTTATCAATATATTATACTCCCTACTCTTATTCTAACCATGTATTATAAATGTAGATATAGTTATTTTATTTGAAATATTTCAATAAAAAAGTAATTAAAACCAAAAGTCCAGTAAGTATTAATCCAATCAGTAACTTTCTTTTCTGGGGATTGACTATTACCGTTTCCCCCCATTTATCTTTATTAATTAATCCAATTATTAAAAATATTACACCCATTATTAGAAAACCAATGTTTCTTGTAGTTTTACAAAAAACGACACCGAGCGGAACCCAAGTCATTCCTAATATAAAAAAGAGACGATAATTTGGTTTAATTTTTTCCTTTTTGAATTGTGAATACAATACAATTACTAAGCCAATAACAATTAATCCAATCACGATAAACAGATCAATAGATAAATTTGTATTCATATTTTTTATCCTAACTTAAATTATATTTATAAAACTATATACTGCTTCTAATATAAAAATCCTTCTTTTATATAAAAATAATTTATAAAAATAAAAAAAGCCCCTCAGCAAATGCCAAAGGGCTTGAAATTGTCAGGCTCCTCCTATTGGAAACGTTTAGAACTTTTAAAGAGGATATAGTGATAGATAATATTAAATTAAATCAGTTAGTTTTTCAGTAAAGTAAAAAAAATAACTGTTATTTTGCTTTTTCGCTAGGACGATTTTCGCAACTTCTGTATAAGTAATGAAACTGAAAAAGTATATCAAAAGTTAGAAGAAGTAATCGGGGTCTGTTAAGAATTTAAAAAGGCAGAACCTCAACAAAGAAGTTCTGCCTATGTTTAGGTCTGGCTCCCCAGACTGTAACATAGATAGAACTTTTATGTCTACATTTTATTTTCCTCAAAAAATATTGAAAACCAATCAAATTAAACCCTTATTATACCGAAATCCTATCTATTTAGCCAAAGAATTTAAGGAAATGATTGATTCAGGAAAAGTGAAGAATCAGTCTGACCTTGCACGAAAACTTGGGATATCAAGAGCAAGAGTTACTCAAATTTTAAATCTATTAAAACTTGAGAAGAACATTACAGATAATCTAGAACGAATTGGGGATCCGATGGAAAGAAAAGTAATATCTGAAAGAGAATTACGGAAAATCATTTAATAAATTGGCTATACTGATTGATTTCGACTATTCTATAGTTGAATGTTATTTTTCAATCATAGACCCCTTTAGACTTTACTGTATTTCCCTTTGGAAAAAATAATCTTATTTTCTTTGATAAATTGATCTAAATAATCCAATAAATCATTGGTATTTTGAGGCCGATACCCCATTTCAGATAATATTAATATTTTAGGAACCCTTTCACAGAATTGCCGAATAAAGCGTTCCTTTAGTTGTTCTCCAGTCAGTGATGCTTCCTCTAATTGTTCAAACAGCCATCCCGAAATAGCTTTCTCTTTAACCTTTTCATGGGCATTAGCCATAAAATGGGAAATGTGGGTTGGTTCCCCATCAGGTTTGTTCAATTCCATGATTAACTCAACAGCACTTTTAAGAATCAAAAGCCCGATAATAGAAGATGCCCCAGCATCAGCATAATAAAGCCATCAGGTTTGGTAAATTTCCGCTAGAAAAGATAAAACAATTCCTCCACAGACAAGAAGAGAAGTATAAAAATGGTTACGTGAATCAATAGCCTGACACATAATCGCAAAATTAGAATGTTTCTTGGCAGCCATATATTAGTATGCAGATAAACCAAGCATTAAAAGTCCGCATAGAGCGGAAACGGCAAAAGTCATGATTCCTTCCCTTACTGGTTCGGGATTGATGATTTTATGGTAAGTTACAATGACAATACCTCCCAGTGAGAAAAACATCATCATAATGACTAATATGGAGGCTAATCTTTCCTTATTCAATTTAATTCCCAGCCAAACCAATATAGAGGAAACGGTATCTACCGAATTATCGATGCCATCTGAAATCAATCCTGCAGAACGGGAAATAAAACTAAAAGTTAATTTCAAAATAGAGAGAATTATGTGCATGAATATAGTAACCAGTGAAGCCATTTGCGGTGAAAGAATTTTATCCATAAAAAAGGGGATTACTTCCTGCATCAATTCAGCTATTTCTCTGCCCCCGGGAGTTAACTCATATTTTTCATCCCTATCTTCTAAGACACCTTGTTTGACGGCAAATTGTATATCACGATCTATACGACCCTTTTTAACATCATCTATCACCATTTCTCCTGTAGCCATCTGCAGTCGTTTCATATGAGCCATTATTTCTTCCCTGGACATGGACATATCTAAAAGTTCAGGTAAAAGACTCTTAAAATAATCGGGTAAGCGATGCAATATATCATGCATTTCATCGGAATTTTTCCAATATTCTGTTTCCCGGTGGCGAAATTTGATTAATCTATGTCTTCTTTGCTTTGGCTTTCTATCTCTTATCATGGTTCATTTTTCTATTCTTCTGTAATCAAAAATTTCAAATGGGTCTTGACAGACCTATCATCTATTTAGTTGAATTATACTATTATTCATATCATATCAATAATCTTTTCAATATTTTGCAGAATTTTTTGATTTGACTAAATACGGTAATAATTTTTGTAATATTGCAAGAGCCTGCCTTTTGGATATCATTTTAGTTTTGCTTTTTCTCCTTGTATTTTAGTGAATAAGAGTTGAAATAAAGCTTATTTAATATATTAGCTTTTTGTTTTATCCTAAGAGAAGAATAGAAACAATATATCTTCAGAAAAAACACTAAAATTATAGTTGTTATTGGGTAGATAATGTTTACTCTGATGTATTATGTTCCAAGCAAAAAATAATCTTTTCTATTTTTACTTTACTAGCTACAACCATTACCCTCGTAATATACTCAAAATGAACCTCTTTATCAGCATAGACTTCGATGCCTTCCAGTTTTTCTTTGGGCTTTTCTTTCAAGTACCCTGGCAACCTATCCCAGGAAATGAAATCATTATCAATGCTTACCCTGCCTGATTTATCCAGATATAAAATCATGGGATGTCTTTCTGTCTCTGTTTGCATATCCACTTGCGGTAATTGAATGGTTGCCTGTATCTCATTGGTGTGCAAGGTTGAAGCTACCATAAAGAAAATCAATAAAAGGAAGACGACATCAATCAGTGGTGCGAGATTTATTCCCAGATCGGCTTTTTTAATCCTGTACTTGTGCATGTACATCACCTAATTTCTGAGCATAATGGATCAATTCTAATTCCCTTTTTTCACTATGAGTCACCACGTGTTCCAATTTATTCATAAAGAAATAATACGCCGCCAGGGCAGGGATAGATATGCTTAATCCCAAAGCTGTGGTTATTAAGGCCTCGGAAATACCCTGGGCTAACAGTTGGGATTCAACATTCAATGATAAAAAATGAAATGTCTTAATCATACCGGTCACGGTTCCCAATAAACCCAGCGACGGGCTCATCTTACCGATAAAATGGAGCATGAGTAAATGTCTTTCCATTCTGGGAAACACAATCATTTTGACCTCTTCCATCTCTCTTTCCATTTCCTGATAACCTTTTTCCCAAGCAAGAATCCCACTGGATAAAATATGATGCATTGGATTCTTCGAATGATTAAATAGCCTCATAGCCTCTGCTATTTCTCCATTTTTCAGATAGTTTTTCACCTGCTGCATGATCTTATCGGGTATTTCACGTCTTATTCTGCCAAAATAAAAAAAACGCTCCATGATAATAGCCAAAGCAATAACCGAAGCAGCTAACAGGGGATAGATAATCACACCACCCTGCTCGATAAGTTCACTCATGATTAACACCTCTTTCTGTCTTTATTCCAATTGAAATACCACAGGGATTAATACCCAACTTTCTCTTTCTTTATTGCCAAATTGGGCCGGTTTAAATTGCCACCGATGGACAGATTGCATGGCAGCCTGGTCAAAAGCCTGATAACCGGAGGAGTTATCGATTTCCACCTGAATGGCTTTGCCTTCCTTATCAATCAATACTCGTAACTGAACATGTCCTTCAATCTCTCTCTTCCGCAAATTTTCAGGATAGTCCGGTGGATAAAAAGAAACGATTTTCGGGGGAATAACCTGACTATCCGAAAAATCGGATTGCGTTAAATCAAGAGGAGGTTTTTCTGTGACTTCCTTATTTTCTTCATTGCTATCTAATTGTTGCATTTTTTCATTATTTTGGGATTTTTCTTTACTCTGTTCTGGCTTTTTCAGCGGTTGAATCGATTTCATCTCTCTTTTCTCGGGTGAGACTGTGACCTCCTTCTCCTGATCGATATGTTCTTCTTCTTTTATTTTTTCATTTTTTTTCTTTTCGATGGCTTCCTGTTGCTCAGTCATTTCTTTTATCACGGGCAATCTGCCCTCAACCTCTTTGACAATCTCTTCTTTAACATTTTCTACCAGAGTTTTCTTCTGCCCTATGGTTATATCTTTGGAAAGAATATTATCGGCCATTTCTCTATCCTCCAAGAAAGAAGTATCTACTATTTCTCCGGTTGGTTGAGAAAAAGAATTCGAATGAAAGAAGGTCATTCTGGTAGACAAGACCGATTTTTCTTTGTTTAATTGATCTTCCTTCATGTCAAATGGAAGTAAAAAAATATTCATTACCCAAAGATGGAAAAATAGTGAAATGATTAAAGCAATAAAAAAAATTTTATTATTCATTTTTCCCCGTATTAGTATTTTATAATTAACAAATATAACAGGGATAGATGGTTTAGACTGTCTATCCCTGTTATATTTTGATTAAAAATCAGTACTAATTCCCACCATAAATGTTCTTCCCTGAATAGGATAACCGCTGACTAATTCAGGTTGTTGATTCAATAAATTTTTAACGTTAAAATTCAATCGGACTTTTTGATCATCTTCCTCATTGATGGTCAATTCTCTGGTAATATTGGCATCAAAGAGGTAATAACTTTCCAGATTATCAGTCCGACCAGCTACAATATAACCATCCAGTCCGACGGTAAAATCATCCTCATGATCTCCGACCTGATCATAGTAGGTCAAGCCGAAGCCGAATTTATGCCTCGGTTTTAGTTGCACATCGGTATCCAGATCCCTGGCATCCAGGTAGGTATAATTGAGATTACCCAAGAGGTGTTCTTTAAATTCTTTTTTCAATAGAACCTCTACTCCATCTACGCGAGCTGAACCAATATTGGAAGGACGCCAGATCCCTTCATTGTCAGGTGCCCAGTTAATTAACTGGCTAACATTTTTACGAAAAATATTTAATTCAGCCTGGGTATCACCCTCCTCATTCATGAAGCGAAGACCGGCTTCATAAGCCCAGGCAATTTCCGGAATTAGATCCGGATTGCCACCGACATAGGCATCTTCCGGCCAGTAAAGATCATCATAGGTAGGAGCACGATAGGCGCGACCGACTGAGGCATGAACACTGATCTCATCCTGCAATTGATAGGCAAAACCGACCCGGGGATTGAATTGCCCTCCATAAGTTTGGTTAAAATCATAACGAAGTCCGGCAGTGACTGTTAAATCTTCCTCTTCGGCGGGTTGCCAGACATCCTGAATAAAGATGGCAACATTCAAGTCCTGGTGATTACCAATATCGGTACTGTCTACACTGTTATTCTTTACCTCTGCACCCCAGGTTAAGGTATGATCGCTATCCGAATTATCTTCATCTCCAAAAGTAAAATCATAATAGGTACTGTCAAAAGAAAGACCGGCTGTATAGGTTTTATGGATACTCGGACCGGTATGTCCCCACTCACCCGGATTATCATAGTAGAGTCGATGGAAATCATACCAGGCAATCAAATTCATATCCCGATCTTCTTCTCTCTTCTGCCAGTTCAAATTCAGATTGAAGTCCCGGTCATTCTGTACCGCATCAGGTGTGGGATTGTTAGTTGGCCCGGGAAGTCCTCGCTGATAATCATGATAGCGCAGGGTTAAATTTAAATCAGTCTGCTCATCAAGTTCATTGGAAACCTTTGCCATGAAAGAAATTTTATCCATCTGGCTATTTTCCAGTTCACCATCAGTTCTATAATACTGTCCTGACAGATAATACCCTAAGTCATCACTTTGGTCTTGATAGGAAACTTGATACTTCTGGGTATGATAACTTCCAAAAAAAACACCTGCCTTCACCTCAGATTCTTCTTCTGCGCCACGGGTAATAATATTAATCACACCACCCAGTGCATTTGCCCCATAAAGCGCAGAGGCAGGACCTCGATAAATCTCAATCTTTTCAATCAAATCCGCCGGAATCTGACCCAGATCTATTTTCCCGGTTTGCGGATCATTGACTACCTGGCCATCAACCATAACCAGAACTTGTTCCGGTGAAGAACCACGAATGCTTACCGATTTTAGATCTCCCGGAGAACCATAGTCTACAATTTCAAGTCCCCCAATATTTTGAAGAATTCCAGCCAGATTTTCTAATTGAGAAACCTCAATTTCTTCCTGAGAGATCACTTCAACACTGACCACGGACTCCAGTATTATATCCGGATACCTGGAAGCAATGACCACGATTTCCTCCATGGTAAAAATTGATTCTTCCTGCTGGGCAGCTAAAACATTCATTATCATAAAAAACATACTAAAAACAATTATTGACAGAATCAATCTAAAATAGATTTTCTTTTGCATCATTTCCCCCTTAAAAATATATATTAATCAAAACAAAACCTCTTATAACTCCAATTACCATCTCCCCTCATTGAATTAGCCCAAATAAAAAAGCTGTCTCCTCTTGTTGAGAAGGCAGCTAATCGAACTTACCAGAAATCGGCTCATTCCTGCTTTCCCTCTATGTCGGAGGTAAACGAAGCAGACAATCATGGCAAGTCTTCTGGCTCCCAGCCCCTTATTTGTATCATCCTTCCCACCTACTGGGCAGTGAATCATACCGGGTTACGCTGGTTACAGATGCGACAACAGCAACGGCTTTTCACCGTTTTCCTTTTTAATCAAACAAGAACCACAATCGTATGTATAGAACTATATTCAATTTTATATTTTTATTCATTCTAACACAATTCAGAATAAACCACAATCATCTATTTACTTCCCATACATTTGTAACATTGAAGAACTTTAATTAATAATTCACTACAATATTCCAAATATATTAAAACATTCAGAGCACAATGTTACAGAGAGAAAAGATAAAATCCCTCAACATGATCCTGAAGAGTGGAAATGGGCAAATTACTCATACAGGTAAAAGGCAAAATTTTTTCCATAAAATTCGATCTAGCCCAAGAATTGAAGAAATTTTCCCATATTAAGAAAACATATAGAAATCATATCTATTTAGCTAAAGAAAGGAAATGATAGATAGAGGTGAAGCGAAGAATCGGGCAGAACTGGCCAGAATAAAAGGCATATCAAGGGCAAGGGTTACTCAAATTTTAAGGTTATTAAAACTCAATTCCTTGGTCATTCAAGAATTAGAAAAATTTGGTGATCCACTTAAATCAAGAATTATAACCGAACGTATGTTGCGACCGTATGCTAGTAAACCTTCTAAAGAACAAATAAAGATTCTTGATATTTTGTGAGCCCTAGATCATCATACACCTTGCGAATATTATCAAAAACAGGTTAAGAATAAAGAGTTAGTACTAACTTAAAATTATATCTCTTAATGAGGAGCATTACATTTAGTTGAGGACTATTCACTATAACTTATGGTAATTTATTCTATCTTCTGTTATATTTAATTTAAGACATGGTAAGTTCATGGTAACTTCTAAGTTTTTCATATGATAGATTTACCTCCTTTTGAAAAAGGATAGTTACCCTTTTTCTTCTTTTCCTTGTGGTAAATTTATCTTTTTTATTTATCCCTTAGCAAATATTTTTCTTCAAAACTCCTACTAAAATTTTACAATATCTAGTTACTCATCAGACAATAGGAGTAATGATGAACGGCTAACATAAAGCTCGGCATCGTGAATTATCCGTATACGCTGTATCGATTAGTTTGAATGTTCTTGTCCTTTTGCAGCAATTCTTACAACGACATATGATACCAATGACTTTATCAGCCTACTTGGGAATTATTAATATTTTCATGAAGGTGCCCTCAAGCAGTTAAGTCCATGTTACAAGGAACACCATTCTCGTAAGATGTGATTTCTAAGACTGGCTCCAAATCATTTGAGGAAGACTAAAGCAGTTAAACCTCAGAAGCGTCTGAAGAGAGCGTATTTTCAAGTTGTAAGATTTTTTCCTTTATATCGGCCACTTCCCTTATTTAATGACATCACATGATACTTCGATTCGAGTAAATATGACATTTCATCAAACATACACTTGTCATTATTCGGAAAGTCCTCAATTGCAGCACAAGCCAGATGGGAATTTCTAATTAACCTTTCTCTAACTATTGTTATACAACCTTTCTATTACGATATAATCTAAAATTGTAAATTAACTTATTGTAGCATTTTCACATTAAACTTAAAAAATTAATAACTAAAGATTATATGATCCTCTACGATAGGTATCCCCAACACCTTTATCCCTATCTGTATAACGATTAGACCCACAACGAGGACAAGTCTTAGGCTCAAATCCCAAATATTGCCCACAATTTGCACAATAGTATTTTGTGAATGACCCCAAAATTAAAAGTAATCCAAATAATGCTAATGGAACTCCGATAATCAGCAACCAAAAACTCATTTCATGTCTATCACTTATGCCAATTACATACGCATATATAAACGCGATACCAAGTCCTCCCGAAACAATACCACTTAGAAAGTTATAAACATTCATTGGTATTTTTTTTCTCCCTTATTCTATTTTTATAATTAAAATAAATAATCATGTCTGTATTCTATTCCTAAAATAAACTTGTAAAGCATACATTCAATACGGAAAAAGGATAGATTGGGCTATCCAATATACTAGAGATGAAATTAGTAACCAACTATAATGCTGGAAGGCAAAACAGGCTT
>Ga0315545_1004194_pt1 | contig 11961 bp, 10 predicted proteins | sample SalMarSW160210MG_FD_203096 | JGI IMG/M metagenome (GOLD analysis project Ga0315545, IMG submission 203096) | Salt marsh sediment microbial communities from the Plum Island Ecosystem LTER, Massachusetts, United States - Salt Marsh Sediment SW1602-10 ... | reverse complement strand
GATTGCTGCTGGATTCGACTTTGATTTTATGTTTCACGTCGGCGTGCCGGGTTACGCAGACCTCTTGCTTAACGAGAATTGCTTTTTCCGACGGCATAGCGACGGGAACGTAGAAGGTTTTCTTGAAAGTTATTTAAAACAATCTGCTAAAACAAAAGGTAAAGGGCTGATCTCCATTCCCAGTGCCAACCATGATATTAAAAGGCCCTGTTCGGACGGCAGGACTGCCAGTGATTTAAAGGTAATTTTTACATTTTTGCTGACCTGGCCGGGAGTGCCCTTTATCTACTACGGAGACGAGATAGGCATGCGCTATATCCCTGGGATGCCGTCGAAGGAAGGGGGCTATGTGCGCACTGGTGCCCGCACTCCCATGCAATGGGACGATGAGCAGAATGCAGGTTTTTCTACCGCGGATAAAGACCGGCTTTATCTTCCGTTAGACCCGCGCAGGAACCGTCCGACAGTTAAGAAGCAGGCTAAAAATCCGGGGTCGCTGCTAAATCATATACGCAAACTGATTGCCCTGAGGAAAAGCTCTCCGGCTCTTCAAGCCGTCGGTGCTCTCGCACCATTAGAGGTCAAAGACAATGACCACTATTTCTCTTATATACGCCAGTCCGGCAGCGAGCGGTTCCTCATCGTGCTGAATCCGTCCGCCGACCCTTCTCAAGTTCTACTAAAAGGTATAAAACCAGATAGTCTATCATCTCAAATATCTCACGGGGCGGAAGCCTGCGTTGCAGGAGACGACATCCATATTAATATGGATGGAGTTTCTTACGGAGTCTTTAAGCTCTAGAGGGCTTCCCTTCGCAGTTGCCGACAATCCTTTATTACCGCTGCTGGTAAAATTAACCGCGTCGTCAATACTGCCGCTGCCGGTATATACGGCTACCGCGGGGTAAGGGTATAGCGGGCGAGTCCTAGTAACTCCGCCGCCCTCGATATGCGAGCCGATAAGCCCTTCCGGAGCGATGCCGTCTTCCACCCAGTTTACCAGCGACGCAAACCAGTCTACATTGTCACACCCGGCTCCACCAGCGCAATGAAACATACCCGGAACCATGTACAGCCTGTAAAAATCCATCGTTTCTTCAACACCCATAAGATTGAGGACAGACTCGTAATAGTTAACCGACATCGTAGGGTTCAGCGCCATATTAGTCCATCCATGATAATGAATTATCTTGCCACCGCGGGCTCTGAAAGCCGACAAATCCGGGTCAGTAGCATCAATCATCAATGATATGGATGCCATCTTCAGGGGGTCGGTGTCAAAATTAAAAGTTGTCCAGTCATAGCTGGGTCCAGGGTCTTCCTCGAAAGCCATATACTTCATAAAACCTTCACTCATCATAAGCTGGAGGGCTGGCATGAACGAACCGATCATCCACATATCCCAACCGCTTATCCCACTGGCAAAGACCTCGGCGCCGAGAGGCGCCCCTGGATAGAGTAATGCACCGGTAGAGTTTATAACGCCGCCATAGATTTTTTCTAAAGCTTCCACCTAGGCAGGCGTGAAGCTGTCCGGCGGGAAGTCAGTAGCGGGGTCGAAGGTGCAATCAAGGGGATTATTGATGAGGCCATCTACGAGCCCATCTTCACCGTCGCATTTCTCATAGATTGCATCCGCCAGTATCTTCAGCTTGTCAATCGGTATACTGCCGTTATCCGATAATGCCAGCGCATTCCAGATACCCCATATCATTGTCCCTGTGAAATCGAGTACGGGAGCGCCCACAACGATGCCATCAAAATCCTGTGGATATCGTTGTGCTTCCATCAAACCCTGCCGCCCGCCGGTTGAGCAGCCAACAAAGTAAGAATAACTGGGCTGATTGCCGTAATAAGCTTCTATAATTTCCTTGGCCGTTACAGCAGTCTGATGAACCGCCCGGAAGCAGTAATCTATTTCTGCTTCGGGGTTGTTATAGGCAAAAGTAGCCCCAAGGGGTCCCAGCGGGTCAAGGGTTGAATCATGGCCCGTATCCGTAGATGCCGTTGCATAACCCATGCTTAAGCCCGCTTGCATGGCGGCATATTCTATGTTGCCAGCAAAAACGCCGTTTCCCACCATGTAGAACCTACCATTACAGTCCGTAGGCAGCTCAACGGCAAAACGGGTATTAGGTACTATAATCCCTCTGACTTCGCAGTGTTCGGGTACACTACTGGTAGCGGCTATCAAAGTGGCAGAAGTTATAGACACACCTTCTTTTTCGAAGGTATTAATAAATTCTTCACAGGGCGATGTTGTAACCTCCGGGCTTGGGGTAGCTGTTTCAGACGGTTCCTGTGTCTCCTGTGTAGTCGTTGTGACTTGCGGTTCCTGTGTGGCCGTTGGGCTTTCTGGTTCAGAACAAGCTCCGGAAAATAGTAGAGTTGTTAAAACTAAGGCTAAACAGGCGCTGACAATAAATGCTGGTAAGCGTTCTCTTTTCATATTAAGAACCTACTGATACTTGTATCGATATCTATTACCATTTTAATGAATACTATTTGAATTTATCGGTTTTGTCCCAGGCGCGGCGCTCCTCATCATATGGCGCGGCTTCAACATGACAATCTTTATCTAGAATCATGGTCATGCGTTTACTGCCATAAACCGGCCATTTGCCAATGCTTTCGCAGGACGGGTCGCCGGTGCGGGCAAGAGCTATCCAAGCGTCCTGCATGCATTCAGCCAGTTTATCCGCTTCCGGTCCGGTGCCGGAAAACATATCATTAAGAGTCCCGAAAACGAAACTGATTTCCAGGCCGTGACATGCCCCCAGCACGCCTCCCATAGCAGGCGATTTCCAGGTGAACAGGTAGCTGTATGCAGCCTGTTTATTAGCCTGCTGCGCTTTAACAAGCTTTATTCCCGGCATCCGGAACATAAAATCGCCAAAAATAGCCGTAAATATCTCGGCGGGGGTGATGGGTGCACCGCGTTTAGAACGAATCTGACGGTATGCCGTAACTAATGTTTTAACATCATTTGCTGACATCACCTTGCTAAGACGATTAATCACCCCAGCCTCGTCAATCTGGTCGAACCCGGGTTCCATCATGGTAAATAATTTCCATTCATTAAGATTGGTACCAACGAGTGTCATTATTTCTTTAGAATATCCCTGCCTGGCTAACTTATTGATGTCTTCAGGTATAATTTCTTTATCTATCACAGGGACGGTGAAGGTAACTTCGGGGTTCTTGCCCCTGCCGAGCCGTCCGGCTATCATTTTCTTTTCTATTTCGAGTAGCTGGGGCGACGTAAGCGCACGCAACGCTTTAACGTCATTCTCTTTGATCCCGGCCGTTTCCAGGAAAACACTGCCATTGACATTGGCGTCTTCCAGGGAAATGGCGAAGTCACCGGAGCCGCTTTCAAGAATACCTTTGTGGAAGAGTCCCTTGGCAGCGGGCATCGCCATCAGGCTGCCGATAGACATGGCACCCGCTGATTCACCGAATACAGTGATATTACCCGGGTCGCCTCCGAAAGCAGCGATGTTATCCTTGACCCATTTGAGCGCCGCCACCTGGTCCAGTAGTCCTTCATTGCCGGTGGCTGGAATTTTACCGCCGGTAACATCCTTAAATCTTAAGAAACCGAGCGTTCCCAGGCGGTAGTTCATACTCACCATGACGACATTGCCGCGTCTAGGCAATATGCCCGTATCATACATGATTTCAGAGCCGGAGCCGATAGTGAATGCGCCGCCGTGAATCCAGACCATCACCGGCCTACGCTTATTATCGATGCCGGGTGTCCAGACATTCAGGTAAAGGCAGTCTTCAGATTGCGGTTGCGGTGCCTGGTCAAAACCTGGTATCGGCATTACAGTCTGCGGGGCGATGGCACCGAATTTTGTGGCATCACGTACGCCGTCCCACTTTTTCACTGGCTGGGGCGACATCCAGCGTAATTCACCGATAGGCGGCGCGGCATAAGGAATACCTCTGAAGATGCAAAGACCGTTTTCAAACTTCCCCTCGATTTTACCGGATTTCGTAGCTACAACAGGATTTTTTCTTTCACCCATAGGACTCTCCTTCTATAAGCTTTTAAATTAGTAAAATTATTGGTGTAAAGCCCGTTTTAACGCCCGGTGAATATCAGAGACAAACCGTTTGGTAATATCAGCATTAGGCACGAGCATATCAAACGCATGGCAGCCGCCGGGATAGACATGGAGTTCAGTGGGGACGCCGGCAGCAATCAGTCTCCGTGCGTATTCAGTGTCTTCCTCGGCGAACAAGTCGATATCTCCAACCGCGATATATGCGGGGGGAAGCCCTTCCAGACTTTCCGCTCTATAAGCCGCCGCATAGCAGGCAATTCCATCACCGCCCGGCTCACAACCAAGGTAGGAACGCCATCCATGCAGGTTATTTTCCCGGGTCCAGAAGAGCGTATCCGGCAATACATCGCTGGGAGGAGTAACATTACAATCGTTAATCATAGGATAAATCAGTAATTGAAAAATAGGCTTGACCTCCGCTCGGTCGCGTGCCAGAAGAGCCAGCCCGGACGCAAGCCCGCCACCCGCGCTAGCACCGCCAACCGCGATGCGGGAAGGCTCAACCTTAAGGTCACTGGCATGAGCTGCCATCCATTTAAGGGCAGCGTAACAGTCTTCCAGAGGGGCGGGATAGGGGTTTTCCGGCGCCAGCCGGTATTCCACGGAAACAATCACGCAGTTGCCGGCTAAAGAGAATTGCTTAGCGGTAAAATCTTCCTGGTCGATTTCACCCAGCATATAACCGCCGCCATGAATCCAGAGCAGGGCAGGGAGCAGTCCCGATTGTTTTTCCGGCCAGTAGATTCTAACGGTAACGTCAGGCGCGCCTTTGGGGCCTGGAATAATTTTATCTTCTATAGTGACTCCCGGGATGACCGGTAATTGTGATTTCATTGCCGCCATCATCTGCTTGGAAGCGGCGCGGGCAGCAGGTATATCATTGAAATCAGTTGGCGGCATCTGGCTTAGCATCATCTTGATAGGGCCTTTGAGTTCCGGGTCTAATAGTTCGGTCAAATCACGCACCATATATTCACTCCTTATTCTTTTAGTAAAATATTCCTAACAACCCTGTGTGCTTCTGTAAATGATGTCGTCCTGGATTTCCGGGGAAAGCATCACAAAGTAGGCGCTGAAGCCTCCCACCCTGACCACCAAATCGCGGTGTTTCTCCGGATGGACTTTAGCATCAAGCAGTTCTTCGGTATCTACCATGTTGTATTGGATGTGCTGCCCGCCATTTCTGAAGAAAGTATCGGTAAGGATAGCCAGTTTTTCCCGGCTCTCCGGACTCTGCATGACGGTATTGGAAAACTTCTGGTTCAGGCATGAAGCGTAGGATTCATTAAACCCTGCTTTGAGTGCCGACCTGATTACAGCGGTGGGGCCAAGCTTATCCATTCCCCTCATTGGTGATATCGAGCCATCGTTTAACGGCTCCTTGGATTTACGTCCGTCGGGTAACGCTCCTACGCCCAAACCGCCGAAATAATGCCAGGATAGTCCTTCCCGGGAGATTTTACAGGGCACATCGAATGGATTTTTATATGCCATGATGACACTGCCGGAAAATTTGCCTACTTCCCGGACCATCAAATCCGCTTCGTCGATATCATTACCGAATTTGGGCGCTGCCAGGCACATTTGCATTATCTCCTCGCCTTTTTTACCTGCAAAATTAGTATCAATGGAATGCATCAACTCATCCATGGTCAGTTTTTTCTCGTCGAATACCAGTTTCTTGATGGCAGTGAGAGAGTCCGCCGTGTCAACGATTGCACGGTCGCTGATGCCGTAACTGTGGTCCGAATCTGTAATCAGAATATCCTGCCCCTTCTCCATACAATTAGGGCCGGTAACACAGGAATTGAACGGAAAGCGCAGGTACTTCGGCTCAACGCTCTGGGCTAGAGTGCCCAGCCACAAAACCCGGTTGACAACAAACTTATATTGTTTCTTGAATGCTTCATATAACTCTTCAAAGCTCCTGAAGTCTCTCGGGTCGCCGACATCAATACCGACCTTTTTGCCGGTGATTTGGGATACTCCCCGATGAAGCGTGAGGTCCAGAAGCAGGGCAACATTTACCGCCCCTTTGCCCTCGCTGCCGTTATGGTCGACTTTTGTCGGAAGAATCGGTGTAACACAACCCTGTCCGTACCATTCCCTAGCGTCTCCGACGGGCGTTCCGTCGTTGACAAAACTGGCGACAACATGGTCGCTGTTTTCGAAGAGAGGAATACCACCCTTCGTCTTATAGTTCGTTTCTATTGCTTTAAGCATTAATGAACGGGGTGTTTGCGAGTTCCAGTTAATTAAAACGGTCGGCGATGATATTTTAATCAGACCTATCATATGGAGAACAAGATAGCTCAAAGCATTTGTAGCATCTTTACCCTCCCTGTCCACGCCGCCGATATTGATACTATTAATGCTGTAGCTGAACTGGTGGGTCTCCTGCTGGGTTTTACCAACCGGGATGACGACTTTCATGCCCCAGAGCGTTAAGGCGCTGCCTAAAAGCTCCGCCGCCCTTTCCAGTGTTAATCGGCCTTCATGAAGGTCTTTTTCAAAGTAAGGCTTAAGGTACTGGTCGATTCTGCCGACTATAAGAGGATACATTGCCTCCAGCCCTCTGCCGACTATTATGAAGTTCATGAACTGGAGAGCCTCATGAAATGTTCGCGCCGGGTTCTCCGGCACGCGCTTACAGATATCAGCTATCTTGATAAGCTCATTTCGTCGTTCAGGGTTAGATTCCTTTTCGGCTTTATGGCGCGCCAAGTCGGCGTATCTCCTTGCGTAATTTATCATTCCTTCACAGACAATAATCGCCGACTGCCAGAAATAGAGCTTATTTATATCAGTCTCTTTCATCTCATGAAAACGCCGGATGCCGGCTCTAGCTTCCTCTATCAAGCCGCGCATTCCTTTTGAAAGAAGCTTCTCCCACATGCCCCGGCAGGTCACTCCGGGGTAATAGCCGGAGTCCGGGGTAGGGTCGGCGCCTTTTGCTTCGCTGATGTCCTGTGCCCAGCTCCCCACTACGGAACGCCAGGCTTCATTGACATGGTCCGGGGCTGTTTTCCCGGCAAAAAAGCGGGCGCATTCCCTCAAGGTATTTTTATCTTCTTGAGATTTTGTTTTCTGAAATTCCATCCAGCGACCTAATTCATTCCCTTCCTCCCAGAGTCCGGGGATAGAGTCTCCCAATTCATCTACGAACGCCGGCGCCCCGATGAGATGTTCCGTCTCCCGCCCTACAATGATATCAAAATCATATATGGCGATGGGGACGCCTTCCAATACTTTCTTAAACAGTTTGGCGCGGCGGATTTCGATATCTTCGCCCTCCGTCTCTTTCCAGGACTCCATCGCCAGCCGGGCACGGTCGACGGAAATTATTCTTGGTGCGTTGAACATGGCGTCTTTAAGTTGAAAGAGACGTGGGTTTAATTGTAAATTATCAATCTTTTTCAAGAAATTTTCGTCGGTTTTTAATTTAGTGACCATAATTACCTCCACTAAGTTAATCGTAAAACATGTGTGTATTTAGTTCATCAATTTGAAATCGTACACATAATTCCTTCAGATTCGAATATTTTTTTTATTGATTCCAGATGTTCTGGTTCAGGAGAAGGCACATTGTTCAAAGGATATCTCCTACCCAAAGACTCGTATTTACCCTTTCCCAACCGATGATATGGCATTAATTCAATATTGAGGGTATTATCCCCCAAACCGTGTAAAAAGCCTGCTGTCTGTCTAATATTCTGCTCATCATCATTAATCCCTGGAATTAACGGCATCCTGAAAAGCGTTTCTACGCTGCTTTCAGCCGCAATCCTCGCGTTGGAAAGTATCAGCTCATTAGGTTTGCCTGTATATTGACGGTGTTTTTCAGAATTCAGGTGTTTAAGGTCGTAAAGTATGTAATCCGTATAAGGGAGAACCTGCCTCAAAGCGGATTCAGGGGCGCACCCCGATGTTTCAATGCAAGTATGAATACCGTCCTGACGGCATTTTTGAAACACGTCACATACAAGTTGCGGCTGCAGCAGGGGTTCTCCCCCAGAAACCGTTACCCCGCCGCTAGATGCCTGGTAAAATATTTTGTCGCGTTTTACCGCATCGAACACTTCTTCTTCACTCATTAGCTTGCCGTAGAGGACCAGGGCTTTATAAGAACACGCCTCGCAGCATATACCACAGCCGTCGCAGCGTTCCTGGTCGAGGTGAGGAAGCTTGCCTTCCTGATAGTCCAGCGCGCCATTGGGACAAATTCCAGCGCACTTGCCGCATTTGGTACAGAGCTTCTGAATAAATCCCACTTCAGGGTGCGGGGAAATACACTCCGGGTTGCTGCACCACTGGCATTCAAGACTGCATCCTTTTAAAAATACCACTGTCCTTATTCCCTGCCCGTCATGGATAGAGTATCCCTGTATATTTGTGACCAAACCAGATATCATGACTGTTTAACTTTGCCTACCTGGGTGAATAACTTAAGCGTATCCGCCACATCCCAGTGCTCGGCGATTTTTCCATCTTCTATACGGAAAATATCAACAACGTCGAAGTTAAGTTTGTTGCCTGTAGGAGGATTCCCCAGCCATTCGTTTTTATGGGTCGCCGTGGTGGTGGCGTACATCATGACGATATCACCCTCGGCGATAATTCTTTTTACGGTGTAGCTAAAATCGGGCAAGCCCTTGAATATGCCCTTGAAGAATTCTTTAAATCCAGCCTTGCCCTGTGGTGTATCCGGGTTATGCTGGATATAATCATCTTTCATAATTTCATCGAGTTTGTTAAAATCGTGGTTCTGAAAAACGGTTTTGCAGAGCATCTCGACAAGTTTTTTATTTTTCTCAAGTTTAGACATCTTCCGTTTACCTCCCGGCTTTTTATTTCCGCTATTTTCTAAGCATCCATTTCGCCCCGGACGTATAAAGACATTTAAGGCTTAATGATGGAGTCTTCTTTTTTAACGTATTTAGACGCAATGCTGGTATGGAACAGAATGATGGGTTTATCAACCCTTTTGAAAATAAGCGGGCAGTGTATTAGTCCGGCGGGTATATAAACACTTGCCGGCGTGGTGAAGGTGTGCATTTCCTGCTCCTCGCCTAAACCGATTTCTATCTCGGCAAACAGGTCGTCCATATGTTCATAATCGTAAGAGACGAAATGCAGATACATATCGAAATCGTGAGAATGAGGGTATTCCTCCATTTTACACGGCGCCATAACGCGGGTAATCATAAATGTAACATTGGTTTTATAATCGGTTGCGCCAATCCATTCCATAGTAGGCCACGGTTCATGTTTCGTTACGGATCTTCTTATTACATACTTGCCATATTTAGACTCTTTCATCAATTCACTCCCATATATAAGAATTTTGTTTTTAAGAGGATAATTGTCAAACCATCTCTACTAGGCACTTATCAAGGTATAACTTTTCCGCTGGTTAGCTATCTGCCATAACATCATGTGCCCAGCTTCCTGCGAGATTATTTTAACCGCGTCGACGGCAAGTTGGCCAAGCTGGGCGGCCTCTGCCTCCGTGAAAAAACCGACAATCGTGACATAACCAATCGGGTATTCATTATGGTCTAATATCGGCGCGGCAACAGCATTCATCCCCTGTTGAATATCCCCCAGCTCCAGCGCAAATCCATTCCGCCGGCATCTAACCAGTTCTTCCTGGAGCCTTTTTTTGTTAAATTTTTCCGGGCGTCCGTAAAAATAGAGGTCTTTATTTTTGAGAAGCTCTTCAAGTTCGTCTTCAGGTAAAAAGGCCGCAATCACTTTTCCATGAGCACCATATGTTATCGGAGTAACATATCCGATAGGGGAAGAAACTCCAATACCTGGCGCTCCTAAATACTCGGCAACAACATACGTTTTATCATCGGAAATTATACCCAGCGCTACGGTTGCTCCAGCCTTTTTTGCGAGATCCTGGAGGACTGGTTCGGCGAGACGGGGGAGACTTAAAGTCTCTAACAATTTTCCGGCAAGCGTTAAAAGTCCGGGCCCAAGTACATAGCCTTTTCTGTTGGGATTCTTTTTCACGAAACCGTGCTCATTAAGAGTATTCAGGATAGAAAAAGCTTTACTACGGTGAATACCAACTTCCTGGCAGATGTCCGTAAGGCTTTTAGGGTTACTCCCGTTATCAGCCAGACAAAGCAATACCCGAATTGCCTGTTCGACGGCCGGTACTTTATACGGCTTATTGGCCTGATTATTGTCAGCAGACATAGTAGTTTTATCCTTAGAACTAAAGTTTTGTAGATAGAATAACAAAGTTACAACTTGTTGTCAAGTCATTTTCCTTCATCATGCACTGTAGGATTTTCCGGTAGTAAGCCTTCTCTAATTACCCAACCGAAGAAATTCGCCAGAACAACGAAGTAGTGATGAATTGTGGCATGCGTGACCTTACGTCGAGTTGGTTCAGAGCCGTTTCCCTTCAATCCCCACCGGTTAGTTTCGTTAGCTACATAGCCCAAGAAGTCCCGAATATCCCATTTGGTAATCGCACTGATATCATCGGGCCATTCTTTTTGCTGGGTATACCAGAGGAAACGTTTGAGGTTTTCGGCGTAGAACTCTACTGTACGAGGGCTTTTACCCTCTGTTTGCTTGGTGAGGACAAACCCATTTATTAAAGATTTCAGGGAAGTCCCTTGGGGTGCTGTCGGGCGCGTGGTAACAACCATTTTTCATTCGCGGATCCGCCCTATTTTTAAAGTATCAGAAGGTCGTCAATAGATACGACCACTCGTGGCACTATCAATGTATCAGAAGGTCGCGACCAAAAATTTCATAGCTAAAGTCGGGGCGGGCAGATTCGAACTGCCGACCTTCTGAACCCCATTCAGACGCGCTAAACCAGGCTGCGCTACGCCCCGATTTCCTTAATAATCATAGGGTGACACAGGCTAAGTTGTCAAACAAAAAGAGCGGGCGGTTAACGGGGCGGGGGGATACGTTATTCGTTTTAGTGGTTTTTGAAGTAATTTTTCCGGTGTCTTTAGCTACAAACCGTAGCTGATTCGTTTTCCCGAATTATAGAGTTATATTAAGTGCATTAGTGAGACTTTAGTGCTTGACAAAAATTATAGTAAATAAGTAAATATAAAAATAGAAATGTTGACATATCTATCAATAAGTACCAGAATAGAACTTTCGTGGAGGGTCTTAGATAAAGGAGGTAAATGATGGTAACTGACGAAATCACCGAACGAAAACTGGGTAGCCTGCGAATCTGGAACATTGTTGTCGGGATTATTCTCGCAGTGCAGGCAGTTATGCTCGCAGTGCTGACCAATGATTTCTCACTTCCTGTAACATCAACTTACATGAGCGGTCCTCCCGGCACCGCTCCGGAACTGCACCACCTGTTCAATATATCTACCGGCTGGGGCGTTTTCGCCTTTCTCGCGATATCCGCCGCTGCTCTATTGATAATCGCATCGCCTCTCGTTTTTCCATGGTATAAGCGCAACCTGCTACAAAAACGCAACTACGGACGGTGGATAGAGTATTTTTTCAGTTCCTCAATTATGATTGTATTAATCTCCCAACTCACCGGTATCAGTGATGTTGCGGCACTACTGGCTATCTTCGGTATCAACGCCTGTATGATACTATTCGGTGTACTGCAAGAGAAATATGAAAAACCAGGCAAACCGAGCTGGTTACCATTCTGGTTCGGAAGCTTTGCGGGAGTCATCCCGTGGATTGCGATAGTCATCTACGTGATAGCACCAGGACTCACGGTATCACCGCCCGGATTCGTCTACGGAATTATCGCCTCACTGTTCGTTTTCTTTAACTGCTTTGCGCTCAATATGATACTGCAGTACAAGCAGGTAGGCCCCTGGCGAGACTACCTGTTTGGCGAAAAGGTGTATATAATACTCAGTCTGACAGC
>Ga0315545_1004192_pt1 | contig 11966 bp, 5 predicted proteins | sample SalMarSW160210MG_FD_203096 | JGI IMG/M metagenome (GOLD analysis project Ga0315545, IMG submission 203096) | Salt marsh sediment microbial communities from the Plum Island Ecosystem LTER, Massachusetts, United States - Salt Marsh Sediment SW1602-10 ... | reverse complement strand
AGCGGCGCGGTCGTATTGCCGGATAAGACGCCCGTTGAGGTGGTTTATACGACGGTACTGGTGGATGGTGAACAATCTGCGGATAATGTCGCTCAGCAATTTCGCAAGGCGGGTGTGGATATTCTGGTATGCGTGCCGGACACGTGGGCATTTCCGCAGCTTACTGCGATTTCACTATTGCAGCAGTTCACACCGAACACACCCCTAAATATTACCTGTGGAAATAGTGGCCCCAAGCCAGGCGTAGTCTATGCGCACGCGCTGAGTGGTGCTATCAGCCAATATGGAAGAATGGTAACGCTTAACGTAGGAACCTGGCCGGATACCGGTATGAATCCAAAGATGACCGAGCAAACCGCGAAGAACCTTATCGACTGGTGCTATGCAGCGGTTACGGCTGTTGCGTTACGCGGGCGTAGAGTTATGATCTTTGGCCATGATTCAATGGGCATGGAAACAGCTCTGGCACACATTATTCCTACGAGAAATACATTCGGCCTGGAAATAACGCGATTGGATCTGAAGCTGTTGGCTGACATGTTGAACAAGAAGGCATACAGCGAAAAAGAGTTAAAGAACCTGCGAGGCTGGATCAATAGGTACATCGGCAAACGTGTCCAGTTGCGGGATGAAGCGGATAGTGAACGATTCAACCAAGAGTTGGCGATGTATTTAATCGTGCGCGATCTGATGGCTGATCTGAATGCGGTTGGCGGTGGATTCATGAGTCAACTGGAATGGGGCTCCGACCCACGTGGCATACCTCTGCCGGTTGCCGATGTAATGGAGTCGTTCTTTAACAGCAGCTTCGATCATAACGGCCCCAAAGCTCCTCTGTCATACGCGACCGAAGCGGATGTACAGGGACTTCTGACAATGCTGTTTATGACGTATCTATCCGGCGGGAATCCACCTTTGTTCATGGACTTCAGAAAGGTCTGGCAAGCCTGGGAAATCAAGGAGCTATCGAAAAAAATCGGTGTTAAGAAGCTCGATACGAAAGCGGACTGGTACAATAAGGGCTTGGTTGACGGTGACAACTCCGGTAGCGCCGCGTTCGACTGGGCGGCAAGACCTGGCACAACTGTCAGACAAATTATGTCACGTGTCAGTATGCCGCTTGCGGATGAATTTTATTTTCCGGGCGGCGGCAATTCTGTGACATTTATGACACCCGGCGGAATCGATGGTGTTGCAGGACGCATAGCTTATAGTAGTGCGACAGGACTTTTCAGTATGATCTGGGACGAAGCGCACACAACTGAAGTTCCAAAAGAGCTCAGTCAGGCAATGTGCAACCTGACCACACCAACCTGGCCACATACATTCGTTGTCCCGAAATATGCAAGCATGGTTGAATATAAGCAGTACCCACCAGCTAACCACTTCCACATGACATGGAATCTGCCGGTTGCACGTCTGCAGCACTGGATGGATTTGACAGGTGTCTTGAGCGTCACGCCATGGGCAGCCCGTCCAAAGTTCATTGAAGGCGTTGATAGGCCTCAACCATTAGTTCATTTAATAAATGGTGGGGAGAAAGCATTCAAGCTATTGCGGGCACGCAGTTAGCGCCTTGTCACACAGATCAAATGAAACTATAGCAACAAGATGACCGAAGCCTATTTCTAAGTGCGTTAAAGCTATCGCAACCATCCTTATTGATGCCAGCAATAATGGATTTTCCATGCAGATGTCCATCCACAAGAACAGGTAGGTTTTTCTACGAATTATCCACTATTAATGTAGAGTTCCTACACGTCGATGTTAATTTGGGTAAACATATCTTGTCTAACAGTTTTTGGGCCTGATTATATACAACAGCTCCCCAGAGTCATTCGCTCACGCTTCAACCTATTCTCTATCAATGAGTTATGCAACACAAATATATCCTGACAAGGGATTTCTTGGCTGAATATCAGTGTAAGTCCACAGCTGGAGCTTTACTATTTAAATGCTTTTTTGGGAAAAGTTACGGATACGACTCGTGTTTTCAACATGTTATCCACAATGCTGATGTGGTGTAAATTTGCCAAAGACATTGTAAGCGTCTGACGCGTTACAAAGAGGCCCTCTGCCATGTAATTATCCCCTGGGATTGTAGGAATTACTTTGGTGAACAAGTTGTTGTAGAAGCAATGCTTTAGCATGCCAGGTAGAACGAATAAGCTAAATTAAAAGCATACTAGTTACGATACGTGCATCCTGATACAACAAAAATTTCAGATTCAATCATGCACAAAAAATCTTTTTCGATCCTATAATCATTTAGCTCTTGGCCTGTCAAGCAGCACACTGGGAAAATTCGTTTTTGGTAACAATAATTGCCTTGAATTCTCTTGACTTTCAAGGCTCAATCAGATACACTTATTTTTGTAAATTGCTCCTGGGGGTATTAAATTGGAATGGGGGGTGTTCTTAAGTTTCCCCTGTTGAACACCCAAAAAAGTTTGGCTGCTCGATAGTGTATTAAAGTTACCCTTGACAGTTAGCCACTTCTCAAGGGGGGTGTAAGAATGGTAAAAGCAAACTAGTTTTGGGCCGTTGGTGATGAGGCTGTATTTGTGTTTGCCGACAGCGTGACTTCTTCTGTTACATGTGCAGGAAGGTTCGGCCAAGCATATTGGAACTACCGCAGGAACCAACGTCTTCAAGACCAGGGACGCCTGCAAAAAGGATCAATCCTACAGGGTTAAAGTGAAATCAAAGGATTGTACAAGAAGAGAAATTTGCTGTGGGTGGTCTACAGCGAAACTAAGATATTGTTGAGAAAATGATTGGGGGATGGCATAAAGATGAACAGAATAACAATAGCAAGAATTATTTGTTTGGCCACCGTTTTTGCTATTCCATGCTTAGCAGCGCAAGCTGCCCCATCTGATAGCGTCAAGATAGAATTCACCGGTCATGGCGCCAATGAGATTATAGATGTTTGGGGAGGCGGCCAAAATGGCGCAAGTGTGTATAGTGGAGTTTACACTTTGGATAAAGATGGGGGCACGGGAGAGGGAAATATTTGGCCAGATGGCTCACTCGGTACATTTTGTATTGAACTAAATCAGTATGTGCCGACGGAACAAGTCAAGTATGATGTGAAGGCGACGGAGAATGTTTACAACAGCTATCTTGCTGACTACATCGGAACTGATAAAGCCAGCTATATTAGTGAGCTGTGGGGTAGATTCTTCAAGCCAAGCTGGCAGGGTGGCGGGCCATTTACCAGCCAACAGAATAGCGACGCAGCGGCCTTTGCCGCGGCTATATGGGAAATCATTTATGAGGATTTTCCCACCTCGTCATCGGATGCATGGGATGTCACAATAGATGGAACTGCTGGTCTTGGTGGTTTTAAGGCCACAGGCGTAGATTCAACCACCGCCAATGCTTGGTTGGCTATTCTGGATGGGACAGGCCCAATGGCTGATTTGCGCGCCTTTGTAAATTGTTGCAAACAGGATTACATCATAGAAGTCCCAGAACCTGCAACCATAGCTATGCTTGGACTTGGTGGTGTTTTGAGTCTTGTACGTAGAAAAAGAGCTGCCGCGTAAAGGGACTGTTTTGGAAAGGCTGAGCTGGGATTTACCCAGCCGGCCTTTCTCGTTTTGCCCGGTAGCGATCAGACTCAGGAGAGAAAAAGCTCTTTGTAACCTTATAAACTTATTAAGTTATAGATCAGAAAATGAAATCAAGTGTAAGCCGTTGCACAATTAGTAGAAAGGGGGATGCTTATGAGATGCAGACACTGACGATCAAATGGAATTGTTCAATATCGATGGAATAAAAGGAACTCACATCGCTGTGGATAGTCCACAGCACTGAAGAAAGAAAGTTTAACACTTCGAAAACAAAGGAGAAGACGTGATGAAAAAGTTAGCAATATCTCTCGTGGTAGCGGGAGTGATGATACTGTTCAGCGCCTCTGCCAATGCAGGTTTTGTAGATCCTGCCCTGAACCCTAATGCAGAACCTTTCAGTTGCGATTTCCCGAATACCCAGAACCAACACCAATGGGAGTTTGACTATAATCCGGCTGCGCCAACACTGACGATGAACGAAAGTATCAGCTCCGCTTCTTTGGATGATGTCTTATTAAGCGGCGAAACCGACGAGGATCCGATCTTCACCGTCGTTAAGACTATAGAGAACGACAGTGGTATTAGCTGGACGGGCTACATACTGACTCTATCAGGTGGCGGCGGGGCGACCTTCGTAAAAGGAAGCGCCGGTGCAGGAGGTAACAAGCTTCAAACGGTAAATTATCTACACCCTGCAGCAATCGAATTCGCTGGGACAAGTTCAATTGAATCAGTTGAACCTGGCGAGTTACTCACACTTTCATTCGACATCAATGTTCCTACTAAAGGTCTGTTCAACTTTACTCTGACGCAGGAGCCGGTTCCGGAACCTGCCACCATGAGTCTGCTTGGCCTCGGTGGTCTGCTGTTCTTCCGTCGGCGCGGACTGAGATGTTGACCTAAAGCCCCCCTTATTCATTTGTATGGGCTATGGGAGTACTCCCATAGCCCATTTTTATTGTCACCGTAGCCACGCTAATAAAAATCGTAAAGCAACTCTGAAAAACCACCGGCAGAGACCTCTATGGACGTCACTACAAATGGATTTGACCGGATGAAATGCTATGTTATTCAAACTGACTGTTTTTATTGTCATGCTGAGCCGAAAGGCGAAGCATCCGGCTTTAGCAAAAGAAAACCCATATTTTCTCTGGCCAGATTCTTCGCTTCACTTCGTTTCGCTCAGAATGACAAGGCGATATATGTCATTGCAAATTAATACGCCTGAGGCGTATAAAAGACTTATCAATAATAATGTTAGTAAATCGGTCAGTTTGAGTATGTTAGTTTCGTTGATAATGTCTGATCCGTAAGCTCGAAGCTTTTCGGATATGCATAATATGCTTAGTGATCCCCTCTGGTGCGAAAGCCACGAGACAGCCCACAAATTGCTAAGGTGGTGTGCTCAGTCTCCGAAGGCCTGCGCAAAAAAGAGAGGGAGACAGCGACCCCCATTTCATCATTGACAGATGGTCTGCCGCCCCCCCTTGAAAAAGAAGGAAGGAGTATTATGAGTAGAAGGTTAACGGCATAATCGCTTGCTCCCTCAACTCCTATATAAAGTATAGGTAAATTATTAAAAAAGGCAAAAAATCGAAAAGGAATTTTTTATCCCCGTTACGCACATAAGTGCTTGCATCCGAGACCGGTTGGATTGTAATTTATGCCCTTTCCTGCGAACATAAAATAAGATTGCCACTTTCCAAATGGTGGTCTGGTCTGGGCCAACAATATACGCTATAGAATTTGCAATTTACAAGCTCGTCATTTTGCTATACTGGGCGCCTATAATATAACGACGTGCATGTCGCTGGCGGAACCAATATCCAATTTTTACACACTGTCGTTATTCTTGACTTTTTCAACTGCTGCGGTTAATCTACTGCATAAGGTGTGGCAACCGAGCAATGCGTTTGAATCTTTAATCGGCCATTTAGTTCGGTCCAGTTGTGTATTATTAGATTTTGAAAACATCAGTAGCTATAGCGAGATGTAGGACATGAAGGATGGTAATAAGCCCCAAGAGCGGTTTGTTGATTTGCGGATTCTTGACGAACTCAAGAATTCATACCTCAACTATGCGATGAGTGTTATTGTCTCGCGTGCTTTGCCGGATGTTCGCGATGGTCTTAAACCTTCACAGCGGCGGATCCTCGTTGCGATGAATGACCTGAACCTCGGTCCCCGAAGTAAGCATCGTAAGTGCGCCAAGATTGTTGGAGATACCAGCGGTAATTACCACCCTCATGGTGACCAGGCTACATACGGAACGCTTGTTCGGATGGGCCAGGACTGGAATATGCGTTATACGCTTATTGACCCACAAGGCAACTTCGGCAGCATCGACAACGACCCACCTGCGGCTATGAGATATACAGAAGCGCGAATGGCAGCGACGGCGACAGATATGCTCGAAGATATCAATTATGACACTGTCGATTTTGTGCCAAATTACGATGAAACGCGTATGGAGCCAACTATATTGCCTTCTAAGTTTCCGAACCTTTTGGCCAATGGCACAACAGGCATTGCCGTCGGAATGGCAACTAATATTCCGCCGCATAATATCACCGAGGTTTGCAACGCACTTTTACTGATGGTCAACGATCCGAACTGCGGTTTCAAAGAGGTCATGAACCTTCTGCCCGGGCCGGATTTCCCAACCGGTGGAATAATCTGTGGCACTAAGGGCATAAAGGATGCTTACACGACGGGCCGAGGCCATTTGACCGTCCGAGCCAGAGCAGACATCGAAACGACAAAAAGAGGCAAACAAAGAATTGTGATAAAAGAGATACCTTATATGGTTGTCAAAACCACAATTGTCTCAAAAATCGCGGATTGTGTACACAACAATGTTATTAACGAAATTGCTGACGTTAGGGATGAGTCTGACCGTCATGGTCTGCGGATCGTTGTAGATGTGAAAAAGGATGCTGATGTCGAGGTGGTCTTAAACAGATTGTATCGCTACACACCCTTACAGAGCACCTTCGCCGTTGCTAATATTGCGCTGGTAAACAACAGACCTGAAACTCTCAATATCCGACAGTTGTTGGATTATTTTATTGAGCATCGCAAGACGGTTATACGCCGGCGTAGCAGGTTCCTTCTTAGAAGATGCAGAAATAGAGCGCACATTCTGGAAGGCCTCATCTTAGCCGTGAGCGACATTGACGATATAATTGATCTAATAAAGAAATCACCTGATACGCCAACTGCAAAATTAAACCTTATGAAGAAACCTCTGCGACTGGCTGAGGTTGCAATGCTTAAGAAGGTATTGCCAAAAACCTTCGTTAAGGAAAAAGCGAAAGGAAAACACTTCCTGACCGGTCCTCAAGCTGATGCTATTTTAACAATGCAGTTGCAGAGATTAACAGGGCTCGAAGTTGAAAAGCTGGCTAAGGAATATGCTAAACTTACCGAACAGATAGAGGGCTATGAAGCGATACTAGCCGATGAGAATATTTTGCTGGATATTATCCGCGAGGATATATATGAGATCAAAGAAAAATACGGTGATAAAAGAAGAACTAAAATTACCGAAAAAGTTCATACTTTCGATGTAGAGGACTTAATTGCCGAAGAGGAGGTCATCGTCACGGTTAGTCACGGTGGTTACGTCAAGCGCATGCCGATTGACACATACCGTCGCCAGGCAAGAGGAGGTAGAGGAATCATTGGCTCAAATACAAAAGAGGGCGATTTTATAAAGCATCTGTTTGTAGCCTCGACTCATGACTACCTGCTCATATTCACTAATAGAGGCAAATGCTACTGGCTGAGAGTCTATGACGTACCGAGTATGTCGAGGCAGAGTAAAGGTAGAAACATTGTCAATCTGTTGAATTTGGGCGACCAGCGAATAGCATCGGTAATTAACGTCAGCAGTTTCGAAAATGAAGGTGAGCAGTCCAAGCATCCGCGTCAACTCGTCATGGCCACAAAAAATGGAGTTATAAAGAAGACAAGACTCTCAGCATATAGCAATCCACGTTCAACCGGCGTTATCGCAATCAATCTTGATCTCAATGACGATCTGATAAGCGTGTCCATGACATCAGGCAACGACCATATCATACTGGGTACACGAGATGGGATGACAATATGCTTTGATGAGAATGAGGTTCGCTCAATGGGGCGAGCGTCAAGAGGAGTCAGAGGAATCAAGCTTCGTCCGGGCGACTTCGTGGTTGGGATGGTAATTGTTGAAGAAAAGGCCTCGCTTTTCACCGTATGTGAGAACGGCTACGGCAAACGCACAGCCATTGAGAATTACCGACCCCAAGGCCGAGGCGGAGTAGGCCTGAAAAACATAAGAACCACCGCGCGAAATGGAAAAGTGGTGGCCCTGGAGGCAGTCCAGAGCAATGACGATTTAATGTTGATAACCGCTCATGGAATGATTATTCGCACGGGTCTTGATCAGATACGCTCCATCGGCAGAAACACTCAAGGAGTGCGACTGATCAAACTTAAGCCAGTGGACAAACTTGTCGCCGCTGAAAAGATAATAGCTGAAGATAGAGACAATTCAAAGACAAAATCTAATAGACAGCCTCAAGGACAATCAGGTTCAAATTCGAGCAAGACTAAATTTAAATCAAGGTCCAAACACAGCAAAGGTAGTACGAAAAAACGCAAGCCAAAATAAACATCAGCTAACTATACCCGAGTGAAGATGGGTGACAAGAAAGCCAAGAAGAAAAAAAAGCATGATTTAATCTATGTTGTTGCCGGCAAGGACGAATCCCTTGTTGGCGGCAAGTGTCAGGAACTCCTTGAACAATTACTGGAGCCGGAGCAGCGCTCGACAGGGCTTTTGTCCGTCGAGGCTAACGAAGTTACAGCCGCTGACGTCTTCGACGAATTGCGAACTTTACCATTCCTGACAGGCAAAAGGGTCGTTGTTATTAAAAAGGCCGACGATTTCGTATCCACCAACCGCGAACTGCTGGAGAAGTACTTTGACGATCCCTCTCCGACAGGCATACTTGTATTGACTGTAAGTAGCTGGTTGGCTCAGACAAAACTCGCAAGGAAACTACCTAATGTGGGCAGACTGATCAAAGTCATTCAGCCCAAACCCTGGCAGCTTCCTTATCGTCTGATTGAATACGCACGTGACGTGTACGAAAAGAAACTTGCCAAAGATGCTGCCGGGCTGCTGGTCGAATTAACCGGGGATGATTTAGCGCGGCTTTATAGCGAGATCGATAAATTAGCTTTGTTTGTAGATGACGCAAAGGCGATTACGACTGAACATGTTGAGGCGCTTATCGGGCACAATCGCATATTTGGTGCTTTCGCTGTGATTGACGCTATCGTAGCTGGCGACACTGTTGGGGCGATTGAAAGATTAAGAAACATGTTTTCCGAGGATAGAACGGCTGAGTATACAGTTGTCGGTGCCTTCGCTTTTCACATGCGAAGGATGTTCCAGGCCAAGGTACTTCTTGAACACGGCGTTAGCCCTGCTGAAATTACGAAGAAACTTCGGGTATGGAGCAATAAGGACGGATTCTTCGCACAGCTTAAGGCAATGTCGCTTGAGCAAATCGGTACGAGTCTGAGCCGATTGGCTGAGATCGATTATGCCATAAAGACCGGCCAAACAAAAGCGCCAGTGGCAATAGAACAGTTTGTATTGGGATTAGCTGGAGGCACTCGACCTGTCATTACATTAAGAACCGCGTAGTCAAATTAAATTAGATATTTCTCGTAGACAAATCTTCAGAACAAATTAATCTCTTTGTTGTCTTTCCGGCTTTTTTTATTATACATTTCTGCAAGCCATCGGTTTGAAACAGATTTTGAGTAACCTAAAAAGGCAGAGTCTCTTTCGTGCTCACTGAACGCCCTGTGGGCTTTTTCTTTATTTACATTTGCATAGCAGTATGCGCAGCCATGCGGACAGGTGTTGTATGTTCCAATGTCTGTGCTTTCTGTACAGCCACACTGGGCCCTTGTAGGTTTTTCAGTGTATCGAAGTCCTTCCGGGTAGAATAGCTCTTCGATAATGGAGCCGTCAATACAATGAGCCTTTTTAATTTTATCATTTACCAGATAATCGCCACAGCAGGAAAACATCTGAGTTCCATAGCGCTGAGCAATACTCGCTAACTCGCTGGCTAACTCGATCTTAAAATCCGCGGTTGTCTGAAGAACCTTCACTCCCTTCGTTCTTTCGAGTTGTTGGAAGCTGAGCTTGACTTTATTATACTCAGCTACAAAGCTAAAGTAGCAACGCTCAACAAGGCCTTGAAACTCGGCTGCCAAAGCCTCAAAGGCACGGATATAGAAGTCGCGACCACAGGTATCCGTGATGATAATGGGGTCAAAACGCCAGTTTATATGCTTTGGTGAGTACGTACTGCTCAGTATCTTTAAGGATTCAATCGCTGAATGCTTATCAACATTGCTCTCAAAGACCTTTGGTAGCCCCGTGATTGTATAATTGAAATAGAACTTGTATCCTATCTGCTCAATTACTTTTAGATTCTCAAGAAACGGCGTGAAGTCTTTGGACCAAAAGACAAAGCAAATAACGTCTTCCGGCTGCAGCGATACAATATGTTTCTGTCCACCGAAGGGACCGACCACACCGGCAAAACCTTCTTTTAGTCGGCTCATAAACCAGTCGCCGTAAAAGGCCGGAATATCAGTCCTGCGCGATACCGAGATTATGCGTTTCATAGATTTTCTCATCCAAAAACATCCATAATTAGGCCAATTATAGCAATAAACAGCCTTATATGCCGTAAAAGTTCTGGACAAATGTACAAAGAATTTGGTAGAATTCTAAGTGCGGCTTAAAATGTTATATATTCTCTTGGTAGAGTTCAAAATGCGCGCGGCGAACCTTCGAGCTCTTGTGCTGGTTGCCGTTTTCTCTGTGGCAATAACAGGCTCAACACTCGGCAAGATCATTTATGTAGATGACGATGCGGTCGGTGCGAATAATGGCACAAGCTGGGCTGATGCATACGTTTACCTTCAGGATGCACTTGCTGATGCCAATTCTGCTGAAAAGCCCGTAGAGATCCTCGTTGCTCAAGGCATCTACAAACCCGACCAAGGAGCAAATCAAACAGCGGGGGACCGGACAGCGACTTTTCAGCTCATAAACGGCGTCACCCTCAAAGGCGGCTACGCCGGCGTAAGAACTCCTGATCCCAACGCACGGGACATAAATACTTACGAAACCATCCTCAGTGGCGACTTAGCAGACAACGATGTCTCCACGACTGATCCTTGCGACCTGCTTACGGAGCCGACGCGTGCTGAGAACTGCTACAACATATTAACAGCCAAATTCTGCTCAAGGACAGCCGTCTTAGATGGATTCATTGTGAGTTCCGGAAATGCGATAGGCGACCAGCATCAATTGGAACAACGAGGTGCCGGGCTGTTAGTGTTGGGCGACGCATTCTCTCCAAGCTGCCCATCCATATTGAATTGCACGTTCGTAGACAATTCTGCGTATCAGGGAGGCGCTGTCTTTATACTGGGCGGCTACCCTAATTTGATGCAATGTAGATTTATGCGGAACGCGGCAACGCATGGTGGTGCGTTATTAAACGAGGCGGTGCGTGGGATTGGACTGTATGAACCTGATTATCAATTATCAATCAAAAAATGCTTTTTTGTTAGTAATTACGCCGTGGAAACTGGCGGCGGAATGTGCATTCATGGAAACAATTTGATCATCGATGGCACTTTCCTTATGAATAACATCGCTGGAACTGGCGGCGCAATCCACCTTCGGTATGGATGTTTGAACGTGACGAATTGTCTTCTGGTCAAAAATATTGCTTGTGAGGTTGGAGGTGCTATGTATTTCGTCTGGGGAGACCTGAATATAACGTGTTGTACCTTCTCCGGCAACGCTGCTGAGAATGGAAAAGCTGTGGCTTGTTTGACATCTTGGGACGAAGATAAACGGGTTATTTCCTCCGCGACGCTGACGAATACTATTCTGTGGGATGGCGGCGACGAGATTCATATCAGTGACTGGATAGAAGTGGTGATAAAATACAGCAACATACAAAGTGGCTTGGAAGGTGAATATATCGGGAATATTGATGCAGACCCATTGTTTGCCAATCCAGGATATTGGGATCCCAATGGTACGCCGACTGATTCTAATGATGATTTCTGGGTGGAAGGTGATTATCACCTGAAATCCCAGGCTGATCGGTGGGATCAGAAAACACAGACGTGGGGCGCGGATGATGTGACCAGCCCATGTATCGACGCAGGTGATCCCAATTCTCCAATAGGCCATGAGCCTTTTCCTAATGGCGGTAGAATTAACATGGGCGCCTACGGCGGCACAGCCGAGGCAAGCAAATCATATTTTGGCAAACCGCCCTGTGAGACCAT
>Ga0315545_1004189_pt1 | contig 11970 bp, 7 predicted proteins | sample SalMarSW160210MG_FD_203096 | JGI IMG/M metagenome (GOLD analysis project Ga0315545, IMG submission 203096) | Salt marsh sediment microbial communities from the Plum Island Ecosystem LTER, Massachusetts, United States - Salt Marsh Sediment SW1602-10 ... | reverse complement strand
CGAGCTTAGCAAAAGGTTTGCCAGCGAGGCTGCCGCCCTGCAGCCGAGGGCGCTTATTTTAGAAGGCACCAATGTGGAGCGCCAGACCAATGTTGCCGAGCATGAGGTATATGAAAACGGGCTGAAGGCCATTAAGGGCTCAGATGGTCTCGTTATTGCCGACTTTTCTCCCCGGGATGTAGACCGCTTGCTTACTTTTCTGCAGATTGCTAGGGATACGGGCAGGAAATTAGCCATACTGCCCAAGGACGCCTATCTATTAAAGACGATGCGTCTCCTGGAGTCGGAAACACCGGATATTGCCGGGGAGGGGAGCATCGCTATTTACCAGGACACCATTGCCAGTAGATACCCCAGCTTGTGGATGAGAAATATCTGTCAGGAATACGAGGATAAGATTGTTCTGGCTGAGGATGTAGCTTCGGCGCAGGAGCAGTTTATTCTCTGCTTCAGCTTCTTTGACCTGAACGAGTTGCCGAGTATCCGCCCCAGGGCGGGCAGCCTCTACGTTTATAGCTCCAGTGAGCCTCATGATGAGGAGCAGGAGATTGACTTCCGCCGCCTGCATAAGTGGCTTGAGCATTTTCAGCTCAGGGGCTTCGGGCTTCCGGTGGAGATTAAGGGCGAGTGGGTGATTCCTGAGGACGAGAGGGGGCTGCACGCCTCGGGTCATGCCTGTGGTGCCGATTTGCTAAAGATTGCCCGTGAAATAAAGCCCGAAATTCTCATCCCCGTCCATAGCGAACAACCGGGCTTCTTTGTTGAGCACCTGTCCGGTAGCAAGATGGATATCATTCTCCCTGCCGTGGGGGGAACGATTGAAATATGAGCCTGATTATTTGAGGATGTAGATGGCGCCGTTGGTGGCGTCGATTTTTAGTTTCTGCCCTGATTTAATCCTTGAGGTGCCCTCTTGGGTGTTGACGATGGTGGGCACTCCATATTCCCGCCCGATGATGGCGGCATGGCACAGGGTTCCCCCGGTATCGGTGATTACGCCCCTCACCAGGCCGAAGACCGGTGTCCAGGTGGGGTTGATGCCGGGGCAGACCAGGATGTCGCCCGGCTGTACCTTCTTCAGGTCCTCATAGACCATCACCACGCGAGCTGTTCCCTCGGCTTCCCCGGCACAACCGCAGATGCCCCAGAGGTCTGCCTTTAGCTCTGGCTTCGGCTGGGGCACTTCTCCGACGACGAGCTTTATGGCAACGACGTCCCCTGAGGGCAATAAATCCTTTTCTACGGCTTCCTCTTTGCTGGCTCGGTCGGTAAAGAAGGGGGGCATGGGCGTATTTTGAGATTCTTCCCAGGCAGCCCGCCGCATTCTGGTTAACCAGCGCATGTCATATGCCTCAGGAACCATCAGCACCCGGTCAATTTCATCCGGCTTCATCATGAAGATGTCTTCGGGGGCATCAATCGTCCCTTTCTGGGCAAGCCTTCTCCCCATCGCCAGGTAGCCGCGGCGCATGAGCGCCTGCACGAAGAGCTCGCAGTACAGGTTGTGCTCCTCGCTATATGAGCTTGCCTTGCCTGCCAGGCGTATCATTTTCTCAAAGAGGTCCTTCTCTCCTGTCGGCACCCGCTTGAGGAAGGCGGCGATGGCGACTTCTCTCTTCCTGGCAATCTCGGCTCTGGTGGCTTCCAGGTTATAGCCTGAGCCCTTCATGATACTATCCTTCACCAGCCCGAGGGGGGTGGCCGGGTCTTCCAGCCAGTACGGCTCGGTGAAGTCGTTGAAGCGCCTCATCCGCCACCCCCCGATATCATCGGTCTTCATGTAGTCCATGAACTTTTTGAACCATTCCTTGCCCTTTGCTGACTGCTGGAGCTTGGCGAGGATGGCTTGGGGCTCGTTTTCCTTAAAGACGTCTTCCAGACCCTTCTTGATGGCAAGCCTGCCGAATTCCCAGAGCTTCTTGTCCATCTGGTAGAGCTTGTTGTCAAAACCCCGCATCATGTCCTGGAACTCGGGGTCCTGGTCCCTTATGCCGAAGCGCTCCTTGGTCATTGTCTCAAGCAGCAACCAGGCGTTATTTGAGGTGTACATACCCTGGAAGTGGATTTCCCACATCCTCATGTAGGTGCGTCTCAGATCGCGGCTGTGGTGGCACAGCTGAAGGTTGGTGGCATGGTCAACATCAAGCCCTTTTAGCTTACGGTACATGCCGAGAAGTTCCTCTTTGTGAGCTGCCCACAGACCGTCAAAGTCCTCAAGCCAGGGGCGCAGTGCTTGGCGGAATTTGACCTCGCGTTCGGCAATCTCCTTGGGGTCTCTTACTATATGGAAGGCGCAGTAGATGCTGCCGTTCAGGGTACGCAGTTCCCAGCCTTTACAGGTAGGGATGCTTAGCTCGGTGCAGGCGACCTTAAACCCATGGCTGCAGTATTTTACCCAGTGCCAGGCGTAGAGGGGGGTCAGTGGCGGTACACTGTGCGTCCCGTCAAAGAACCAGGAATGCATCTGGGGGAGGTCAATCTCTTCGATATAATCCGAGCCTATGGTCTTATCCCAGATTTTAACCTTCGGCTGCTTTTTGACTGACACTCTTCTCCTTATCTATTTTTAGGCTGGGTAGAACGGTTGCTATCGGGTCTATAGAATCTTTTAGCAATCAGGTCAATCATACGGTCGGTAACCGTTTCCACTTTCTTGGCTGCCACCTCTGCCGGGCGAGTCTGGAGGAGGAATATGTTGTTGGGTGGGGGGAAGTCGGGGTCAATAACCCATTCCATGTCCTGCGGCTTGCCCAGGTGCTTCTCTAGGGACATAGCCAGTTTGGCTACGGCTACTACCTCATCGTTGCTCAGGCAGGGTGCCGACTGCTTCTTCAGCGGCACCTCCTCCCAGCCAACCCCTCTTTTCTTGTTTATTACCTGTTTTGCCTTTTTACCAATATGGGTGTCTAGTATGGCGAAGCTCTTTTTGTCCACCACGAACCGGTCCACATTCTCCGCCCCGCTGACCACCCCTTCCCCCAGCCCCCAGTTGGCATCAATTACTATCTTAGAGGTGTCACCGGTGACCGGCTCCACGGTGAAGGCGATGCCGGCGGAGCGGGCGTTTACCATCTTGGTGACGGCGATACCGAGTTCGTCCCCCGTGATTGGGATATCTTTATTAACCCGGAAGGCAATAGCCCGGGCAGTATAGGCACTTGCCCATACCCTCTTCACCTTGTCCAGCACGTCCTCAATGCCGATAACGTTGAGGTAGGTTTCAAACATACCGGGGCGGCTCTCTGTCCCCGCTGAGCGCACCGAGACGGCGACGTTGGAGACTTTTACCTTCTTTCCCAGCTCCTTGTAGTATGAGCCTACCATTTTCCTTATGCTCTCCGGTATCTCCTTGCCTTCAATCATGCCCCGAATCTCCTGGCTCACCTTGTCAAAGAGGGCAATGTTCTGGCCTTTGAGCTCGCCAAGGCGGCTTACGTAGCGCGAAATTTCCTCGGCGGCGCCGCTTTCTTCGGCGAATTTCCGGTACGTGTCAATGGAGATGGCAAACCCCGGGGGGACGGGTAAGCCCATCCGAATCATTTCTCCCAGGTTAGCGCACTTCTTGCCTACCAGGTTGTTGTGCTCCTGCCCCAGCTCCTCGAACCTGAATATCGGTTTGGCAGAACCCATTTGAGGCTAAGTATATCAGTAAACCGTTCGGTTCGTCCATATCCCTCTTACCTTTTAGACAATGGTTGACAAATAGGCTAGGTATGCTAAATAATAATTCAGAAGCGCAGGACTTTAACTAAGGAGAGGGGGGAGAGGTAGGGTTGTTGCTTCAGGGAAAGGTAGCGGTTATTACCGGCTCGACCGCTGGCATTGGCAGGGCGGGCGCCATTGCCTTTGCCCAGGAAGGCGCCAAGGTCGTTGTTAGTGGCAGGAGCCGCCAGCGGGGGGAGGAGGTGGTGGGCATAATAAAAGGGCAAGGCAATGAGGCAAGCTTTGTTCCGGCTGATATGCTCAGGTTAGCTGATATTGAGCAACTCATCAAAAAAGCGGTTGAAACCTATGGTCGGCTGGATATCTTCTGGCATAATGCCGGCATCGTTGGCCCGGACGATATCAAAAATATCACCGAAGAAATATATGATGACATGATGACGGTTCACCTGAAAGCCGCCGTCTTTGGTGCCAAATTTGCCGTCCCTGAAATACGCAAGTCTGGAGGGGGGTCCATTCTATTCACCAGTTCCGTTGCCGGGCTAAAACAGTCCGGTTATTCAATTACCTATTCGCTGGCAAAGACCGGACTTATAATGCTGACCAGGAAACTCGCCGTAGATTTGGCTAAAGATAACATCAGGGTCAATTGTCTCTGCCCGGGTCGGGTGAAAACACAGATGAGAATATCTGTCGCCGAGCAAAGAGCACGGACGCTGGGCATTGACCCCAGTGAGTGGGACGAGAAGGACAGAGAGCGTATACCTCTGGGCAGGTTCATCACGGAAGAGGAGGTAGCTGAGGGGGCGTTGTTCCTTGTCTCGGATAGAGCCTCCTCAATTACCGGTGTTGCCCTCCCGATTGACGGAGGCTTCCTGGCAGTATAAAATTTAGCGGACGCTTTTTATAATGTGACTAATAGTAAGGAGGAGTTTTATAAATGGGAAGGTTAGACAACAGGGTAGCCATAGTCACCGGCGGTGCCAAGGGTTTAGGAAAAGCCTTTTGCTTCGCCCTGGCTAAGGAGGGGGCTAAGGTGGTGATGGCGGTACACCGCATGGATGAGGAATCAACAAAGGCGGTCAAGGAGATAGAGGCTAAGGGCGGCGCTGGTGTGGTGGTTGATGTCACCAAGGAAGAAGACACCGTTCGCATGGCTGAGGAGGCAGTCAAGAAATTTGGCCGAATCGACATTCTGATCAATAATGCCGCCTACTACTATGGCGTGTCGAGGAAGCCCTTTTACGAGATTTCGGTTGAAGAGTGGGAGCGGGCGATGGCGGTGGGTGTCAAGGGTGCCTGGCTATGCGCCAGGGCAGTATTCCCCCAGATGAAGAAGCAGGGGAGGGGTAAGATAATCAACCTCTCTTCCGAGGTAGCCTTCTCACCGACCAAGGGCATGATTCACTACGTTACCTCCAAGGCGGCGGTTCTCGGTATCACCCGCGTCCTTGCCGGCGAGCTGGGAAAGTATAATATCTGTGTTAATGCCATCGCCCCCGGTTTTACCGATACCCCGGCGAGCCGGACTATCGGCAGTGTTGAGAAGTTCGATGTAAGCTCCATCCCCCTGGGGCGTGTCGGTGTACCAGAGGACATCGTTGGCGCTGCCATCTTCTTTGCCAGCGATGATAGCAACTTTATTAGCGGTCAGACGCTGCTGATTGATGGCGCCAGGCGGGTACACTAGAGGAAGGGGAATCTACCTAAAGCAGAGGCGCTGTGTTATAATAGCATGCTGCATAAATGAAAAAAGATTAAGGAGGAGAAAGAGATGTCTTGGACTTGGAACCTGTATGTCAGGGAGTACATGCCGCAAAGGGACCTGAAGAAATACCCGATGTGGTTCATGAACTTTTCCCACAGCTACCCGGCATGGACACCACTTTTTGGCTGGCACTGGAATTATCCCTTAGCACACGGCCTCATATATGGTATCAATGAGACGTGGATACCCACTATCAGGGGGAGTGAAGTTCGCAATATAGACGGGTGCGCCCTAGCCGGTGCCCTCAGGATTAGCGATGAGGCTGAGATTAAAGACAGGGAGAAGAACTTTAAAAAGTTCATCGTCGAAAAGTATGCCCCGGAGTGGGACAAGCTTTACAGGGGTATGGAGAGCGAACTGGTAGGACTGTGCCAGAAATTCAGGACCTTTGATTACGAGAAGGCAACCCAGTACGAGTTGTACAAGATATTTAGAGAGGGGGTACAGCTTCTATACCGGTCTTGGGAAACTCATTTCTACATGATGTATCCCATGTATGAGGCATACTGGCGCTGCACCGAGATTGCTGCGGAATACGGTGGGGTAAAGGAGTTTTCTCCCACCTGGCATAGGATAATACGCGGCTATGATAATGACCTTTTTGTGCAGGATAAGGCGCTATGGGGGCTGCGCAGCCGCGCCATAGAGCTTAAGATTGATGATATCTTCACCAAGAATCCTGCCTCAGAGGTCATCCCGGCATTAAAGAAGACCCCGGCGGGTAAGAAATGGCTGGAGAATGACCTTCATGATTTTATGCTGGTCAAGGGCTATGGCTGGCGGTCGCCGCGGATGATGGAGTTCATCGTGCCTTCGTGGTGGGAAGACCCGACGCCGGCTATCGCTCATATTCAACAGCACTTCTTGCTATCAAGCGATGCTAAGGCACCCTTCCCGCTTGATGGTATCAGACCTAAATTGGTCAAGGAGCGTGAAGAATTAACCCGTGAGCTCATTGACAAGGTGAAGGCAGCCAAATATCCCGATATGGACTGGTTCCAGGCAATCCTTAGCGTGAGCCAGAAGACAAGCTCTTTCAGCGAGAGTCATGACGTGGCATGGGAACAGGGGTGCCTTACCACCTTCCGCTACCTGGTGAGGAAGATTGGCGAGAGACTGGTAAAATTCGGCACTATCGGAGCCCCCGATGATATGTTCTTCTTCATCCCTGATGAGCTGGAGCTATTCATTAACTACCCCGACTCATATGATGTCAAGGACATTGTCGAGGAACGCAAGAAGGTGTGGACAGCGCAGAAGGAATACCGGTCGCGGCCGCCTGTTTATTCCGATAGGCCGTTAACGCCAGAGTTTATAAATAAGCATCAGGCGGCGGTTCACGACGCCATAGTTTCCAAGATTGTTGCTGGGGAGCACGCTATCCCCAGGCCGGAAACCGGCGCTATCTTATTTGGCAACTGCGGCAGTCCCGCGGGCACTACCGAAGGCAAGGCTCACCTGGTAGTAAGTGGCGCCGATGTTTTTAGCGTGCAGCCAGACGATATCGTGGTCTGCCCGTCGATGTCTTCAGGGTGGACGCCAATACTCCCCCTGGTCAAGGGGATAGTTACTAACGGTGGCGGCTCTCTCGGCCATGCCTGCATTCACAGTCGAGAATACGATATCCCCTTGGTATCAAACACGGGTAATGCCACAATGACTATCAAGGATGGCGAAAAGATTCGGATAGATGCCACCGAGGGGCTGGTCTTCCGAGTAAAGTAATCCAGTTGACATAACACTTAGTTGCCTTTAGGGAGGTAATCTTGAAGAACGTTGCATTAAAGGTTAACGGGGTACAGCATCAGTTCAGTGTCGAGGAGGACCAGGTACTCCTCGACCTTCTTCGGGAAGAGCTGAAGCTAACCGGTGCCAAGCAGGGATGTGACCGTAAGGGACAGTGCGGGGCGTGCACCGTCATTGTAAACGGCAAAACGGTGCTCTCCTGTCTGTCGAAGGTGGCGAACCTTGATGGAGCCGAGGTTATTACTGTGGAAGGGCTGGGCACGCCGGAGAATCCTCACCTGATACAGGAAGCCTTTGTCTTATCGGGGGCTATTCAATGTGGGTACTGCACCCCGGGATTGATTGTGGCTGCCAAGGTCCTACTGGACAGGAATCCAAATCCTAGCCGTGATGAAATCAAGAAAGCCTTAAGGGGTCACCTGTGCCGCTGTACCGGATATGAAAGAATCGTCGATGCCGTTGAGCTGGCCGGTCGCTTTCTCCGCGGAGAGACAACTCCTGCCGAGGTAACACCTGACCCCAAGGGAGAGCAGGTTGGCGTTTCTCATCCTCGTCCCTTGTCCATGCTCAAGGCCTGCGGGCTGGCGAAGTTTTCCGCCGACATCATGATTCCCGGCGCTCTTGAATTGGCTGTCGTAAGCAGCCCTCACCACAATGCCCGCATAAAAGGGGTTGACTACTCTGATGCGGAGAAGATGCCCGGTGTAGTCGGCATCATGACCGCCAAGGACATCAAGGGTAATAATTTATCGGGCAGGGAAAAGCCGGTGCTTTGCGCTGATAGCGCTCCGGTGCTCGGTGCCCATGTAGCTATTGTCGCCGCCAAGACGCGGAAGGAGGCTCTGGCGGCGGCGGAGGCAGTGAAGGTTGACTATGAGGTCTTGCCCCGAATCACCACCCCAGCGGAGGCAATGGCGGAAGGCGCGCCTCAGGTGCAGCCGGGCATACCTAACATTCGCCTTACCCGACACCAGATAAAGGGCGATGCTAAGGCAGCTCTGGATTCATCGGCGGCGGTGGTCTCGGCAGAGTTCAATACGCAGTTCGTTCACCAGGCGCCGCTGGAGCCAGAGGCTAGTGTTGCCTATATGGAGGGAGAGGGTGAGAAGGCGCAACTGGTAGTAATCGGGCGCTCCATCAGGATTCATGACCATGCCCGCTTGCTTAGAGAAGCCTTGGGTTGGAACAATGTCTGTTACCAGGAAGCCTTTGTCGGCGGTCAGTTCGGCATAAAGACTGACCTGACCTCGGAGCATATAGCCGGCGCGGCTGCCCTCCATTTCAGGCAGGCAGCACGCTATATCCCCAGCACAAAAGAGTCAATGCAGATGACCTCTAAGAGGCATCCCTTCAGTATGAAGGTGCGGTTGGGTGCTGATGCCAATGGGAAGCTCACCGGATTTGAGATGTATACCATCGCCGAAAAGGGGGCATATACCTCAACCGGCGATATGGCGATTACCCGTTCCCTTGGGATGCTCAGCGGCGGCTACAATATACCGAATGTGTTCGCCGAGTTTAAACTGGTATACACCAACAATATCTGGGGAGGGTCAGCCCGGGGGGCGGGACCACCCCAGCCCAACTATGCCCTGGAGTCAGCTATGGACCTCTTGGCAGCTAAACTGAAGATGGACCCCCTCCAGTTCAGGCAGATTAACCTTCTCCAGCCGGGGCAATCCACATCAGACGGTCACGTGGTTGATGAATGGGCTTTGAATGACTGCCTGGAAAGGCTTAAACCGGAATATGAGCGGGCACTAAAGGAAGCCAGAGCCTTCAAGTCCAAGAACCTCCGTCGGGGAGTGGGGCTGGCGGCATCAGGCTACGGAATAGGCCAGCCCCTTGACAAGTCCGATGTTGCCGTGGAGCTTGATGCCGACGGCGGCTTGACCATTTACGGTTCGGTTGCTGACCCGGGGGAGGGGAGTGACGCCATGCTGACCCAGATTGCCGCCCACCTCCTGCCCATACCCCGAGAGAAAGTCCGGCTGGTGACGCGGGATTCGGAGAGAACGCCTAATTCGGGCATGGCTGCCTCATCCCGGCAGACCTTTATGTCCGGGCATGCCCTGGTGAAGGCTATGGAAGCCCTTAAGGCTGCCATGAAGGAAGCTGGCGCCAAGACCTACCAAGACCTGGTTAAAGCCGGTAAGCCGACCCGTTACGAGGCTAGACATAGTCTGGAGCATACCGGCATGGACAAGGAGACCGGTCAGGGTCAGTTCTTTGCCTCCCACTGTCACGGGGTTCAGATGGCCGAGGTCGAAGTTAATATTGAAACCGGTGAGGTCAAGGTTTTGAAGATGACGGCTGTAGTTGATGCCGGGACCGTCATCAACCCCTTAGCTGTCATCGGTCAGATTGAAGGCGGTATGGATATGGGTGCTGGCATGGCTCTCCGCGAGAAATACATTCACGGGAAGACGGTTGACTGGGTAACTTATAAGTATCCGACCATGAAGGATGCCTTTGAGAAGGAGACAATCCTTCTGGAGTCACCACGCAAAGACGGGCCGCTGGGAGCCACCGGCGTCGGTGAATTCACCCTTATGCCCACCTCTCCATCAATACTGAATGCCATAGAAAATGCCGTTGGGGTAAGGATTTACGACCTGCCGGCTACCCCGGACAAGATTCTGAAGGCTCTGAAAGCAAAGAAGGGTTGAGCTTTAGCCCCCCATCTCTATTGCTTCTGGCGCTGGCGGTAGGCTTCAATATAGCGTCGGGCACGCTTGTCACGGCCAAGCACAAGGTCAGCGGCTAAAATAATCGGGCGCACCTTAGCCACATCCACGATGAGACAGGTCATGCCGGCGGCAGCCGCCATAACGACGAAGGCATTATTGAGCAACTCGCGGTCAGGCAAGCCAAAGGAGATATTGCTGGCGCCCATTGTAATGTTTACCCCCAGTTCAGCCTTAATCCGCCGAATGGCTTCTATGACTGCCGACCCGGAGCTGGGTTCGGCGCCTACAGCGAAGGCAAGGCAATCAATCACTATGTCCTCACGGGAGATACCTGCCGCCTCAGCCCGTTCCACTATCTTACGGGCAGCGCTTACCCTCCCCTCGGCATCCTTAGGGATGCCCTTGTCGTCTTGCACCAGACCAATGACTGCGGCTCCATATTTCTTTACCAGAGGCAGGACCTTTTTCAAGGAATGCTCTTCACCGGTAACCGAGTTAATGAGCGGCTTACCCTTATAGACCTTGAGCGCTGCTTCTAGAGCCTCAGGGTTGGCACTGTCAAGGCAGAGGGGTGTATCCACCGTGTCCATCACTGCCTGCACCGCCTTGGGTAGCAAGGCTACCTCGTCAACACCAAATGTACCCACGTTGACATCAATAATATCCGCCCCGGCTTGTGTTTGAGCCAGGGCTTCCTTACGTACAATCTCCAGGTCGCCGATTTTTAGGGCCTCGGCTAGTTTTTTCTTGCCGGCAGGGTTGATACGCTCGCCGATGAGCACTGTGGGCTGGTCATCACCAATGATTACTTCTTTACTTGGGCTTGACACCCTGGTTTCCATCAGCTAGTTTCCTCCCTCCTGCCGTCTATAATCCGGTATCGTCCCAAAAAACTCGCCTGCATAAAGGTCGGCTCAAAGTTAGGAGCACCGGCCAGTTCAACATAGCTGACTTGGGAGGCAACAGCTTGTGCCTTAGCCCGAGATTTAAGGGAAATCAGAGCCAGCTTAGCTCCCATGCCGGCAGCATTTCCTGCCTGCCGGAAGCGGTTTAGGGGTAGCGATGGCAACATGCCAATTGCCACGGCACTGGCGACATCAATATAGGTGCCAAAGGCGCCGGCAATTATCACCTGCTTAATCTCGTCCTCTGTGCAGCCGTTCGTTTCCAGAAGCACCTGGATACCGGTGCGGATGGCTGCCTTGGCCAGTTGCAATTCTCTCACGTCATGCTGGGTGATGGTGATGGCTGGCTTCCCCCCTCTCTCCTCCTTGCTGACTAAGACAAACTCATGTTGCCCTTTGTAGCTACGCACGCGAGGGTGGCTCTTCACTATCCTGCCGCCTTCATCAATGGCCTTCGCCAGATAAAGCTGGGCCAGGGCGTCAAGTATGCCCGAACCGCAAATACCAACCGGTGGTGCCCCATCGATGGTCTGGTACTGGATGCTATCACCGACTATTCGCACCCGTTCAATAGCTCCGGTAGCTGCCCGCATGCCATACTTGATATGACCGCCCTCAAAGGCAGGACCGGAGGCGCAGGAGGTGGCAGTTATCTTCCCCTTGCAGACTAAGGAGACTTCGGTGTTAGTCCCGATGTCCAGAGCTAGCGTTGTTCCCTTAGCTTGCCAGGCCTCTGTTGCCAGTAGCACGGCGACATGGTCAGCACCAACGAAGCCAGCGATGTTGGGCAGGAGGTGTACATATGCCCCCGGGGCAATATTTAACCCCAGGTCAGCAGACTTAACCTCCAGGGCTTGGCTGACGGCGGGGACGAAGGGGGAGAGGGCAAGCTGCTTTACCGGCAGACCGAGGAAAAGGTGGTGCATGGCGGTATTGCCGACGACTACTGCCTCAATGATTTCCTCTGGATTGGCATTAGCCTCAGCACACAGCTCAGCGCCCAGCTTGTTGATGGCATCGGCTGCCAGCTTCTGTACCGCCGCACCCTTAGCTGGCGACTTTATCACCCCGGTAATGCGGCTGATGATGTCCTCTCCATAGCTAATCTGGGGGTTCATCACCCCTTTAGCGGCTAAAGTCCGGCCGTTGCTCAAGTCGACCAGATAGCCGGCAATCTTGGTGGTGCCCAGGTCTATGG